>Ga0136554_1000727_pt1 | contig 12535 bp, 7 predicted proteins | sample AntRauTorckE5431_FD_104637 | JGI IMG/M metagenome (GOLD analysis project Ga0136554, IMG submission 104637) | Saline lake microbial communities from Rauer Islands, Antarctica - Metagenome Torckler E5 #431 | ecosystem: Environmental > Aquatic > Non-marine Saline and Alkaline > Saline | place...
GCATCTTTGGTCAAAATGATGTTATCATGCAACGCCTAAGTTCCACACAGGGTCAGGCCGGTATTGATCTTACATGGTTCAATCAGCTCGTCACGCCCTTTTTAATTGCCATTGGAATCACGCAAGCATCCCATGAAGTTGCACACTTGGTAGTTGCCAAAAAAGAAGGATTCAAGATTACCCCCCCTACCATTTTGCCATTGATGTCTCTCCCATACATGTCATTCCAGAATAGAATCAAGACATCCCCCAAAAACCTCAATACGCTCTTCAACTTTGCGTTCATTGGGCCAGCTGTAGGAATGGTTGTATCCTTCGGCTTCCTTTTACAGGGATTGCAGATGACATTGGAAATGACACCGGAGCAAGTACAATATGCAGCCTCTGTACCCGTGAGTTTTTTGCAACTGTCCTCTCTGGGTGCAAACATTGTCGATTATGTGCTAGGAGGCGGGGATGGGCTTATCTTACAGCAAGATCCAAGTACACCCGTTCTCCTCCATCCATTTGCCATTGCTGGTTTTGCAGGTCTCATGATCAACGCTTTGGATACCATTCCACTCGCAGGAACGGACGGAGGAAGGATGTCGCAGGCATTGTTGGGTAGGCCAGGGCATGTGGCGTTCAGTGCTTTGACTTATATTGCGATCTTATTGTATACACTTTTCAGCGGGCATCAGGATATTTTCTTGACATACCTCTTTGTGACGAGTTTTACGCAAAAGGATTTAGAGATTCCTGCGAGGAATGATGTTGATCAGGCTGGGCTGGGACAAGCTGCTATTGCCTTGACCATGTGGTGTGTAGCGATATTGACGCTTACGCCCACGAACTGAATCAGTGGAGTGGATTGGAGTAAAGTGGATATTGGAAGGAAAATGAAAGGGAAAAAAGTGTCGATAGGGAGAATAGAATAGAGTGGAATCAACATCAACGCATGGTGAATCTAAAAATAACACTTAACCAATTTCCTGGACTTTCATGATAGTTGTGCTTGTTCAAGAGGCAGTATTTCGTGTTTGAGTCCAGTTCACATGTTTGTCCAAGCAATATAAGGCATTTGTACTTTGTACTTGAGCAACTTCAAAGGTCTGAACGCTGTGGATGAAGTTTTACGAATAATAATATTCTTTCTTGGTCCTAGAAGACCAGCAAATATGGAATAGCAACAACAGAATTGATTTGACGTGACTGTTCCATTCGTTCAGAGATAGATCCACACCACCACCCTAGTAGTCGGTGGAGGAGGTGAAACAAAAACGCTTCTCTCTTTTGTCTTATTATTTCTTGGTGGCAAAATTATTCAAAAGGTCAAAGTACGCGCAATTACCCCCAAATTATTTGTTTGCGTATCAACGTACTGGAAACGTCTCAAACACCAACCCGACTTTAACAACAACGAACAAAAAGCACAACACAAAGCACAACACAAAGCACAACACAAAGCACAACACAAAACAAAACAAACTGTGTAAAATTAGAATTCAAGTTGTGCAACAAACTGTTGAACAAAAGTGCCAACAAAAATTGATATCTGCTTGCGGTTGATATGCACATGAGTTCCAGAAAAGCCACTGCAGCATCGGTCCTTTGCAAGATTATCATTATCAATTTCCGACTAGTAGTAGTACAGCACTTATTGCAATTCTCAGCAGTTGTTCCAACAGTCACTGCCTTCCATCCATCAGTAGGCCTTTCAAATCCTACTCATTTTCCTACTCGTGTGCGGAGGACTCCATCTATTATTTCATCTTCGATTATACGATCATATCAGCATAGATCATCTCAAAGTACTAGCAGCATCGTCGGCACTAGAGATCATTCTTCTATTCTTGTCTCATCACAGCAGTGGGCAACCAACACCTCGAGGCTCTTTGCATCCTCGTCATCCTCATCCGATATCAACATGTTGCATTATAATTCCATTGGATCAACACAAGATGAAGTAAGACAAATCCTCGGCGATGAATCAAGGCATGGTAAGCAGCAGCAACAGCACTACTTTAGTCTACAGTCAACAGTGGGCACTTCGTTTCTCTCTCTCACATGTTTGCTCATTTTTTCTTCCTCTTTCGTGTTACGTCAATTTCTCAATTTATGAACATAGAACCCAACACGTATGTAGCCATCACCACAGAATCACAAACCAATGGAAGGGGAACCAATAATAGAACATGGATCGGTCGTAAAGGAAATACATTCCTCACTCTCGCTATACCATCCAATGACCTCAAGATACCACTGACACTACTCCCACTTCAAATCGGCCTCATTCTCGTGGAACAAGTGCATTCCATGCTGATTAATACAAAAGAAGCTGTGGTGAATGTCAAATGGCCGAATGATGTGCTAGTGAATGAGAAGAAGATTGCTGGAGTATTGATTGAGAGCGAACAGGATTATGATGGAAATTATTACTTCCTGGTTGGAATTGGTGTCAATTATAGATTTGCTCCAATGGTTGATGCGAGCGGTGCGCAGAGGGGAAGAGAAGCTACGTGTATTTACGATTGTGTATCAAGTGTTAAGGATAATAATGATAATGATATTGATAATGATGATAACGATGGAGTGGAAGAAGCCAAAGCGCTGGGAATAAAGATTGCCAATGACATCAAAGCTTGGATGGAGCTTCAAAAGAGCTGGGATGGCGCAGCTGATAGTATAGTGACAAGGTGGGAGAATTGGGCTGATTTTGGTACGAAGTTGACATTGAGAGATGAACCTGGCAATGAAATTGTGATTCCATTAGGATTGGAAAAGGACGGAAGACTGAGGGTAAAAGGTCAAAATGGAAAGGAGCGTCTCTTGTGTTTTGACTACCTGCTGTGATGACATTGATATTGACAGTGATATTGATTTGAACTGCTAACAGAGTGTGCCAACATACAGTTGGATCAATTTGAAATATCACTGAATGCAGCGTTCACGATATACAGTGATTGGTATAGACGGTATGATCCGAAGTAAAGTAGAAGTACAATTACTTATAATTGCGTACAATATTTGAAACAAAACATTGGACAATGCTGCTTTTCCCATTCTCTCATTTTCCGTTGATTGTTACTCTGACCCTCCTTCTTTTTTACACGACGGTGGTATGGCATACGTTCTACCTATCGCTAGAGGTACATGCTCTTGTGTGATGATTCGTATTATTTCTTACGAAGGACAAAGAACACACATGAATGAGACATGATATAATAATAATAACTGGTGTCTTGCTAAAACACATGATACGTAAAATACGTAATCTAATCTCCAACTTGAAACAGCAGCGTGCGTACAACCAAGTACCTACCTACCTACGTATTAAACACCATGAGTTCTATCATTTACGATGATACAGGTGAGTGGAATTAACGTAACGCATTGTTATATGTAATCATTATTATATTGTATATGGGAATATTTTTAACTGTCAATAATATAGCGACATCATGATGAGGACTTCAGGATGATGATTCAGCACAAGATTGATTGAGTCTTGTGATAATTGAGTCTTGCATTGGAGTAACATTGCAATAATAATGACCAAAGAACCTAAAACGATGAAGAGACACAAGACTGACCGCAGTAAAACTAATTTTTATCGTCGTTTCTATATATTTTCTATCATAGGCAAGACCCAGTCCAACCTTAGATCACCTTCACAATATTCATATCCTACTGCTGATCCATTGTTCATCGAAATCATCATGTCATCATCTCCTAATGCCGGTAAAAAAAGGAAGCTAGAAGAAACTCATTCTTTCGCTGCTGTTGCTGCTGCTACTGCCAGTAATGGCAGTAGTAGTAGCAGTAGCAGTAATAATAATACTAGTAACGGTAATACTAGCAGTGCTTGTAACAAGAATGCGGCCGCCGGCAAGATCGATATTGCTAATGCTAGTATTAATAACAACATCAGCAACGGTGCTGCTGATCGTGATGACGATTGGGGCGTCAAGCAAGACGAGCGGAAGGCGACCGCTGCTAGTCCCGCGTGCTGGTTAAACAGCACCAATGCTAATACTATTACTAGTAGTAAAGAAGAAGAAGCGGAGCTTGGAAATATCTGGAATGACGATGATGCCATTGCTGCTCTCGCTGATGATGGTGGTGCATTCAATCATATGCAATATCTTCATTCTTCTAATTCCAGTTCGACGCAATACGATTATGTCAATCAACGTGGATCATGGCCTAGTCAAAATGATCAAGGTCCATTGCTATTTGACCATCAACATCATTACCAAGGGCACAGTCGTGGTCATGGTCATTATCGTGGTCATGGAAACTATCCTGAGCCTCCTCAGTCATACGAATATGGCCATGGATATGATGATCGTCATGATCAGCAGGGGCATCAGGGACACCACGGAGGTTATACAACGAATCCCTTTTCTTCTCTTCGTTTCCTCATGCCTCCTACTTCCTCCTTCAATCGTATGAATCTGCCTACCACTGCTGCGTTTCCCGAGCATGGCGATCCAAGGACATGGACTACTCCTTTCGACGGACCTTTCATGGCAGATGTTAAACTTACTGATCAAACTCATGACTTTGACTTCGATTTCCACCCAGATTGCAGTTATACTCAATTTCCTGACTACAGAAATCCCTTAATGGTGAATGGGAATGATTATGGGAATCGCCCTCGGCATCCTCTGGACGAAGGAGTTCAGAGCTCTCTCACTTTTCGTCCTTCAAACAATGACGCATCGAAGCCAAAGGCGAAGGGCGTCTCTCTCGTAAAAGAACAAAAGAAGGAGAGCATCATTCTCACGCGTAAAATGGCCTTGCATACTTTGAAAGGTGTCAATTCAAAAATATACACCAATTCAAAGAAACATGTAACCATCAATTTTGACAATCTAGAGAATCAGCCATTCACCCCTCCCTCTGCAACACCTTCGATTTCTGAAATCAAAGATCTAGATGTCCTTTGTGGAAGGGGTGGAAATTCCAACATATTCATTGGAAATTGCAAGTACAGAGCATTGATCAAAGACTTTCGGCTCCAATATCTATTTTGCAAGCGGAGGGAAAAACCGTTGATTGCGAAACAAATTGTATATCTGGTGAGGAAGAGAGGGGGGAGGTTCTTGACCAAGGATGATAATGGAGCGTATGCCGAGATTGGGGATAAGAAGGCGATTGCAAAGACTGCTCAGGCCTTGCGTGAAGGTTTGAATGTTCGTATGAGCAAGCTTGCGTTCGCTGGGATTCATTGTATGAATGATTCGGCACCTTAGAGTAAAATGACCAGCGATTGACTTTATACGTTAATTATTCTAGTGGGCGGAGGAGGGGGGGGGGTGCGGTCAAGTTCATCTCATTTATATTATTATATGCAATATACAGTATCAATTGGGTCAGGGGACTCCATGCATACATAGATTCTCAATAAATTTACTTGTACGTTATGTTTTAAATATTCTTGGCTTTGAATCGTCTTCTTTTGTGAATAAGTGTTTCAGTAGAATAGCGGTGGCCACCACACTCGCCTCATTTATGATTCTTTCATTGTCTTCCATCACCATGCTATTATATGTGTGCGCTTTGATTTGTGTCGTATTTCGAATTGTCTCCAAACATTATTCAAATTTTAGATTGCGTATATTTCACTGTGATTACAACTCCATACTCTCATATTTCCAGATCTGGTTCAGTTTCGCACCAAAGTTGACAGACAGAACAATGACAAGAAGTCCACCTAAGATGTAAGGCCCCCTTGGGTCGTCCCAACGTCCAGGGATCCTAGTCTTGATTCTGTCAGCTCTCCACAAAAACACGTGAAGTGCGTACATGCAAAATCCAAGGGAAATAGGTAGCAATGCCATTGCATAGAATTGAGCCCAACCAGCATCAGTATCTTCTGAGAATACCAGGATTCCCGACGCGATGGTGTAGAGCGTTATTCCTGCGTGCAACCAGTGCAAGAAAGTTCTTTCATTTGCAAAGAATACTTTTGGCTCAATCTTTTGAACAGATGTAGGAGCAACAAGTGACATCTTGTTGTAAGGGGAACAAAAGGGAAAGAGCCATCCAAGACAGGTGTCTTCTTCTTCATCGTAGTCTTGCTCAATTTGAGCTTCAGTATAAAAGTTTTCCCCGTACTTCTTCGCGGTACTTGGATCGTAGGTTCGACTATTATCAATCACCCCCTGCGACGCATTCTTGGACTGGCAAGTTCTACCCGTGGCACTATCAATTTTACTGTCTTCAATATCACCAAAGGGGAGCAGATGATCGTATACTTGATTCGCACCAGGTCCAGATCCAGGATGTTTAAGCTTCTTCTTTTCCTTCTCGTTCATATCAGAACGGACAAGAATGCGTCCACCTCCAGAGGCAATAATAGATTGTCTCAAGGAGGCATCGTCAACCCAATATGGCACTGCCCTGACATCCTCAGGAAGCATAACAGCACATCCGTGAATGAACTTAGAGAATTTGTGAACCTCGTAAAGCAGCCCAGAATTTTGCAGATCAGTTACCCACTTGGGAGGGGTAGCATTCTCGCCCTTCAATTCAAGCTTGACCTCCAACACGGCATGTGGGAAACGGGTGATTTCATTATGGGCAATTGTTTGATTAGGATCACGGTGCCAAACAGACATATTCTTTAAATCATAACCACGCTCGGATATCTTACAAAGGTTTGTATCCAAGCTAACTCTAACGGTGGCGTCAAAAGGAATCTGAAAAGCTGTTCTCATGTACTGGGTGCGCATTGTTGGAACAAGCTGTTTGGAACTGATTGCTTGTGTGATTTCACTAACGAGACATTCCCAGTCTTCGGCTTCATCCTGAGTGGAACCCTCATTGATCATTTTTTGCTTCTTGCGTTTGATGGGGTAGGTGTTTGTTAGGACTTGCTGGATTTCCTTCTCTTTTACCTATAGATTATAATGTGGGTAAAGGTTGTTAGAAGTCATTGCAAATGAGCAACTTGACAATGGAAGCAATGCTAGCGCACTGCATCAGTTCAACCTAGCAGTGCAAATACTGTGCAGCACAATGCAACGAAGTACACCGTAGCACATCACAGTGCGATATAACACAGTATATTTCAAAAACAAGACCGTCAATGACTCACAATGAAGCGCTCCTTGACACTGACTTCCCCTATCCACTTATCACGATGAGTCTTTCTCTCCACAAAGACAATGCTAGGATCTGCAGCACCATACCACCTCAATCTCAACGCCAAGGCACCTGGTGACTTATCCAAACGTCCATGATACAATTCCAACTGATCATTATCCAAATAAACACTATTGGTCAGCTGACTATCGCTCTCCCCCGTGCTAGTTTTTTGCAAAAACACTGGTAAATTCCTCAAGACAGCATATTTGACTTTGGAAACATCTTCGGTCTTGATCCAATATTTAGTGGTGGACCTCAGAAATGACTGATTCGCGTCATGGGTCTCTTCGACAACTTGATCATTCCTAAGTGCGGAATATATGGCGCTCAATCTGACAACGACATCGGAATAATCTCCCCTCACCCACGCCTGGGAGTGCATTCGATTTATATAGAAGGTCTTGCATGGCGCCGATGGACAGTATTTATCATGTTTCTTGAGAATTTTGTGGAATCCCATGAAGTTAATATTAACATATTTTTCTAGAGTGAGAAATTTGGATGCAACGTCGTCTGCGAGTGTTTGCAGTCCTGGGCTTTCATCTTCATCGATGAGTGTGGGTGATGCCTCTTTGATTTTATGTTCAATGTCATGGAGTGTGTTGCGCAGTTCTGTAACTTTTCGCAGAGTAAAGTTTTCAACTTTGGTGAGCTCTGAGTCAATGGATGAGATAAATGCTTCTTCGGTGATGGTGGAAGAATCTAGGACAACTCCCTTTGTGTTGGTGGGTGCAGGCGTCGTGAGAGATATTTGTCGATTATCCATATCGGCACTGAAGTAGTGGTGAATGGTGAGTGTTGAATGGTGATTGGTGGCATTGATGCGAGGTGACGTTCATGAGCAACAAGAAAGTCAGGGTGAACCGGGCGCTTGTAATTGAATGCGTCCGTGCATTTATTTGTCATTTGATGAGAAGATTCACGAGGAAGAATCTCAAAAAATGACCAAATATTAATATATATATATATACCCATGACAGCTTTGAATGACACAACCATGCAGTACAGCGAATAGCTAATAGTAGTATACTAGAGTGACTGGCTAGCTCTCCTATTGCTCCTGCTCCGCCCATCCTTATTCAGATAATCATAATCACCGATGAAGCTGACTTACCTCGACATGGATTTCCCACTCAGGATGCGAATGATTCCATCTAGATGCTGATAGTTCAAGTATGGTTGAAAACCGTACTCTGCAGCAACATTATGTTTCAAGTGTTGTCCGTACTTCATGCTTGCTTAATGGCCTGTCTGCTCTATGTCTGATGTGCAGAGGTCCTTGCTGTAATTGGTGATTGGGAATCGGGAACAAATAAATGATGAAAGGAATAGTGGTGATAATTAATAATTAACAGAATCAAGAAGTTTAAAGAGGACTGGAGGACAAACAAATTGGTGCAGGAGGAAGTAGGGAAAGTTCGCGTTGGGGGCAATTGAAATTGTGAAAGATTCACTGGAAGATTCACCTGCTGCAGCGATGCAGGACGGCTTATTTAGCTTTATTTAGGCTTATTTGGGCTTATTTGCAATTGTGTAAAAACAGTTAAAAACCGTTTCCTCTTGGAACGGAAGCAATCATTGATCATTGTGATGGGGTGGGGGGTTACTGTAATAATATGATGCTTTGTACCCTCCTTTCATGTCTATCGTACGATGATTTTCTCGTGACAGTCAGAAATCAGAACACACGTTGCAAACATCAAACAACACATCAAGAAGGGGACGACGGACGCCAAAATAATAAAGTAACCCTTCCTTCCTTCCTTCTGCCTTCTGCTTTCTGCTGTCCAAACGAAGCGACAAAGCAATTAGATATTATTAGATAGATACGCCAACCTTTCTCAATTCATATTGTTTCATTTCGCCTTTGATTTCCAATTCTTAAATTAAAGATATCATGAAGACCACAAATTTCCTAATCTTCGCTGCATTCGCACAGACCGTCAATGCCTTTGCACCAGCAGCATCAGTTCCATCACATGTTGTTACTGCCTCAACCAGTTCCACACCCAGTGCCCTTGCAATGGCCGAAGATGATCTCGACCGCTACGCTCGCCAACAGCGATCCGCCGACGCAGACGACCGTGTCGTTGAACTCAGGCGTCCCCTTGGTCTCGTTCTCGAAGAAGATGGTGATGGAAATGTCTTTGTCGAGACCGTTGCGCCGAAAGGAAACGCTGCTCGTACAGGATCGGTCAAGGAAGGTGACATTGTCACCATGTGCTCTGCCACCTTTGGAGATCAAATGTGGACTTGTCGCGGAGCTGGACTGACAAGAGTGCTTGCTGCTATTAGGATAAGAGCTGGACCCACTGTGAAACTGGTCTTCGAATCCACTGGTGAGACCACGCAAAAGAGGGGAAATGTTAATAAGGCCAAGAAAGCTGCTGCAGATGCTAGATTAAGGGCGCAGGAGAAGAAGGATCAGTTGTTGACAGAACTCGCTGCGGATGAAAAGAAATTGAAGAAGGGGAAATTCTTGGGATTGTTTTAAATTTGCTCCAATGGTTGGGAGATGGTTTGGCTTGGCTTGGCTTGGCTTGGCTTGGCTTGGCTTGGCTTGGCTTGGCTTGGCTTGAATTTGATATCGAATTTGGGTCAGCCGCTCATCGCATCAAGCATCCTTCCGAACTTCAACGTGGTGCGCTGCGTACTGTGATAGAATCATGGTACATATGTCCTTACTTGAACACCGTGAATACTGGCAATCTCACATAGAGTGACGCATAATTATAATAAAATACCGCTACTTATTGAAAATTCGCTAGTCACCTATCGTATGCGCGTAAATGTTTCATACTGCTACAGAGATATATATCATACTATTGACAGTATTAGTTGACATGTTTTGGTCGATGTCGGTTGGAAATGGATGATCATCCACTCAATTCGTTGCCGGATTACCGTCCCTCAGATCGACATTACGCATCATTCGTTTCAAGTCGTCATGAGAACTAGAGCTAACCAAAACATATTTTATTAAGTGCGCATGTTGAATGCATCGAATGATGCTGTGTCAACATCGCCTTCTGTTAGATGGCACAGTTTATATAATCTGTATTTGCCCCTCCAAGCATGAACTGTGCCTTTATTTGTATTGCGTGGGTAGAAAGAAAGATAATGATGTTTACATTAAGTAAATGATTTTTACTTACCTCGTTTTGTCTGCTGCCGTTCCTGCCGACCTCCAATGAGAAATTTATCAGACGCGAGCATTATTAACTATTTATTAATCTTCATTCAGTGCGGTCTTTACTTGCCATCTTTTAACATTGATGCGACATCTTTTGTTGAATTCCTTTTTACAAGAACATGTGCTATTAATGCCTTGCCTTCTGCTAACCTTTGCAATGATTCCTAAATGTGCATCGTTCACAGTGTGTGATCCAAGCTTGCATGCTCGACCCAAAGTCCTTGCTATTTGATTTCCCTTGGGGAGTACTTATCACAAATTACATTTCACCATGTCTTTTGCGATGCATGCTTTGACCTGTCCTTCCTCTAGTCCAAGTGTCTGACCAAAACAGTAAGAATGAAGTGACAAAACAACCCATAAATCATACAATACAGAGCACCTGTTCCCAGCCAACATCAATATTCTTTTGGTCTTTGTAATATGCATCATTTCTGCTAAACATCTCCCCCCCCTTCCTTCAATGCGCAATGTCCTCGCATATTGACGAGATGTTGCAATGTTCGAGCACTTAGGCTGGCACCTTCTCTTTTTCGTTTTCGCATTGATCCCAAGAGACTAACTACACATCCTATATGAGGGAAGATCGTATCTATCTCCACTTTCACTCACGGACGTTGTAAAATCGCTAATAAACTTCGAGGATCCGAGGCCTTTGATTCTTGTTGTTCTAATGTGACATCCTTGATGGGAAATGGAAGAAGAGCGAGCTCATTAATGGCTGCAACGGTCGTATTAAATGAGCCCGAAATTCAGAACGATTCCATTTGCATACATGTAAGTACTGAAGGAAAGCCTTGACGAAATGCTTGAGCATGCAAGCTTTCACTTCGTCGACGTGAGTCTTTAAAGCACTGGTACTTTGGCAATACACATGGTACGCTTAGTGACCATCACGCATCTGATTTCCCCTACTATTTGTACGCTTTAGAAATTGGAATGCTTAATTCTCATTCGTGCCTTTCTCCCCTCCTGGTGCCTCTCGGAGATGACTATCCTCAGCTCAAGGATTAGTCGTCCTACTTTGACAGCATCTACTCAAGATCGATGTGCTACTTGGCCTTATTCCAGAGTAAATCGAATAACATGAAAATCAACACAGCAAATTCTTCGATGAGTTTTCTGTGACCAACAGTACTGGCGTCTACCCTTACATCACATGCCGCATGGAGGATGCCTGCCTACTACTCTAGTGACATCAGGACCTACCTCTTCTTTCGTCAGTTCTAGAGGAGCCATCATATTTACCTATCTAAAACTATTCCAACTATAAGTAATAAAAACTACTAATTGTACTATAGCAATGTCACATCATGTGGATACAATTGTTTTCTTGTTCCTTCTTTCCATATTATCACGGCGCTGTGTTTTGGCGTAGTAGAGACACCAATGCATACTACAGCCTATCGATTTTTCTTAAAAATAGACTTACCACGTCTGGAACTTGGAATTATAAGGGTGTTACCAGATTCTATTCAAAATTTCAAAGCAAGTTGGGACGTTTATGCAGTATTTCTTTGTTTCTTCCAACAATGCCACACTGCCGCCTTCACGCGCTGCGACATCAGCAAGAAAGTGTCGATGAAATACATTATATTATCATGCCTTTAAAAGATTTCTGAGCCACCCAACCTTCAACCTTCATGGAATCTCAGTAATCTTTAATTCATATGTGGAATGACGTGCAAGCATCAGGATATGACGGGAAAATGAAACAGAAAGTTTTATTGAAAAACACCAAATCCAGCAGAGAGAAAGATTGCAACGCAACTCGTGCTGAGAATTCTTGTAGAGCATCACAACAGCCACCACACCAATAAGAATACTCCATCGGCGCGCAACGAATGTGCTAAATCAACTGCACTGAAGTAATGATGTCTACAAACATTCTTCACTCATATAATTTCAAGCCAGCACCACCATCCTACGATGATAACATTAGGGATCCATTGCTGTATTGTAGTTGCCACATGTCACATATCCAAGGATCCTCGCTGTATTAGGAATCCGAGTAGATACAATTATTTCTGTCGCAGATAGCGGGAAGTTACAAAATTCGACTTTGATGAAGAACATTTACTTGACACAATCAGCAGTCTCCTCGACCATGAATGCAAAGCACTTGGATGATAACGATCTTCTTCCACAATCAAGCAGGACTGCCCTTAATGATCTCTTGATGGAGATTGCTCAATCTGCATCATACGA
>Ga0136554_1000730_pt1 | contig 12521 bp, 9 predicted proteins | sample AntRauTorckE5431_FD_104637 | JGI IMG/M metagenome (GOLD analysis project Ga0136554, IMG submission 104637) | Saline lake microbial communities from Rauer Islands, Antarctica - Metagenome Torckler E5 #431 | ecosystem: Environmental > Aquatic > Non-marine Saline and Alkaline > Saline | place...
CCACCGTATTGGCTTTCTCATTACTTTAGCTAAGTTTTAATTACAACCCCCAAAAATATGAAAGAATACAAAGTTGAGAGCTTGATTTATTATTCAAAACTAACGCTCGATTTAGAGCATATTGCGAAGAAGTCGAAGGTTGAGATTCAGGAAAAGCTTGACGAATACGCAAAAAGCGGTTACGCGTTGACCTCCACTACATCAACCAGCCTTGGATCAGCGGTCTATATCTATTTGTTTTTTGAAAAGACTATTTGAAGTTATTTCTACTTCATCCGCCAGCTCTGTGTTAACCTTTCAAGTAACCCCGCCGCATACCTTGCTAAAATCGGGATATTTAGTACCGTCATCTAGTATAACCTGATGATCTTCTATTTTCTTTATTCTAAGCAGGTTAATAATATTTGACTTGTAAATCCGAACGAAGTTATCGGGTAACAGTTCAGCCACTTCCGTCATCGTTATGCGAGTCATTACATTGCTATTTATTTCATAAAACGTAATATAATTCCCCTCCGACCGGACGTACATCAAATCTGGCAGTGATATCTTTACCCAATCGAACCATCTTTCACGAAGATGAACTCGTACTCTAGTGTTCCTTTTTTAATGGCTTCCTGAGCTTTTTACACGCTTGCATAAATTGCCCAAAGTCGATGGGTTTTAGGCACGGCTTGTTCTGCTTTGTTTCTAAATGACTCTTTGATAAATCCGTAGGCAATGATGAAACTCAAAAACATAAAAGAAATGCCCATCGAGGCGTACGCATTATTTTTCAAAAACATAAAGCACAAATAACCAAAAGTGACCAAAGCAACAATTACCGCAACCGATTTACTAAATCGCAGAATGTAGCGAAATATGACTTCTTCCACAACAGGAGCTAAAATAACCACGGAAAGATAAAAAGTAAGCCCATTCCCAAAACCTACATGCTCTGCTATGGTAAACCTTTCTTTCGACAGGATAATCGGTATAAACACGAGCAAAAGCAATAATTCAAACTTTATAAGCTACTTCACGTAAGAAAGCTTTTGGTGGACGGTCATTACCATATTTTTCGCTGTCAACGTCGGCTTTCTAGCGAAGGTAATGAACTCAACTACAACTTTTTTAAATTCAATTTTCTTCAATTTTATTTCTGCAATATAAGGCGTGAATATTAATTACATTTTACAATAATTTGGATTAGTGAATTAAAACTACCGCGATAACCGTTTAAATGAAAATGACCACTATAACCGAATATGTGACGAAAGTAAGCAACGGTGGAATTTAGCGTTTCATTATCGTTCAAAGACAAACCTAATTCCAACCATAGTTGTTGAATTGAAACCTAAAACACCACCACCATCGAAAAGTACTATTCAGAAAAAATCCAGGAAGTAGAAAAAGCCGTCAAAACTTCCGCTGCGTTAGAAAACAGATACAGCAATTACCGCTTACTTGGTATCGTGCTATTTTTCGGGAGTATTTACCTCGGTTCGGCGTTTAGTCCACTTTGGCTGATACTCACCGCAGGCATTTTTGCAGGTTTTTACTTTTTAGTCAAAATCCACGACGAGGTTAAAACAAAAACGGTTCAACTGATTTATAAAAAGGGTTTTTTTGAGAATGAATTATATATAATTCAGGGAAAGCCAAGTGATTATTATAACGGAGGAGAATTTATCGAAAACGTGCACCCTTACTCTGAAGATTTAGATGTATTTGGTGATTTTTCATTGTTCAGTTTGTTAAACCGAGCGGCAACTTCATTCGGGATTAACAAGCTGCGAAATTCCTTTTTATTAAAAACCAACGAACCTACTGATCAAATTCAGGAAGCTACGCAAGAAATTGTAGCGAAGAAGCAATGGCACGAAGCATTTCTGAGCGTACTTTTCCCACTCATCGAATCTGACAAATCTAAAACCCAAGCAGTTTACGATTTTACATTTGAGGATGAAATCGAAAACGAAAAGTTAGTTTCGCTTTACAGTAAAACTCTTCCCTTTTTATGGATTGGAATTATCGCCGCTGGCTTTTTAGTTAGCTGGACAATAACGAGCGTTATCGGGTTTATCATTTACCTCGTAAATCTCAGTATTGTGGGACGTTACCGCAAACTGAGCGAAGCGTACTTTGTGAGAGTCGAAGGCGTTTACCGGACATTACAACCCATCGAACGAGCAGTTGAAATCATTTTATCGGAAGATTGGAAAGCCACAAAAAACAGCAAATTAAAATCACAAATTCCGCAGTCTGCCGAAGCTCAGAACCCAATAAAAGCGTTCAGTTATTTAGTGAAAAAACTGGAAATTCGTCGGAATCAAATGGCGGCGTTGTTTTACTACATTTATTCGCCGTTTGACGTTATCCAACTTGTAAAGTTAAAACGGTGGAATGAGCAAAATCCCGGATTTTTCAAAGAAATTCTAACCGTAATTGGTGAATTTGAAATACTAGCGAGCTTTGCAACCTGTGCAGTCAATCATCCCGACTGGACATTCCCTGTACTGAGCGAAGAACAGCCGTTTGAGCTACGTGGTAAGCAAATTGGGCATCCACTACTGAGTAGTAGCTCGAACGTCCGAAATGATTTCAACATTCAAAATCAAAACCGAATCAGCCTGATTACAGGTTCAAATATGTCGGGCAAAAGTACGTTTCTGCGTTCGGCAGGGACCAATATTTTACTCGCCTACATGGGTGCTCCGGTTTGTGCGGAAAGCCTGCGGTTGAGTAAAAATATTGAGATGATTACCTATATGCGTATTAAGGATGATCTAAACCTCAATGTTTCTACATTCAAAGCTGAGATAAATCGGGTAAAAATGATTGTGAACGGAATCGACGCAAATAAAAACCACCTCTTCCTCATCGACGAAATGTTGCGAGGAACAAACTCCGAAGATAAATTGAAAGGAGCGATTGCGTTACTCCGCAAGATTGCAAAATCCGATACGTATTCCCTCGTTGCTACGCACGATTTACGAGCCACTGAAGTTGCGTCAGAATATCCCAAAATTATTCAGAATTTCTTCTTCGAGTTTAAAAACGTTAATGATGATTTAGAGTTTGATTACAAAATCAAAGCGGGCGTCTGTACAAGTTTCAACGCTTCACAGTTGCTCAAGCAAGTGGGTCTACCGATTGACTAAGAGATTAATTGTGGTAATCAAACTACTCTTTATACAGATGTCAAGGTCCATGACCATTAAAAGGGAATCCCTCCGTTACAAACCCTGTCGGCGGTTTCGCTTATGCGAACTTCAGGATCGGTGGCTACCAACAGAATGGTGTAGTAATTAAACTACTTCTATACAAATGCAAGGTCCGTGACCATTAACAAAGAATCCCTGACAGCCGTTGCAAACGCTGTCAGCGGTTTCGTTTATGCGAACCTCAGGATCGGTGGCTACCAACAGAATGAACGGAAATAAGTGAATTATCAAACGTTCCACCAATACGTAAACTTCAGAACAATAGCCCGATTGCGGACATTAAAAGTATCAGCGTAGTAATTGTCTGTGTAGACAATGAACAAGTCTGATGCCGGGCTATACCGCCATTGAAAACGAGTATTTAGGTTAACGTTGTTTGTTTGGTTATTGAATTGCAGGAAATTAGTCAAGAACAATTTATTCGTAAACGTCACGTCTATACGTGGGCCGACTAACCATAAATCATAATTATTATTATGAAAAACTTTAGGCAAAACTTCCGATTCACCAAACTGCAAATGGTTGTAAGTGGCGTTTACCTGCATCGAAACGTACGGCTGAAAGCGGTAACCGACTGATATATCTGATCGAAAACGCTTACCACCTGCATAGTATCCGCCATTTCGTAAGGCAAGTTTGTATGTAAGCCGTTTTTGATTGGTAGATTCGTATTCAATTCCGTACGAACTCCAACGGTGTTCTGTCCCCGACGCAATGCGTTCACCAACTAAGTTTGTCGGGTCAAAATCACGATTCAAGCGAATAAAATCTGTGGCCGTCCAAAGGATTAGTTCGCTACGATCTAAGAAATTAACTCCGTAAGAAAAGTAATTTGTGCTCTCAAATATATTGGAAAATTGCTTGTCGAAATATGCACTCGAAAAAAACTCTGGACCATGGCTGACTATCTTCTCGGATTTCGGAAAGAAAAGGTAACCAATTTGAGGATTTACATAAACGTAATTTTGCCGACGGATAAACCCAACTTCATTCCCGTTTACGCCCTCTCCTACTCTTTCTAATTGCAATTCAGCATTGAACTTACGCCCCCTTCGCTCAATATTCATCGCATAAATATTATTATCACGACTGTCAGTAAACGGTGAAAACGTTTTTAAGTAGAAAGCTTTACCATTCCACTGTTGATCTTTTGAAAGTAAGTTATATTCAAACCCGAGGCTACGATTATAGTTCGCCAAACTCGAAGGATTATCGGGGGCGGCTTCGCCAACGGTTTGTCGGTTCACGAAAATAGCGGCAAAGTTTGAACGGGCAAATACTTGCTGTTGAAACGATACTACGGAATAGTTTGATCCGAGGCCACCCTTGCTATTTTCGCCCGTTTGGGTATTCAATACACCGATTCTCAATTTCTTGTTTACTTTTCCGCTAACCCGTGCCCCAAAACGAATGGGGGCGTCTAAGCCAATCCTTCTGGAAAAGAACGGACGAATAGAACTGAAACCAAAATTATTAAAAAGGTCTCCATTTTCGAGAAAGAATTGCCGCCGTTCAGGAAAGAAAAGTTCGAAGCGGTCAAGGTTAGTTTGCTGAACGTCCACTTCGACCTGCGAGAAGTCAGGGTTTACCGTCAAGTCTAAATTCAGTGAAGATGTTAGACCGATTTTAGCATCCACCCCAACAGCACCGTCGTAACTTACCGCCGTTCCTGCCTGATGATTTTTTACAACTCCACCCGTTATGAAAGGAATTATTGAAATGTTCGACTTCGGTTTTGGAGGAGCTTCATCCCAGATAAGGTTTCCGGCGTAGGCAAGTGAAATTGAAGGAAACTGACGAGTCACTGGTGCCCAAGCAGACTTTTCGGAAATACCGAGGTCAAGGCGGCTAAAGTTTAACCCCCATTTTATGATTCCCTCTTTATATCGAATCGTTTTGAACGGAATAGCGGCTTCCCACACCCACTTTTCATCGTCATAGGTCGTTTCTGATTCCCAACGGTTTTCCCAGCTTAAATCCAGACGTGCACCTTGTGAAATAAGACCATCCCATTGTCCACCAGCTACCGATGAGCCAAACGAAAAACCATTTGTCTGATCATCAAAAGTATCAAACACCATCAAGTTATTATCATTTCCGTAAAACGAAAAATCACGCCGCATTGATTCGGTGATATAAGGCTTACCAGGCGTAACATTATAGTTGATAACCATCAAGTAGATGTTCTTATCATCGTAACACATTTTGAACTCCGTACGGGCAGTTGCCAGGCTGGTATCCATGGGCAATATTTGCGAAAATGAAGCCCCTACTTGCGGATTTTCCCAGGCAATTTCATCCACGATTCCGTCCACCTTTATATCAGAAGTAGCACGTTTAATGAAGTAGTTATAATTATCATTTTGCTTTTGACCGAAAGAAGCTATCGTCAAGAAGACAAGGAGAATAGGTAACAGTCTTTTCATCGACTTTATATAGGATTTTGTTGTTGTACTTTGTAGAATAGCTAACAAAGGAAACGATTTAATATGCGGTACACAAAGTAAGTTAGACCACTCCCACAAATGAATCGACCTACCTGTTAATCTACATTACCTAAAAGAAAGCCGAGTGGCTCTAAAGACTCAAAGGAATCTGCAATAACCTTGATAATTGCTGTGAGTGGCAATGCTAATACCAAGCCGCCAATTCCCCACAGGTTACCAAACAATATCAAGGCAACAATAGCGGCAAACGGGTTAATACTTACCTGCGAACCTACCACGTATGGAGTAATAAAGTTTCCTTCTAAAAACTGAATAGCTCCAAAGGAAGCCGCAACTCCAAATGCGTACCAAGCAGAATCTTTGGTAATAAATGCCATCATTATTGGCAGGAAAGAACCGATTGCAATTCCGATATAGGGTAATAATACTAATACTGCGGCAAAAAATCCGAAGAAAACTGCGTGATCTATTCCGAGCACCCAAAGTGAGAGCGTATTCAATACGCCAACTATCCCGATAACTAATAACAGACCAGTCATATAACTGAGAATAACTTTCTTTACCCTTCCTAGAATATCATCGGTACGACCGTCCTGTATATTAACAGCACGGTGGAGAAATTCACGAAAGAAATCACGGTAATACAAAAGCAGGAAAATGTACAAAGGCACCAATGCTAGGTTTGAAAGGAAACCCGTAGTGGTAGAAAGCGTACCCGAGACCACACTAGAGGTATTCTCAAAGATACCGCTCATATTATCTTTGATATTGAACGTCTCTTCGTCTAACTCGACGTTGAAACGGCTTTGTAAAAACCGATTAGCTGAATCATATAGCATAAGGCTTCGCTCTTTCAAAGCAGGAACCACCTCATCAAATGCCCTGATTTGCATAATGATCAAGTAGAAAAACAACACCATGAAGCTTACGACCAATAATAAGCACAGCGTTATAGCTATCGGACGTGGTATTTTAAACCTTTCTAACCTATTACACAACGGTAATAACAGAATAGATAACAGAACAGCGAACACCATGGGTACTAAAAAGTCCTGTAATACACTCAATGTGTAAACAACGATTACAACAGAAATCAAGATACAACAAACCCTTATATAGAGTGGATACTTGGCAACTTTCATGATATGGTTAGAGAGGTGTTCGTGAATTTGTGATCTAACTTAGGGTGAAAGGTCTCTCATAAAAAACACCCTTTCACTTTTAAATACGCCACAATGTTACGTATTAATTTTTGATGCAAAATAATTCTGACGCATAAATTGATTAAAACGCGCACTACTGTAAGCCATTGAGGTTTCCGTTGCACTACTTTACCAGTCAACTTACTTCTTCACCGCATATACTATTTTAAGAACATTTTTTAGCCAAGTATCTTGCATTACATAGTACCTTTTTATAGGTTTGTATCATCAAGTTATAAAAAGTACGCATTAGAGCGTGAGTATAAGTCCCAATAATTGTTGGGAGAGGTATGAAAGCGTCCAATCAAATTCTCTCATACCTCTTGTTTCACTTCTCCAATCTTTAAAAATCTAACAATATGTTCGTATGAAAATTGAAAACACGCAAGTCCAGATGCGAAAGGGTATTCTCGAATACTGCATTCTGCATATCATCTCAAAGGGTGAAGTTTATGCTTCGGAGATTCTTGACAAATTAAAGGATACTCAGTTAATGGTGGTCGAAGGCACTTTATATCCGCTACTAACACGGTTGAAAAACGCCAAATTATTAGAATATAAGTGGGTAGAGTCTTCTTCAGGACCGCCCCGTAAATATTACGTACTCACCGAAGAAGGGCATGAGTTTCTAAAAACGTTGGCCGCCACTTGGACCGAACTTTCTGATTCCGTAAACGCCGTCGTTAGCTCTAACACGCCTAATTGATTCACTGAAAATACTAACGAATTATCACAATGAAAAAGACCATACAAATAAATGTAGCGGGCGTAGTTTTTTATATCGAAGAAGATGCGTACGCTAAGCTCAACAGTTACTTAAAATCTGTCCAGGCTTATTTTTCAAACTACGAAGGAAGTCGAGAAATAATTTCCGACATCGAAGCTCGTATTGCCGAAAAGTTTCTAGAGAAAGGAGCCGTCGACGGACAAATAATCATTTCAAGCAGTGACGTTGACACCCTCATTTTATCGATGGGAACTGTGGCAGACTTTGAAGCTCTTGAAGAGGAAGGTGACTTTGAAGCCGCTAAGAAGGTTGAAAACTTCGGAGCTTATACTGCTAACCCTGATACCACACCACCAACAGAAGAACGGAAACGTATCTACCGAGACACCAAGAGAAAAGCCCTCGGAGGCGTTTTATCAGGCCTAGCCCATTATTTCAATATTGACGTAACGTGGGTTCGTATTATATTCCTATTGCTTGTTTTCAGTTTGTCTCCGATTACTGATTCAGCCGCTTCTGGCTTTTTTATCATAGCCTACATAATTTGCTGGGTAGCGTTCCCACCCAATAACAAATTAGAAGAAGATCCAAAAATCAAGAAGTTTTACCGAAACCCCGAAGGAAAAGTAGTCGGAGGTGTGACGAGTGGTTTATCTGCCTACTTCGGAATTGATGTTGCTATTATCAGGTTAATATTTGTCTTATCTGGTCTTTTCGGGGCGGGAATAATTGCCTACATTATCCTGTGGGTCTCAGCTCCAGAAGCCGCGACCCTGACTCAAAGAATGGAGATGAAAGGCGAACCTGTTACGTTAGAAAATATCGAATCAAACGTCAAACGGAGTTTAAATGTCCCAGAAAACGCACCCGAAAATATAGTCACTCGTATCTTACTTTTTCCGTTTCGCATCATAGCGACCGTCTTACGTGCCATCGGTAATTTACTTAGCAATTTAGGCCCGATTATACGTATTCTGATCGGCGTATTTCTGTTGATTCTTGGCGGAGCGTTAGCAATCGGTATCATTACCGCGACCGCCTTTTTCTTTGGTGTAACTACCAATGAAACGTGGATAAATGGTTCATACGAACTAGGGATGCTTGCCCGTGATATTAGTCCTTGGGCGGGTTTCTTTGGCTTTTTGACAACATTCTTACCAGCTGTCACGATTGCTCTGTTGGGAGTTTCATTAATTGCGAACCGCCAAGTAATATCGCGTAACTTGTGGCTTTCAGGTTTAGGAGTTTGGTTTATAGGACTAATGGGAGCCGCGACTATCGGTACAAATTATTCGTTGAACTTCGCTCGTGATGCAACGCACGAAGAAGTACAGGCATTCACGATGCCAAATAACATACTATTTCTGGATTCGGACGAGTTATCCGAAGGAGCTTGGCAAAATGACGTCAGGGTACGTTTAGAATCGAGTAGCAGTTCAGATTTACGACTCGAAAAATCATTTGAAGCATCCGGTGCGACCCGTGGTCAGGCATTAGAAAATGCCCAAGGAATTAAGTACCAGACGATTCGACGAGATTCAACAATCGTGTTTGACCGGCACAGTAATTTACCAGACGGAGCGTCCTTTAGAAATCAAAAGCTACGTATGCGGTTATACATTCCACAAGATAGGCCCTTCAAGATGTCTCCAAGTTTTGCACGCAACGTATTATCTGACAGCTGGCGATTGAGAAATAAGAACAGCATTGATTTGGACGAAGTTAATAAATTCACTTTTGAAATGAAGGAAAACAACGAGATAACTTGCTTGGATTGTCCCGTACTTTCTGACGAAGAAAGAGAGGAATACGAACGCAACAGCGGCGGCGATAATATTATTGACGAATACGCTTTTGAAGGCAAACGCGACGGTTTCTCAAAAACGTATGAACTCGAAGGTTTCTCCGGCCTTGACGTAAGCAATGCGTTTTACGTGCTGGTACGCCAAGGCAGTAAATACAGTGTAGAAGTAGTAGCGGAGCAGGAATCAGACTTGAACGACGTGGAAGTAGAACTAAGCGGAAACACGCTCAACGTGGAGTTTGAAGACATTTTCATTTCTAATCGTTCCAAAGTTTACATCTACATCACCATGCCAACACTCAAAAGGTTTGATATGAGCGGTGCTGTACAAGCTAAAGTAATTGACTTTGAGAATTTAAATCAACTTAATATTTCAATGAGTGGTGCTTCAAAAGCCGCCATTGATGTAGAAACTGATGGCTTAACAGTTGACTTAAATGGAGCTTGCCAATTAGACATTCGGGGCCAGGCCACCGAAGCAGATTTTGATATCAGCGGAGCTAGTCGGGTAGATGCTAAAAAAATTCGGATAGAACGAGCTAAAGCTGAAGCCAGCGGGGCAAGTAGCGTTAATTTCGGACGAGTAGATAACCTTGACTCAGATACTTCCGGAGCGAGTAAAATTACACGACAGTAAAAATCGGTTCAACCCATTCTAATTAAAGATTCCTCTTAGCATACAGCTGCTGTAGTGGCTTTTTCGCAACCTGAAAAAGCCGCTACAGCAATTGCTATTAACCCTATTTTCTTTCACTGTTTCACTATTGCTTTACAATCTATTTCTTACTCATACGAAGCACTTTATTTTTTGTAACCGTGCGGCACAAAAAAAGATGAACCTTGGCTCATCTTTTTTAATTTTCAGTAAATATTAGAGTTTTACTTCGCTTTGGCTTTAGACTTCACTTTCTTTTCTTTTACTTCAGTTATCGCCTCAGCTACTTCTTCCGTTTTTTCCTCAACTTTTTCCTCTTCTATCACATCCCATAATTCAGGCATCTTAACGGACAGTAAGTTATACCAGTTAATCAATTTCTTAACGTCAGAAGCGTGTACACGCTCGCGGTCAAAGTCAGGCATCACTTCGCCCAATGTGGAGTAAAACTCTTCGGTGTTGGCAACTTTAGTGTCCAACTCGATTTTTTCACCGAACTTTTCCCGCATTGCCAAAAAGATATCTCCCAATGGCATAGAGTCATTTACCCCCTGCTGATAAATTGAAATATCTTTCAAAACAGATACGCGTGCGGTGGCAGGCACCATTTCACGCTTCTTTTTCGCATCCATTGACTCTACAATAACACCCGAACGACCCGGCTTCAAAATGCGATAAAGCCCACCTTTACCTGATATATTAGCTACTTCTTTTAATAGTTCCATTCGTTTTCTTTAAAATTGAGACACAAAATAAAGCAATCGAATCCCGATTCGGAAATCATTGCATAAATTTTAGGTGGCATTGTGGTCAATTAGGTTTGGATTATGCACTTTTCAAACTTCAGGGTAACCTTTTTTGAAGAATCGTCTATTCTTTCAAAACTGATTTCATCTCTTCAATCAGCACCATTGTCGAATATTGTAACAACAATAAAAAATAATCTGCATTTTTGTGTTAAGCCATTTTCGTGTATCACCAAATAACCTTAACGTAAATGAAAAACTTATTTTTCAGTGGAACAGCTTTATGTTTGATTTTAGCTGCCACCATAAATTCTATGGCACAATTTAACTACCCTAAGACTAAGAAAATCGATCACGTTGATAATTACCACGGCACTATCGTAGCTGATCCCTACCGTTGGTTGGAAGACGACCGCTCAGAAGAAACAGCCGCTTGGGTAAAAGCCCAGAACGAACTAACCGATGCGTATTTAGAAAAAATACCTTATCAAGACGGCTTCATGAAACGACTGGAAGAGGTTTATAATTACCCAAAGTATTCGGCTCCATCTCGCAACGGCGAATGGTTTTATTTCTACAAAAATAACGGCTTGCAAAACCAGTCGGTGCTTTATCGTCAAAAGGGACTAAACGGAGCTCCCGAATTGGTATTGAACCCCAACGAGTTAACAGCAGAAGGTACTACACGTTTGACACAATTCAGCTTGTCGAAAAACGGTGACTACGCCGGCTATGCCCTTTCAGAAGGCGGCTCCGATTGGCAGACGGTAAAATTAATGAATATGAAAACCCTCCAAACGTTAGACGATAGCGTAGAATGGGTGAAAATATCAGGCATTTCGTGGCAGGGCGACGGCTTTTACTACAGCCGCTACCCCAAACCAGACGGAAGTGCATTAGCCGCTAAAAACGAAGATCATCAAGTTTTTTATCATAGAATAGGTACACCGCAAAGCAAAGACACACAGGTATTCCGTGATGCGGATAATCCGCAGCGTTTTCATACCGTTGGCACCACAGAAGACGAAAAATACGTCATTCTTACGGTGAGCGATCGTGGCAAAGGATTGGACGGAAACGGCTTATATTTCAAAACAAAAGACGCCAAGACTTTCACACCGATTATTTCGGAAATAACCAACAACTCGTACAATATCGTGGATAATGTGGGAGATAAGTTCATTATTCGTACCACAAAAGATGCACCCAATGAACAGCTAATGCTCTACACTCCCGCTACCAAAAAATGGGAATCGTATATTGAAGAAAAGCCAGAACCGTTGAACGGAGCAGGAACCGCCGGAGGCAAGCTGTTTATCTCTTACCTAAAAGATGTTACCACAAAGGCATACGTTTACGATTTGCAGGGTAATCTTGAAAAGGAGATTGAATTACCAAACGTAGGTACTGCTGGAGGTTTTGGAGGAAACGCCGATGATAAATTCGTTTTCTACGCGTTTACCTCATTTACTTTCCCACCCACCGTTTACCGTTACGATATTGCCTCAGGTAAGAGTTCGGTTTTCAGAGAACCAGAAGTTGCATTTGATGCCATGGGTTTTGAGACCAAACAGATTTTTTACGAAAGTAAAGACGGCACCAAAATCCCGATGTTTATTACTTACAAAAAAGGGATTGAAATGAACGCCAAAAACCCGACGCTTCTTTACGGGTACGGTGGTTTTAATATCACGTTGAGTCCTTCGTTTAATCCGTTATTGATTCCATTTCTAG
>Ga0136554_1000732_pt1 | contig 12501 bp, 12 predicted proteins | sample AntRauTorckE5431_FD_104637 | JGI IMG/M metagenome (GOLD analysis project Ga0136554, IMG submission 104637) | Saline lake microbial communities from Rauer Islands, Antarctica - Metagenome Torckler E5 #431 | ecosystem: Environmental > Aquatic > Non-marine Saline and Alkaline > Saline | place...
CAATCCGATGGCTGTCAGGAGAGACGCACACCACACAGATGACAATGCAATCTCTCCATCATCCCAGTTTTTGTTTCAGGCATCGATTTGAACTCTAGTGACGAGAACTAGATTAAAACGATAACAAATCACCCACTGTAAAACCTTGCTAACCCCACGTAATGATAGAGCGCCAACTCTGGCCATGATGCATCAGGGATGGGTAGTATGTGATCCATGGATATTATGTACACTAAATAAAGGATAATGATGAGATATCCTGTACGACTAGAATATGTATTACATCATCTTGAAGTGAACGTCGCGTTCGATTGCTTCACTTTTTGACTTGAGATTGCCGCATCTCGATTCTATAAATAAAAATTATTCATCACGCTCATACCAAATCCAAGAATCTGCCTGTTCGTTTGTTCATAGCCTCGCGGAGTTTTGGAGCATACAGATTTGTCACTCTTTCATTAGTGTAGCAATTGAACTCGTAACCCTCGGGAGTGGTGGCATTATCAACCTTTACATTCCCTAGGATCGGGAAGCCAACACGACATTTCTCGTTAAACTTTCCCTTGAAACCTAGAATGCATGTTTTCCAATAGCCCTTGGTGTTCCCGGGAACTGTAGTTTTTGAGTGAATCATGACAGCTTCTTTCAGTTCGTCGATCAAACGTTCACTTTTCGGACTCTCTGCGTACCAATAATGCCAAGGACGACCTTTGGTTTTCGCCTCTCTGTATGTTTGCAGAATGCCCTTTGTAACGGTGGAATAATGGACAAAATGGGAAAGCACATAGTTTGGACGGTAGAATTGCTTCTTTGCACGTACAGCCCACTCAGGTTTCGGTAGTGGCACAAAGTCGCAGTTGTAAGTTTCCAAAAAGGTAGCGTTATTCATCTTCCTCAAACATTTTGGATCGTCTACTTGACCACACTCGCCACCATTACCATATTTGTCCATGAAGTAATAATTTGGGTATGCACGAGTACTCTTGAAGCTCAAAATATTTGTTCCTTCTTCTTTTGCATCAGTCAACATTGTCCTCAAATCACCATATTTGCCCATTGGAACAAAATATTCATCAGTATCAAATGCAGCGATCCATTCAGTGTACTGCCCGTATCGCTGACGACAAGAACTCTCTGCTGCGTATTGACTTGATCTCTCCCCCGTGTTTTCATGTGCAGGGAGATTGTTGTTACAAACAATAGAAGGCCACTCGATGCGAGTTACCTCTGCTGCAGAAAATGGTGAGAGAGTCTTTACGAGATCAGTCTCATTTGTGTTCGCACCGCTGTTGTCATATATGTAAATATGGTCGAATCCCATCAAAAGGTGGTATTCAATCCATTCTCTTGTCCTTTCCATTGTGTCATCCACTTTCCTGTCACCTCCACGGGTATCAAAAGATGCAGATGCCCATACACAAGCTGATGACGTGAACGGCTTCTTGGCGTCCTTGGTATCTTCGACTTTTAAAATTGAAAATTGTCCGCCACTGGTCGTGAGTGCTTCTTCGCTCAATTTAAACTCTTCCTTAGTAGGAGGACGTTTAGGCGCTGTACAAATTGGAATGTTGGCCCATCTTCCACTTGCCTCAACACGAGGAAGAACGTGCGTATCTCCGAATACAGTCTTTGCGTCAAATCCCCATATGTTTGTTTCGTGGCTCTTGAACTTTGGCTTCCGATTGTCCGAGTTCCTGAAATAGTCAGGTCCGACCAAGTCTTCAGTGAAGTAACTTTCTTCCATACCAAATCTTGGATTAGTACGAATGGGGACCACATCAACGTAAATGCTTGGTGTACCATCTGGCAGTACTGTAATTCCAGAAGCAATGGATTTTCTTAGATTTCCATTGTCTGGAACAGGACAATCAAAACGAAAGTTACTCAACCAAAACAATCCATTGTCTTTTCCTTTTGGTGACAGCATGGTTGACTTTCTCTTCCTCATGTTGACATACTCATAATTGATTGGAAAGACTGAGAGAGTTTCTCCAATAATAACATCTCTCGTCAGTCCAGACTTGTTGTCAAGCTCAATCGTATGAAATCGACAAATAAATCTTGTGAATTTCTCATCAGCTTCTTCGTGGTCAGATAGTTTATATCTCGGCATTCCATCAATATAATTTTTTTCGTCACCTTCTGGACTCCATAGACCATCTGCCATCTCGTTTGCACTATCATCGTCATCTCCTATCTTCTTAACACCGATACCTTGCATCAGAGCTACTTGAGGCTCTAATCTCTGCAATTGTTCTGCAAAGCGACTACCCGTGTTACATCTTCTCTTATTTTGTGCCACAAAATGAATGAATTCACCATTGTTACTTGGGAATACATCATGGATCCAAGGTAAGAATGGATCTGCGTCAACAGGGCAATACTTTGCCTCTGCTAAGAAATCAAATTTATAGCGGCTGTTCCTTGTGTTGGGAATCGCCCGAGACCCATCTTCAGCAGTGAGCAACCCTGCATCTACAGGAAGCTTTGATTGTAATTCATGACAGGAATCTACCTTCGCGTACTCAAAGGTAACCAAGTCGTCGGGTTTTGTCTTCCGCACTGGTAATGGATTAGCATACTGTGGGGGTACGCCATCGTCTTTTTTGTCACTATCCTCACCTCTACCGCGGGTACCTGGAATTTCATTTGCCAATGGTCCATGTTCCACGTAGGCAGTAAGGGTTTTGATTCTATTTGGATTGGCATCTATTGCTTTCTGAGTGTTTTCTATATTGAATTCGAAATTTGAAAGTTGGGATCGAATAGGTTCTTCAATATTACTATTTGAACTTGTCATTGGCGGCTTCATTTCGATATCTAAAATTGGAACTACTACGGGCTCCCTGCGTTCCGAATCAGGCGTAATTTCCACAGCAGGTTTATCGATAAGGCCAGCAACTTCTCCATTTATAGAATTGTTCTTCTTTTTTGTGAATTGATTGAAGCTAGCGTCTTTCGGGTTTTGAGAAATAATGGTTGTCTCATCATTCGTTTTGTCCAAGCTGTGCAGGTTTTGTATCATATAGATGAACCAAAATATGTATATCCCACCAGCGAATGACAGAGCTTTGATAAGCTGTGCCGCATTCCAGCCTCGTCGCCGTGGTCGATATTCGCCTTGGAAATGATTCGAAGGCATCCTCGAGGTATGTGCGTTGTTGTATTCTATGATGGTAGTTAGTAGTTTAATTGTTCACTGACCACTGAAGGGTTGCAGCAGGGGTCTGTCCATCGTGACAGTAGTCCAGAGTCCAGACTGAAACTGCCTTTTCGACAGGAAGCGAGGCTAACGGTCACAAAATCAGATCCCCTCATCGTCACGGATAATACTGACATTTGCCATTTGATTCTCAAAAATTGGGAAGATCTGGAATAATCATCTCATCATCATTCTTAATCAGGACGACTCAGGACCGGAGGTTGTACATACGTTGTACTTAGGTATCTTATCATATCTCATATTACAATCTATTACAATCCAACGTACTACTACCACTACACGTGGTTTGGACCGCATTTCGATAAGATAATTTTCCTTTCAGTGTTTCTTTAAAATTAGAATTGCTAATCCAGTTGGTACGGGATGTACATTAAATCTGAAATCATCTTGGTCTGTTCGCTATCTTTTGGAAGCAAACCATACATGTCGTCGGATCTCTCGCTATTGTGTAATCCACAAAATCCTAAAGGGATGGCATATGCCTTATCTTCTAAATGATCACCATTGCTACCTCCTTCTTGCCTGCTAATTTCGACGATATCCAAGGAATATTGTTGGCAGAGAAGCGTATCGTCAACGTTGAGAGAATTGTTCTTCGCTGCCCTGTCTTGGGAATCAAGATTTTCTTTCGCAAGCTTGGTCTGCAAGAGAGCGCACATTGGATGGAATGTGATGGTGCAATTTGTTGCAGCACATTTGATCAATCCCATTGATTCGAGAGAGTTCGAGTGGGAAGACGATGAAGCTATGAGGGCTTCCTCCTTTTCATCAAACTCGTTGTGAATCAGGCCCATACCACAAAGGCAACACACTGAGTCTTGAAGGGAGACCTCGATACCAGAAGCATTAGATGGATTAGGATTAGAGCTTGTGTCCTGTAGTACATCATTACACCAGATTCTACAGACTTCGTGCGTCCATCTACCTTTATCTTTATCAGTTCTACTCATTGCTCCACCTGTTGAGTATGAAAGAAAAAGCAACTTGAGAATGTGTTCGCATTAGACGGGACTATGGTATCAATTCGTTCAAACTTACCTGAATGAGGGCATAAGGTGCATTTTGGCGTGATGGTGTCTACTGCTGTAAGTACCTTTTCAAAATCGAGCACATGAGGTAAAGCGCCAGCACGCGGAGAGAGGACCATCTTTTTCACTTCGTCCTTCTCTTTGAACCGGGTGGGGAGTCTACTTCTTCTTTGAGATTTTCTACTTGCATTTAACACAGCATCGCTTGACTGTGAACTTGACTTTTCAATCTTTGTGGTAGAGCGCATACAAATAGCCTTCTTAGGGAGGTATTCTTCCTTCGGCATAATTTTGCATACAGCACAAATCCAATCATGGCCTTCTGACGTAAAGCTTACAGAGCTTAACACTCCTCTGTCGAGGCAGCAGTCTTGGTGACATAAAATACCACATTTATGGCATGCATATACTCTATACTCTTCGCTGCCTGTCCAACACACGGTGCAGAGTGATTTCTGGAAATAAGATAGCAATTTTGGAAATTTCGTAGAGCCCTTGAGAGTCCCTGGCTTGTCGCAGTGAGTTCGGAGGTATCCGTCGTCAAGAGGAAGACAATTGAACTTGGGTTTGGTGTACGATAAAGCAAACTCTCCGCGGCCAATTATTGATGTTTCGCTGATTAGATGAAGGGGATCGTCGTTTTTGAGTTGCTGATTTGGGATTCCCTTGACTTTAGATTTCCTCTTGATATGTTTCACCAAAGAATGAAAATAATCTTCGGCGTCAAGAGTACAATGCGCATTATTAGAAAATTGCTGGTTCTCTGCAACTTTGGCAATAGCCTTGATGGCGGTAGAGTCGAACGCACTACCAGCAGCGACCATTAGGGCCTTCTGTACTTTATTCTTCGACCACGCAAATTTGTCCGTAAATATATTGCCACGATCACGCTTTTGATCAGATTCATCATTGACTGCGTCGCAAAGCAAATTTCCGTTTAAAATCACAGAAACTTTTATATCTTTGGGTCTTTTATAAGCGCTAGCATCGAGTTTCTCGCCAGTAAGAAAAGAAGAAAAGGTTGGTTTGCTATATTTTGTAGATGCCTCAGACCAGATACGCCTTGTCCTTCCCACACTGATGCGTTTTGCACGGCCGGAAGCAGTTTTAGCACCAACGTTATCCATTGCCTCGAACGACATGCTTGTGTTTAATGCAGTTGCACGACAATCGTAAGATCCGAGAGATTCGCGTAGGCCATCTTCTTTGTCTTTCATTAACGCTGATTCGATGGTCAAGGATTGACCCTGGTGCACATATGACGGTAATTCTGCCACAAGGCACATTGGTTTTCTGTCGACTCGAGTCAAATTAGATCTGCTTGAAGAGTTTGCAACTTTAACAGATATTTTCCATTTCCTCGTGCATGCATTAGAGAGTTCTTCTATTTTTCTTTTCCTTTGCTCCCTTTTTTTCATGCGACTGTATATGGACTCATGACTTGTAGTATCGTTGGTGGGGAAATCCTCTTCCTTTAGATCTACGTAGGCTGGCGGCTCTTGATAAATACCTTTGTCTAATTTATCCCAATATAGAGGCATAGAAGAACAGAGTTCAGCGCGTTCCGCTTCAAGAATGGATTTGGCACGATTTAGAGACTTCGTGGTATGCTCTAGCCAGGGGTCGTAAGGCAACATTTTATGCCTCTGGAATCTAAGGAGACATGACGAAAGGGAAGGTAGAGGTAATTTGACTAGATTTGAAGGGAGAGTGAAGTGATGGAGTGTTAAAATGTGTGGAAATGGGGATATGTAAGGAATACTAATTCATATGCAATGCAACTCGATAATTTATTGTTGAACATACCTGTGAGTTCAATGATACCAGGGTCCTCGGATCTTCTTGCAGCAGCGGTTAGGGTATCACTGCACTCGAAATTACTTTCACTTTCCTCTGAGGGTGCACTTGGCTCGTCTTTACTATTCGTTCGTCGTGTCCTAGTAGGGCTGAGCGGTACGCTGCCGATAGATACTTTAGAGGCTATAATGGTATCAGCTCGTGTTCCTTTCACGTCATCCTTGCACAAGCCCCCCATATCAAACATTCCGTATCCTAACAAACCACTATTAATATTTTGTCTATACACATCACCTTCTACATCTTCGCTTGCGTGCCATACTCCTTGCATATCCTCAATGTCACGAGGCAGGGAGCGGAGGAGCGGCACACGGGGTTTGGACCAAGGGAGGCTGGTCTGTAATTCAGTGGGATCTCGTCGTAAAACCTCAGAGAAATGTGTGTCAAGCCGATCAATACAATTGGAACATTATCGTCTTGGGTTGCAACTCCGATTGGTTGCAATTCTGATTTCTTCAATTAGAGTATTGCAAAAGCCTAAACCTCCCACTCCGTGAATAAATACCAAAGGATTTACTTCGTTCAGCTGCTCTTCGTCAACTTTGCCTTCGATGGGAGGCGATACCAGTATGATAGATCTGTTCCAGAGTTTTGTGCAGGAACGTAAACATAGCCTTTTTTTCCAATTGCTTTTGAAGCATGAAGTTCGCACTATGTGTCACTGTAGAGAATAGAAGCGATTTGTGGCGATAACGAATTGGTTCACAATTGAAACGCATGAAGGGAAGAGACCCCCTTTCGAGATGACGATTGGGTAAGGACAACAAAAGTGGCAAGTCGAAATCGCATAAAGAGTTTATTTCGTCATCCGATAAAAGCCCAATTTTGAGGAGTAGACAATATATCGCCCAGGCTAAGTAAGACGACCCCATGACATAATTTCTCCTAGAAGCAGTATCATCCTGAGAAGCCCATATTTATATATGCCTCACGACATCTATCCACTCCCTAATGATGAGTTGTTCGGGTGTCAGGGAAGAACTTTTTGCAAAAGTAGGAGAAGGAGAGAAAAATAGCGAAAGTGATGCAACACGAAGATGCCAGCTGACAGCTTTGATTCTTGCTGAGTGTATGAGTCTGTGGAGTACTACAATGGTGCATGCCAGAGATGATGGTGATCAAGAATGGATTGCTTCACATCCGTTCTTGAGTAATGCTTTATTAGATCTATATTGTCTAAATCGTGGAAGGGCAAATTTGCTTCGCGATAAGGAGGAGCAACATGGAACCATCGATGATCGTATTTCCATCGAGATCCAAATTCTTCCATTGAAGAAGCTTCTTATTTGCTTTCTTACTGAGAAGAGTGGAAAGAAAATCAGGATCAGTCGAGTCCATGATGATTTTGAGAATAATCTGGTTGCGACTTCTGATATCAATCGTCTTACGAAGTTTCAACTTGTCGTCTTCATTCACTTTGGCCTTATCATGAAGTGGAACAGCACTCCAACTTCCATCAAGAGGATTCTGGACTGGATTGGAACCATGGAAAGACCAAGTATTTTCCTTGTTGTGCTCGAAAAGCTCATGAACAGTGGTCCTCTCGGGTGCGCTGGCTAGATCATGCTCCTTTCCGTTAAACGAAAACGTGAGAACGTCCTTACAATTGAGCTTGTTGGAAATAGACTTCAGAGCTTTCCTAAAAGGTTCAATCTCCGATGAATGACCTTTGAATCTATCTTCAGGCTTAACATCAGTTTTGGCAAGTGAATCGAAAAGGATTCTTCCCTCTTTCAAACTTGGATTGATCAATTTCATTTGAGGAGAAATCATGAATGTCTTGAATTCATCTTCGGTTCTTGCACCTCTAGCACCAGCTAAAGCAGCAGCAGCAGCAGCATTGGTAACAACCAAAGCAGCAGCAGCAGCAGCAGCAGCAGCAGCAGCAGCATCAGCAGCATTGGTAACAACCAAAGCAGCAGCAGCATCAGCATCAGCAGCATTGGTAACAATCAAAGCAGCAGCAGCAGCAGTACGCGTGTTAACATTAGAACTTATGGCAATCGATTCAAATTCTTCGATTCAGTGTACTACTTCTTATCTGGGCTTGATCGGCTCTATGAGTGCGATTCGAATCGAGGGTGTTTGTGGACACGGTGACAGAACTGAATAAGCAACGAGAAGCTCGTTTCTGATTAGAGACGATAGGATCTGATAAACTGTTATTTGGTTAATTGTGAGCTTTAAATTAATATTCTAATAACAACCCTTTCTTTCTATTCGTGATAGAACTTAAGCTATCATTCCCGTAAGATAATAATAGCTTGCTTGATTTCAACAATGAGTGTTTCTGGGGTTCAGCGAACATCCCATTCTTGGAAGTGATGAGTCTAAAAGTTGCGTGCTGAAAATTATAAAAGGAGATGGTTCAGATCTTAGACCATAGGATGATAGCGATACAGGCGAGGATAATGCTGCTGTAATCTATGCAAGCATTGGCCGAGAAATCTTAGCTTCCACACTATCAGCTATTAAAAGCTCTATCTATCGTAGCTTGGCATCGGCAAAGGTAGATAATTTGGGAATGTTTTGTCAGCTAGCTGAAAACTTCATCGGAACTCGAATGTTTTGTGCGAAAGGTTTTGGATTACAATTTCTGCTGAGCAAGCCGGTCCGATGGTATTTCTATTGGATATTGCGCACTCCGTTGCGATATGCGCACTTGACACATTAGGAGATCGATATCAAAAACACTTGATTTCCGTTGAGTGTGGGTGCTATCTTACCATTCTTATCGCCCCGTTTAATCGCTTCTTTGATACCTATGAACAGTGATGCAGCTACCATAATGAGCACATTCATACCACGAGGAATGATGAACGTGAGCCTTTTAAGAGTTTACCATGTCTGTTTCAAAGAGAATTCGTTGCCTGCACGTAATTCTGATACAATCAATGAATTCAAGAGACAGGCTGAAGCAGCTGAGTGTATAGCGGCTCCGTTTGCCATCATTAGCATCTCAGCTGAAGAACAGCACAGCGCCTTACTGAGTGGTTGAGGCAAGCTACTCAAAATGAGACTGCGAAAGCACATCTTGAGGGTCCCACCTCTCACCTTGCTGCATGCTACAACATAACTGAGGTTGCAAGCCGAAATTCTACAATGAAGAACACCATTGCCAGCGTCATCACATCTAATGTATTATGTACAATACCATGTACCTATGCTACAATGAGCATGAAAATTTTAAATGGATATGTAAAGTAGGGCAAAGCTTTTCATCAGTTCGAGACGATAGCTTTCGTTCGTTCGCTACACACGTGAACAAGGTAACAATCGCATTCGCTTCCCTCCTTCTCCAAACGACGAGATCTGTCGCTGATGTCTGTCTTGCTGTAGACAGGGTGTCATACGAACCCAAGATAGAATTCATGAGGACCATTGCCAATGGTACCTTGCTAGCGTGCGATATCATTGCGTCCTCTTCACAACCATTAGATCTGCCCCACTCCCACCGTTCTATCGTGATAAATGCTTTCAGAACTGCTACCTCCCCCCTTAGGATCATGGATGCAATCACGCATTTCCATGAGAGTGATGTTATTAGAGAAGAAGTAATATCTGTGCTAGATGGTTATACTCAATGCTCTGTCGACGTCAACATAATTGGGATCGAATGTTACGTTCTCTGCAACCATGTCTAGCACGATGAAGCTAGCTGCAGTTACAAACTCGCACTTTGAACATACTAATAAAAATGGCAATGCCATGATTGCGTTCTCTGGTGTTGATGAAATAAAAGACAACCAGTCTAGATCTGTTGCAGTAGAGTCTGTTCCAGCACCAAGATCTTCTGTGGAAAACTTGATGTCTCGTAGCTCCGGAGAAGTTTCTTTGATTAGCGCATGGAACAGTATCAGCGAACAGTTGCTCTCGAAAGCATTACTCTTGAGCAGGCCTCCCATTTCGCAGAGCTAGATGTGAAGGAATTATCCTCCTTTCAGAGAAATTCCCTTTCTTCCGTTACTACGTCTCTTGGACCGGCGCGGTTGTTATTTAGTTCAGCACTAATGTGTCATGCACCTGACAAGTCAATCACATTTTTTATCTCTTGGTCAAATATTGCGTGTGGCATTCCAAGTCAGATCCTCTGTTCAAATCTCGTACCTTCACTTGAGGTGTCTACTAAGATCGCGGGACGCTAATTGCATAACGCGCGTCCAAAACTTCTCACAAACGCAAAAATGCGGACAGCAAGAATATATTGGTATAACTTATGCATATTGTCCGACTAAGAGCAATCAATCATCCATCATTGTGCAGATTGATAGTGAATGACCAATTTAATGATGAAAGTCTAGTCGAGAGTATGGTAGATCTCATCAGTCTAGAGCAACTTGTTTATAGCAAGGGGGGCCTTGTGGTGTCGATCTGTTTACATGCGTTTCAGACTATATGGAAGACATGCCGAGAACATCGTAGCAGTGCAGTCTCAATCTTATCCAAATCCATCCATCAATGCGATGATGTAGTACGCTCTTTGCTCAAGTCCGATTGTTTAGTAAAGAGATGTATCTCGTTGTGTGATAAGTTCTCCATACCTTTGACTCTGCCCTCCGATGTTACGAAACCAATGCTTCTACTATTCTTGATCACACCAATTTGTTCATGATTTTGCGGATGTCGGTACAAATAACTGATGTGGATGTGGACGCTCAAAAATTTGAGGCATAAGAACGAGAGCGGTAGTCTAGCCAGCATCAAGTATTTGAAAGGCGTCGCATAATAAGATCGAACATTGGATTCGTGGAATCGATTCAAATGATAGCATACTTACAAATGCTATCGCAATCAAAATTCTGAATGATGAGTCAACAGGAAGCGGTTTGGTATTTACTTCTCCTGGATCATGTGAGCTCATCTCTACAAGAATGTCACTAAAGCATCTGCCATATTCAGAGGGCAAGAAATCATTTGAATCAAAATTAGAGGGAATCGGTGCGACAAAGTTGAGTGTCATTTCAGAGTATGAATGGCTTGAAACTGTGTCCAGGTTTGGGGCTTTATTGCTGAATAACATACAGGGCTTTGACTGGATAATAGAGCTTACTGAACAGGCCGTTGAGATCCCTTACGCATTGATTCAAACTGGGCTACCCGCGCATTGGAAACCACAATGTTCACAAAGCCACTGTCGGCATCAGTAGGGAAATGTGGCACTACACTCTTGACTTTGACCACCACATGCTTTTTATGGTCTCTCTTTCCCAAGGGTAAAATGCAATCTTGTATCACTTCTTGACAAGATCCTTCGATCCTCAGAACGCACATTGACCGTGACACATTCTAATTACGATAAAGACGCTTCACTTTTGCGATCGAATTCAATGTCTTGCACACTTTCACTTCTTGTAAACTCTTTGCAAGATATCGATAGCCAACCCTTACCGTATGAAGAGCAGGAAAGTTACAAAGCAAGCAGCTTGGGATTTGCCACTTCGCATGTATAACCCTTCATGATCTCCAATATGCTACAGGTCCTTTGAACCATAATGCAAGGCAGCAGAGTGAAGCAACACATCTGCAAACGAATATTTTACTTGCATGCCTGTCTTTAATGACAACCATTACGCTTTGTGCAAAAGTGGACGATTTGAACGGTGCAAATGCTTTTCATTAGTTCCCCGTGGATCTCACAGATGTACTGCGGGGCTACAATGCCCTTGAATCCATATCATATCATTTAGACGCGGCTTGCAAATCGGCTACAATGCTTTATCGTCAAAAAGGAAGCCCAATGCTGGAACACCCAATGTTTGAGGTTATCGATTGCATTTTGACATTCGCGCTTGCTACTTGCGTTCTACGAGTCAAAGGAAAGAAGTCTAGCACAGCTGACATCAAAAGGCCAGTTCGTGCAAGTGACCTTGAGCAATTCCATCACCATAGCAGCTTGCGAACGATGGACGGAAAAAACAAATGCTATTGCACCGTCGACTTTGCCTTCTTGGGGTTATATTAAGATCTCGCAGTCTACCATGTTCACAAGTAAATCTCAGTATCACAATGTATCTGAAGACCCAGCACACAAAATTTGGCTCACCGCACTTCGAGTTTTCGCAGGTCTCTTGCATTTAACCTCCAATATCAGTTCACATGCTGAAAGTTCCAGCACTAGCTCTGGTGATCAATTTTCTGTATTTTCACGAGATCCCTATCACCTCTTTTATCGAAAGCTCATGATTCATCGAACTCGACAAGTCCATCATCGGGCCTCGGATTATCAGTAGCTACGTTGAATGAGTTGAGCGAAATCATGGCTCTAATTTTAGAAGTTCGCCCTGGAGGACATCGAAAGCAATTTGAGAGTTCTTCACCAAGGCTTTACACAATCATGTCAAATGCAGCACTTGCTATCTGCCGATCCCTCTCTTCCTTGGTGGGTGCCCTTGG
>Ga0136554_1000736_pt1 | contig 12487 bp, 11 predicted proteins | sample AntRauTorckE5431_FD_104637 | JGI IMG/M metagenome (GOLD analysis project Ga0136554, IMG submission 104637) | Saline lake microbial communities from Rauer Islands, Antarctica - Metagenome Torckler E5 #431 | ecosystem: Environmental > Aquatic > Non-marine Saline and Alkaline > Saline | place...
TATGAACGATCAACGAAGGTCTCCGAGGCGATGATACAACTCGCCATGATACGCATAATGATTAAACGATTTTAATTTTTAGACAGCGTCTTAGGTCAAGCAAATTATTCCTACCCTTTCTGTAGCCAACTTTGCTTACTAATACATCTTTGTGCGAAAGCTCGGTTGCAAAATATCCAACTGCTCCCCTTACGTTAGTAAATGGCTGGAGATACCTTTTATACTCTACGCGGTAAATTGCGGTAGATTGTTGGTCACTTTCCTTAAAAGTTGAGTTGGAGCCGAGCCCAAGACCAATTTCAAAACTTGAACTTTGACGGGTAAAATATTCGGCTTGAAACTGAAAGTTTGGATCTGGTGCTAACAAACCAAAAGGAGCAAGTTTTACTGCAATCAGCGGTTTTACAAGAACAGTATCCTGCTGAGCTGCAACCGAAAGATGAACCATCAAGCTACAATATAGAATGTGCTTCAAAATTTTCATGACAAGTCGCTGATTCATTAATTGAATATATACAATAGACTTGAAATCAAAGTTGAAGTAACTTCTGGAATATTATTCAACGGTTAAGAGGTTTTAGTTGAGGTAACCTTGATAAGCTTCTCGTTTTGGAATAAGGTGTTTAAATCAAAACACGCATCAAGAGCGACTGAGACAAAATCTCAACGAGCAGATCTTTTATTACTAAGGATGTGAAATAACGATGCAGTTTTATAAGCAATGGAATTGCCGTAATTAAGTGAAGTCTGTTGCAACCCAATAAACAAAAAAAAGCCTCCGCAATTAAGCGAAGGCTTTTGTGTCAAAATCACTGTTTAAAGTGACCCTACGGGGAATCGAACCCCGGTTTCAGCCGTGAAAGGGCCGTGTCCTAACCGCTAGACGATAGGGCCGACTGGTCCCATAAATCGTTGAAACATTTGTTATATTTCTCCTTGCGATGTATGTTTCGTTATCGTTTTCTGATAACGTGATGCAAAAGTATGGCGAAGATTTTAAAGGTGCAACACTTGAGCATAAAAAGTTTTAAAATTTAATGAATTTTTTTAAAATCACCCAATAGGTGCAAGTAGATTTGAGAGCAAATCATTACATTTGGAAAATATCAACCTTCTAAAGAAATAGAATGAAATCTACCCCCAAGTTACTATTATTGCTTTTCATGATGGGTCACGCTTGTTTGGCTCAGAATTTTCAGTCGCCGGAATCTTTCTTGGGCTACTCGATTGGTGAAAAATTTAGTTTTCACTCACGTATTACTGATTACATAAAGTATGTAGCTAATGAAAAGCCAAATCAAACTAAACTAATCAGCTACGGTCAAACAAACGAAGGTCGCCCGCTGCAAGTAATTATTGTTGGAAACGAAACCAATATTGCTAACCTTGAAAGTATCCGCACCAATAACCTGAAAGGGATTGGCTTAGCCGATGGCACTGCAACCGCAGAAATCCCCGCCATTGCGTGGTTGAGTTACAACGTTCACGGAAACGAAGCTGTGAGTTCGGAGTCGGTTATGGTCGTTCTTTACGAATTACTGAATAAGCAAAATGCAGTTACACAAGACATTCTAAAAAATACGATCGTCATTCTTGATCCGTGCATTAATCCTGATGGTCGTGACCGCTACGCTAACTGGTACAACCGTTACGTAGGCACGCAGCCTGACCTCAACGCCGCTTCCGTAGAACATCACGAGCCGTGGCCGGGTGGTCGTTTCAATCATTACCTGTTTGACCTTAACCGCGATTGGGCGTGGCAAACGCAGGTCGAATCGCAGCAACGTATGAAACTTTACCACGAATGGATGCCACATCTACACGCTGACTTTCATGAAATGGGAGCAAATAGCACGTATTATTTCCCGCCATCAGCAAAGCCCTTCCACGAAGATTTGACTACTTGGCAACGGGATTTTCAAAACTTACTCGGTGAATATAATAAAAAGCGTTTCGATAAAAATGGGTGGCTCTATTTCACCAAAGAAAGCTACGATCTACTTTATCCAAGTTACGGAGATACGTATCCTTCTTACAATGGAGCAATCGGAATGACGTTCGAGCAGGGTGGTTCAGGTTCTGCCGGCTTAGCGTTTGCCCGTGAAGATGGCGATACGCTAACGCTTAAAGACCGAATTGCTCACCATGTAGCTACAAGTATGGGTACGTTAGAGGCTATTTCTGCAAACAAACAAGATGTGGTGACTAATTTCCGAAAATACTTCAATGATGCTAGTTCAAACGGTGTTGGGAAGTATAAGTCTTACGTAATAAAAACAGAGGGTAATGAAGAGGCGGTCATAGCTTTGAAGAAAACATTGGATGGTGTGCAGATAAAATACGGATTTACTGATAGCCGTCGTAAATTAAATGGGTTTGATTATTTGACCCGTAAAGATGGAAGCTTTGACGTGCAGGAAACAGATTTAATAATCTCTGTGAAACAACCTAAAGGCAAATTAGTGAAAATCCTTTTTGAACCCGAAACGGTTCTGGAAGACTCAAATACATATGATATCACCACGTGGTCATTGCCGTACGCTTACGGGCTGAAAGCTTTTGCCACATCATCAGATTTATCAGCTGGTAGTAAAAATGCAGCAGAGCGAATGGAAATGGAAGTTCCCGCTCAAACGCCTTACGCTTATTTGGTTGATAATAATTCGTTTCAGGACACGCAGCTGCTTGCTCACTTGTTGAAAAATAAAGTGAAGGTTCGTTTCAACGAAAAACCCTTTTCTACCGCTAGTAAATCTTATAAAAGCGGGGCTTTACTGATTACCAAAAAAGGAAATGAAGTGCTGGGAAATCGGTTCAATGAGCTTGTAGCAGAAGCGGCAAATAAATTTGGCTCGGAAGTAGAAGCGGTAAATTCTGGTTTGGTAAGTTCAGGTTCGGATATTGGAGCGTACAGTGTAGAGTTTGTGAAAGCTCCGAAAATCGGTATTTTGATTGGTGAAGGAATTTCGCCCACCGCTGCCGGAGAAGTTTGGCATTATTTTGAGCAGCAAGTAAATTATCCCGCAACCATAATTGACGTCGCTTACTTTTCAAAAATAAACCTGTGGGACTTTGATGTATTAATCTTGCCAAATGGTCGTTATGGTTCAAGCATTTCATCAACAGAGGAGATTAAACGGTGGCTTTCTGACGGTGGTAAACTCATTGCTTTAGAAAACTCAAATTCACTTTTTGCCGATAGCAAAGGCTTTGGTTTGAAATCAAAAATCGACAAGGATGAGCCAAACAAACTACTGAAATACGGTAATCAGGAGCGTGAAGGTATTAGTTCTCAGATTCCAGGTGCCATTTATAAAATCAACGTTGATGCTACGCATCCGCTTGGTTATGGTTATAGTAACGGTTATTATGCCATTCTTAAATCTTCCAACGCTTATGAATACCTTGAAAAGGGTTGGAACGTCGGAACGATTTCAACTGACAGTTACGTAACGGGATTTGCCGGAAGTAAAGCGAAAGAGCAAATGAAAGAATCCTTATTATTTGGCGTTGAATCCATTGGAAAGGGTAACATCATTTATATGATTGACAACCCCATTTTTCGAGGTTTTTGGTACGGCGGGAAACAGTTGTTTGGAAACGCCGTTTTTATGGTGAAATAATTAACCTAACTTACTAAAAACTAATTCCTATTACGGGTTGTTGAAATCATATATAGGTCACGTTATGACCAAGTAAATAGTAGATTTCAGATTACAAATGACAGCAACAACTTTAGATATTGATAAAATACGGGCCGATTTTCCAATTTTACACCAAAATGTAAACGGGAAACCGCTTGTCTATTTAGACAACGCCGCCACTACGCAGAAGCCTCAAGCAGTACTTGATGCGTTGGCAAATTATTACGGAAAAAATAATGCTAATATTCACCGCGGAATCCACCAACTTGCTGAAAAAGCAACCACCGCTTTTGAAGACACCAGAAAAACTGTTGCCAAGTTTTTGAATTCGGAAAGCCCCGAACAAATAATTTTCACTTACGGAACCACGGACGGAATTAACTTGGTAGCCCAAACTTACGGCAGAATGTTTTTGAAAGAAGGAGATGAAATCCTTATTTCAACTATGGAACATCATTCTAATATTGTTCCGTGGCAAATGATTTGCGAGGAGAAAGGGTGCATTCTAAAAATTATCCCGATTGACGAAAAAGGTGACATAGAGTTGGATAAATTCGATGAAATGTTAACCGATAAAGTAAAGTTTGTGTCGGTGGTGCACGTTTCAAATTCACTCGGAACGATAAACCCGATTAAAGAGATAATTGATAAATCTCACGCTATGGGTGCAAAAGTTTTGATTGATGGAGCACAGGCAACTTCGCATTTAACCATTGATGTTCAGGCACTTGATGTAGATTTCTACGTATTTTCGGCACACAAACTGTACGGTCCAACTGGAATGGGTGTACTTTACGGAAAACGTGACTTATTGAATGCCATGCCGCCTTATCGTGGTGGTGGGGAAATGATTGCCGAGGTGACGTTTGAGAAAACAACTTACAACGAAATACCTTATAAGTTTGAAGCAGGAACGCCAAATATCGCCGATGTAATTGCCGTAAAAAATGCCATTGATTATGTAAACGAACTCGGCAAAGAAAACATCGCTGCGTACGAAAATGAGCTGTTAGCCTACGCCACTGAAAAGTTGGAGGAAATAGAAGGCTTACGAATCGTTGGAAAAGCAAAAGAGAAAGTAAGTGTGATTTCATTCGTGATTGAGGGTATTCATCCGCAGGATATCGGCATCATGCTCGATCAGCAGGGAATCGCCATCCGAACCGGACACCACTGTACGCAACCGCTAATGCAACATTATCAACTCGAAGGTGGCACGGCACGAGCATCGTTTTCGGTCTATAATTCGTTTGAAGAAATAGACCGATTAGTGGAAGGAGTTAAAAAGGTAAAGAAGTTATTATTGTAATTTTATAACTGGAGCATTGCAGACGTAAAAAAACAGCAGGAAAAACACCAAAAAGTGCAACAATCGACGATATTATCGTAAAGCAATCAGAGGAAGTAATTCAATACATTGAAATAGTATTGAACATCAATCCGTTAAGAAATAATCTGCCGAAGAATGGTTGAACAGACGATTTGGTCTCCTGCTGCAAACGACGATTTAGAAGAAAAATTTCTGTGCGGTCAATAAATCTTACGTTGTGAAAGTAGTGGACGAAACTTTCGAGAAGGCTGAAGTGCTAGAAGCATTTTCCGAAATGGGAAATATGCTCAAAGATGTAAACGTGAGTTTAATTCGTGAAATTTACGTTGGTAACTATAAGATTTGTTACGGTTACTTGAATGGTCAAATCAACATATTAAAAATAGTAGACAAGGGATTTCCTTACGGTAAGTTATGACAATAAATGAACAACAAAACGAGATAATTGAAGACTTTGAACTCTTTGATGATTGGGAAGGAAAATACGAATACATCATTGACATGGGAAAACAACTCCCTGGTATTCCCGATAAATATAAAACCGAAGATAATATTATCAAAGGCTGTCAGTCGGTAGTTTGGTTAAACGCCAAGAAGGAACACAATCATGTTGTGTTCGAGGCCGATAGTCAGGCAGTTATTGTCAAAGGATTAGTCGGAATGTTGCTGAAAGTTTTGTCTAATCATACTCCAGACGAAATACTGAATGCCGACTTATACTTCATTGAGAAAGTTGGTTTGGCAGGACATCTAGCTCAGACACGTTCCAACGGATTGGCTTCTATGGTGAAGCAAATGAAGACTTACGCGTTGGCTTACAGTGCAAGAGACTGATAACCTTTGGGTCGTGTTTATTGAACTGTCGAATTAGTAGAAAATTAAAGAACTCACAAACCAAAAATTAAAAAACCACAAACAATGGAAGAAGCAGCATTAAAAATAAAAGTAATTGAAGCCATTAAGCAAGTATATGACCCTGAAATTCCGGTGGATGTTTATGAGCTTGGATTGATATACGATGTAAAAATATTCCCTGTAAATAATGTTTATGTTTTGATGACACTTACCTCACCGGCTTGCCCGTCAGCGGAAGAAATACCGGGAGAAGTGGAAGCCAGAATTCGTGAGATCGAAGGCATTGCGGATGTTAGCGTAGAGTTAACTTTTGACCCGCCGTACACGCAGGAAATGATGAGTGAAGAAGCTCAGTTAGAACTTGGTTTCATGTAATAAATGGTATCAATCAGCTGTCCGAAACTATTTTGGAACGATTGAACGTTACCCAATAAATAAATTGACGGAAATTTTAAATACAAATAATTATGTATCCTCCACACTTAGTAGCCCCGATGAAGGCTCAACTTACTGATGCCGGCTTTACTGAACTATTGACCGCTGCTGATGTAGATAAATTTATTGCAGATCAAAAAGGAACAGCCGTTGTGGTTATAAATTCGGTTTGCGGTTGTGCAGCTGGAACTTGTCGTCCAGGAGTTTTGGATTCACTCCAGAAGGCAGAAAACAAACCTGATCAACTTACCACGGTTTTTGCTGGTTTTGATTTAGAAGCAACTGAGCGGATGCGTTCGTACATTCCGGTTCAGCCTTCTTCGCCAGCCATCGCTTTTTTCAAAGATGGTGAAGTTGTTCACTTTGTAGAGCGTCACCACATTGAAGGTCGTTCTGCGGACATGATCTCTGCTCACTTAATTGCCGTTTATGACGAAATTTGCAGCGAAGCAGCTTAATAGCACTATCGTATTTACCAGAGAGGAACGACCACAAGTCGTTCCTCTTTTTTTGTTTCATGATTTCCATGATTGGTATTGCTGAGAGCTATATTCTTGTGAAGCTTTCGAAAAATGCACATGAAAAAGCCCCACCGAATATCGGTGAGGCTTTCAATCTAACCCCTAAAATAAACCACTATTTTAGATTTTTTAATATCACTTTAGTAACGTCTTACTCTTTCAGAAATTGCGGTTCTGTGTTATTTTATTATGAAGAGTACTTTTCTAATTAAAGGGTTGGAATGGTCATAAATACCCGTTAACAATTGTTAACAATACGTTGAATAAACCTTAGGGCTACTTTTAAATCTAAGAAGCAAATAACAATTATTCATTAATACAAGTTATGATTATGAAAAAGCTATTGATGATTTTGATACTCTTGGGTACTACCCTTTTTGCTGAAGCCCAATCCCGAAACAGCAACAATCGTGTTTACACTCAGAACGATAACCGCCGCCCTGCTTGGAATCAGAATGATAATTCTGCCGGCCGAGGTCGAAATGAACGAATCAATTCTTTTCAGCGAAATGCCCGTGTGCACATTGCTCAGGGAATCGTTGAAGGCACAATCACCTCACGGGAGTCTGCTCGTTTATTAGAAATGGCGGAAAGAATTGAGCAAAAAGAGAATCGCTACAAGCGTTGGGGTGGTTTGAGCAACAGCGAAGTTTCTGAACTACAAAATGATTTAAAGCAATTGGATCGGCGGATATATAAAGAGCGTCGGGATTGGGATAGACAGTCAAATGATAATCAAAGACGTAGAAATTAAAGTTTAATTGAGTAATAGTTTTCAGTGTATGTTAATAATTGGGTGGCCTTTTAGGCTACCCGATTTTTTTATAACTCGTCAATCCGTTCTAGATTAATTTCGGCCTGCTCTAGCATTCTGCTTCGGTCGCCATCACTCATTTTGTCGAGCATTCGGTAGACCATTCCGATGCGTGGGTTTTTCTCTAGTTTGTCTCGGTTCCGAACGTGAAAATGCCAGTACAGGCTGTTAAACGGACACGCTTTTGCACCCACTTTTTCTTTCTTATCGTAGAAACAGCTAGAGCAATAGTCACTCATTTTGTTGATGTAATTTGCGGAAGCGGCGTAGGGTTTTGTTCCCACAATTCCGCCGTCTGCAAACTGGCTCATCCCTCGGGTATTTGTAATCTCCACCCACTCGATGGCGTCAATATAGATTCCTAAATACCACGCATCTACTTCATCGGGTGAAATGCCGGCGATTAGGGCAAAATTTCCCGTAATCATTAATCGCTGAATGTGGTGAGCGTACGCATTATCCAACGATTGCGAAATGCTGTGTTTCAAACAATTCATCTTGGTTTTGCCTGTCCAATACCACTCGGGAAGTTTCCGTTCGTTCTCGAAAAAATTCATCGTTCCGAACTCTGGCATCTTCATCCAGTAAATTCCCCGCATGTATTCTCTCCAACCAATAATTTGCCGAACAAAACCCTCAATTTGAGAAATTGAAATTTGTTCTTGATTATCCCTCCATTTCTTCACTGCTTTTTCTACAACTTCAAGTGGTGAAAGTAGCTTGCTATTCATCGCAAAAGAAAGCCGGGAATGGTAGATTGACCAATATTCAGCCGCCATGCTGTCTTCAAACGTACCGAAGTTTTCTAGGCATTCATCCACAAAGAAGTCGAGTAATTTCAAGTATTCTGTCCGAGTGGTTGGCCAAATGAAGTTTTTCTCGTCGATATTACCAATGGTTTTTATTTCGTGTTTTTTGATTAACTGCGTCAGCCCGCTTACGTCCTTATCAAATGTAAGTGGTTTTACAGGGCGGTGACCTTTCGGAAGCTTCTTACGGTTATCAGCGTCGTAGTTCCATTGTCCGGTTACTGGTTCATTGTCGTCCATTAGGATATTGTATTCTTTCCGCATCGAGCGGTAGAAGCTTTCCATAACAAACGTTTTCTTTCCCGCAAAAAACGTAGCTATGTGGTCACGTTTTGTTAGGAAATGTTCAGTATCAGCGGTATCATGTTGAATCTCTAATCCTTCGCAGAACTGTCTTAGTTGAATATCAAGCCGGTATTCATCTGGAAGTTGGTACTCAAATTTCTCACAATTATTTTCTTTAATCAGCTGAATGATATTGTCAGTTAAAGATTGCGTATTGCGTTCATCATCGAGTGTGAAGTAAATAAATTTGTGTCCTTGACTTTCTTTGTCTCCCGCAAATGCTCGCATTGCTGCAAAAAAAGCCACTATTTTCTGAATGTGGTGATTTACGTAATCTGTTTCCTGCCGCATTTCCATCATTACGTAGATTACGTCGCCCGAAACTGAATCAAACCAGGAATGTTTGTGATTGAGTTGGTCGCCGAGAAGAAGTCGAAGTATCATTTGTTTTTATTTATCTAACCAAATACGAGCGGCTTGGTTTGAAAAAGTTGTTTCTTTGTGAACAAATCACACACATGGAAATATTTCATTCTCCCGTTAATACAACGGCTCAATATTTACTTACCGATAGCCGGTATGTTGAACAAGCTACAGAAAGCATCTTTTTCGCAATTAGGGGCGAACGCCACGATGGGCACGCTTTCATAGATGAATTATATAATAAAGGCGTTCGTGAATTTGTGGTGGAAGAGGGCTGCAATTTTCAGTTAGCAGGAGAAAACATCTGTTCTGATGAGTTGACTCAAACTGACAAAGCCGAAGGAGGTAGCTCGTTGAAGTTTTGGGTGGTTGAAAATAGTGTAACCGCTCTGCAAGAACTCGTTGCACATCACCGAGAGGCTTTTGAAATTCCGGTGGTTGGCATAACGGGTAGCAATGGCAAAACGATTGTTAAAGAATGGCTTTACGAATTACTTGCCAATAGGCTCTCCGTTGTAAAAAGTCCTCGAAGTTATAATTCGCAAATTGGTGTACCATTATCGGTTTGGCAATTAGCTAAAGTGCATCAACTTGGTATTTTTGAAGCGGGTATCTCCCGTAAAGATGAGATGAAAAATCTGGCTGACGTGATTCAACCCACCATCGGTATTTTTACCAATATCGGTTCCGCTCATGACGAAGGTTTCAATAGTCGAAAAGAAAAAATTGCCGAAAAGCTGCGATTATTTGCTAAGTCTAAAACGCTGATTTACTGTGCAGATCACGCGGGGGTAAATCAGGAAATTAATCTATTATTAAAGCAAGTTAATCCGAGTATTGAACTAATTGGTTGGTCATTTGAGGGCGGTAGTAAATTTAAAGTCGAAGTCATAAACCGGGGTGATTCAGTCACTCTCAAAACGAAATGGGAAAATAAACTAGTAGAAGTTCAACTGCCGTTTGTGGATGATGCAGCTATTGAAAATGCTACCCACGCGTTATTTTGTATTCTAAAAGTACGTGGGATAATCAACCTGCCTGATTTCCAATCGTTGAGACCGCTCAAGATGCGGTTGGAAATGAAATACGGAATTTTTGATAGTTACCTAGTTGATGATTCATACAATAACGATTTGGTAGGTCTTGAAATGGCTTTGAATTTCCTGAACCAGCACAATACAAAACGAGATAAGTTACTCGTTTTGAGCGATATACACGAGAGTGGCTTAGACGATGAGGAACTTTATAAAGCGGTAAAAAAACTGTTAATTTCAAAAGGGATAACCGAAATTATTGGCGTTGGTCCGGCATTGCAAAAGCAAAAGCCGATGCTTGGAATGTACTATGACTCCACAGAAGAATTATTGAGCGATTTGCCCCGTGAAATGCTTTCCAATCGCTTTACGCTTGTGAAAGGAGGACGTGTATTCGGCTTCGAGCGAATTATAAAGCGGTTAGAGCAAAAAATACACGGAACCGTGTTTGAAATAAATTTGGATTCTGTTCAAAATAACCTGAATTTCTATCGAACAAAACTCAAGCCGCCTACAAAACTTATGGCAATGGTAAAAGCTTACGCATACGGCAGTGGAAGCACTGAAATTGCCGCTTTCCTGCAATACCACCGAGTGGATTATCTTGCTGTTGCGTATACAGATGAAGGAGTTACGCTACGGGAAAATGGTATTAAATTACCGATTATGGTATTAAATCCGCAGCCTGAGTCGTTTCAAAACGTTGTTACTTATGAATTAGAACCCGAGATTTATTCGCTTAAATCTTTACAGGCTTGGGTCGAATTTCTTGAATTCAGTGGTTCATTCGAAAGTAAAATAAACGTTCACCTGAAATTAGATACCGGAATGCACCGTTTAGGCTTTAGTGCAGGTGAAGTTGACGAATTAATTGACCGACTTAAAGATATTTCTGATTTTCAGGTTAAATCTCTTTTTAGTCATTTATCAGGAGCAGACGAACGGGTATTTCATGATTTTACGCTTCAACAGATAGAATCATTCACTAAAATGTCTGATAAAATACGTGCCGCTTTTCCCTATCAGATTGATCGCCATATCTGTAACACAGCGGGGATTCTACGTTATCCGCAAGCTCATTTTGAAATGGTACGTTTAGGAATTGGTTTATACGGAATTGAGTCTTCCGGCGGCGAGCAATCGGCTTTGCGGTCTGTTGGAAAGCTAAAAACGGTCATCTCTCAAATTAAAGAAATCTCCAACGGTGAAACAGTAGGCTACGGTCGGAAGGGAAAGGTAGATAAGCCTTCACGAATTGCTACCATTGCGATTGGTTATGCGGATGGTTTTGACCGCAGGTTTGGCAATGGGGTAGGGGAGGTCAACATAAATGGTGTTCGCTGCCCAGTTATTGGTAACGTATGCATGGATATGACCATGATTGATGTTACGGGAGTGAAGTGCGAAGAAGAAGACGAGGTGATTATTTTTGGTGAAAGTCCGACAATCTCGGAGTTGGCAACAAAAATTGATACCATCCCCTACGAAATTCTGACGAATGTTGGAGAACGGGTAAAACGAATTTTCCACAAAGAATAAGTTAAATTATTCGATCATTTCATCGCGGGCTTTGAAATACCCTTTAATAACTGTGAATGTGGTTATTACCAAAAAGAAAATTACGATGTAATGCACGTAATCAACAATCCACGGAAATTTGATTCCAAAATAATAACCACCACCAACTAAAAGAACTGTCCAGAGAACCGCTCCTAGGATATTGTAAAGTATGTACTTAGGGAAATTCATGCGAACTAAACCGGCAATTATTGGAGCAAAGGTTCTGATTATTGGTAAGAACCTTGCGATTACGAGCGTTTGACTACCGAACTTCTCAAAGTACTTCTCGGTGTTTTTAATGTATCTTTTCTTAAAAAGAAGCGAGTCTTTCCGATTCAAAATACTTTCTCCAAAATACCTACCCATGCCGTAGCCTGTGAGCGAACCTAGTGCCGCCGCCACAAAAACGCACAACATCAAGATAGAAATTGAGACAGAAAGCAGTTTGGTAGCACAAAATACTCCTGATAGAAACAGAAGATAGTCTCCGGGAAGGAAAAAGCCAAAAAATAGACCGTTCTCAACGTACACAATAAGTACAATTGCAATCAGTCCGCCCGTTTGGATGATTTCTTCGGAGTCCATCAACAAATAAAAAAAATCTGATAATGATTGCATTAGTTTTGATAGGTGTCGGCAAATCTACACACAACATTAATACTTAATGAACTAAGAGGTATTTTTTTCAATAAATGAATTGGCTTGCGAACCAATTCGGGGCACATTTGTTTACAAATGTGCACACTCATATGCATTGAAACCAAAATTATTAATAAA
>Ga0136554_1000737_pt1 | contig 12482 bp, 12 predicted proteins | sample AntRauTorckE5431_FD_104637 | JGI IMG/M metagenome (GOLD analysis project Ga0136554, IMG submission 104637) | Saline lake microbial communities from Rauer Islands, Antarctica - Metagenome Torckler E5 #431 | ecosystem: Environmental > Aquatic > Non-marine Saline and Alkaline > Saline | place...
GCAAACCGTGCTGTGGAACGGTCCTCTAGGGGTGTGCGAGCTGGGCGCCTTCAGCGGGGGCACTTTGCACGTGATGACGTCGCTGGTGCGGGCCACCCGCCGCGGCGCCACGACGGTGCTGGGCGGGGGCGACACCGGCGCCGCGGCCCGGCGGTTCTTTGTCGGGGGAGACACGTCGTGCGCGGACCTGGTGTCCCATTCGTCGACGGGCGGTGGCACGGCCTTGGTGCTGATGGAAGGGAACGAGCTCCCTGCTGTGACGGCGCTGTCGGACCGGAGCTGAAGGAATTGAAAAGAGCTGAAGAAGGAATCGGATGTACTACTTCTTTTGGAATCGACGAGGAGAAATCATGGGGCATTGTGCGATGGAGAAGGAGGCGATTAAAATAGTTGATGGAATTGCTTGCTGGCCGACTCAATTAAGTACCTGGTTGACTGGTTGAAATTTCAATGGCGGTGTGGTGGTGTGATGAACAGATAAGGCGTGTGCATGTTTTTGTCTGTGTGCTGTGTGTTTCTAGGCTATAAGGGAAGGGAAAGCGCGTGGATAGGTCATTCATGTATTTACGGAGATAGCCAGCAGCGAATTAGGTGTATATTGGAAATTCAAGAAGCAAGGTAGACCCTGCGAATCCTAAATCTCCAAGTTTAAGTCCAATTTTAGTTTCAGTTGAAATGCAATATCCATTTCCATTTCAATTATACCGCTGGTCCTACAGTTTGCCCTACAGGGTTCATGGGAGTAAAGATGGACATTGCATTACGCAAATGGACACTCAGCCCAATGAGGCATGCTCTTGAGGGTTCACCAAAATACCGCTACACAAGAATTCTTGTTGTTTCTTTGCAATTGGCGAGTGTAATCTACAGGTAGTTCCGGGTAATAAGAAGGGCAAAATTTGCTCTCATAGCTCAGTCTCTTAGCGTTTTTTGGTACTGCAGTACAAGAAGGAAATCGATTTCTAACATGTGGAAGTACCGTATTTGAATAATCACTTTCTTAACGTGACAACCTCTTATCACCCGAAACTACCTGTATTTTAACCACAGCACGACTTGATTTCGGGGTCTGGTGCTTAGTCTTAATTGATTGGTAGTTAATTCTATCATTAATCCTGGTACTAAAAACCAGACGACAGCACTATTTCCATATAAACTGACCAGGCTCATTGCATTCGCAAAAAATCGACGAGGTTTGGGTATCTTCTGTCGTAGCAGCGAGTTGGCGGAGAAGTCATTTGCCTATCACGCCATCGTAGTCGGAGCTTTCGTACGGCATGAAAATTTCTGCGATTGGGTTGTTCTTTCGGCGGTGCGGCAATCCCATGTCCTGGCAAAACCGACATAAGTAGAAGGAGGGCAAAGCTACAATAGTACAAATTGTACGTAAGTCGCTTGAATTACACTATCAACTCAAAAAATAAATTACCCAAGAAGCGCACTTCGATATCTTAGGATCCTTTCTATGCTCGAAAGGAAGCAGAAGATAACAAAGATGCTTTTAAGGTAACGATAGGAAATATTTTTCCACGAAAATAATGTGATAATCACTACTGAATCTATTAAAGCAAATCAAAGGCTTGTTTAGATACAAGCAGAGAATTTATTCATTTACTTGCAGGAGCCGATCTGCGAAGTGCACTTGGTGCAGGAGCACAAGGCTTGCCCGGCTGGCGGTGTCAGGCATCCAAGATCGTTTCCATTCTTTCATGGCAGCAACCTACTTATATACGCCACACATATAACATCCTCTTTAAATTCACCACGCAAGAAGTACATTTTGTTCCATAATACTCTACGAAACACACAAGTACTGAGAGTGCTTATTATGTAAAACTAGAACATTCTTCGCCCGTCCCTTTCTCCGCGTTCTTTTACATACCTCAATATCACCTCCAACTCCCCTAACATTGTTTTACGTGTTGGTTAGAGTTAGAATTAGATCAAACAAGGTTCGATACCGGATTGGAATTACTACAGACACTATCCAGGAACTCCGAATTCTACAGTAGTACCTCAGTTTCTTGTTGAGCACGATCGCAGAGTTTTGCTTGATCAACGAGTTCGTTTCGCCAGAACTTCGCCAACCAAGCCGCTTGGAGCCCATAGGCGCTCACCTTTAATTTAATGGTGGCGCAAAACATAGACGAACAGTTATGAGAATGCCTCTATTTCAATATGCCACCTCTTTTTTTGCTATAGCAGGTCTGAAAGTGCTCTAAAAATAAAACTTCCATGTATTGCATGCGAGAATCTTGGAATTATTCTTTATTGTTTGTCACGTTTGATATCGTGGCTAGTTCACTTCCAACAAAACCCAAGTTTGGGACTTGTGGTGACACCTATAGCCGGCCAGTATTCAAGAATAAGAAGTCAGATGAGATGGTGCAATATTCAGTTGATACATTGCAGCTAACCGATACACTCGATCAAAATCGAACAGAAGGTCTGCACATTTTGAAGTAGAACGAATGAAAGGAGTCAAAGAAAATAGTTCTAAAGATCTCAACTTCTAATACGTGCACCGCTTGACATTCTAATTTGTGGAGAGAGTAAGAGATGCATCTCTTCTATCTACCGTATGACGAAAGAGGTAAAGTCCGTCAGAGTCAGGTGAGAGCTGTGCCTGCGTAGCCGTGTCAAAGAGCGAATAATCCTTGCCGAAGCCAGTCGCGTAAATGACGACGTCTGCATCAATTTGCTCATCACCACTACCGTCTTTGCCTTCAACTCCTTGTTTGTCTTCGACTTTTCTGATGTTCACACTGCCGACTCCAATTGAGCAAACTTCACCGATGACCCAATTGATTCGGCCATCAGCCAGCATGTCACGAAATTCATTGTCCAGTACCTGAATAATAGTGCTCTATAAGAACAAGAAATAAAGAAATTTTCGAAGGTGACTTCTCGTAATTCAGCTTATCTGTTATAACGTGGCATTCATTATTCAGAAGTAATAGAGTGTGAGGTCAATTTTCTTAGTGCTAAATGTGCAGATATAAGTAGAGTTGCGAATGAAAATTTGATAAAAGAGTCACACTGTGCAACAACAAAGTACAGTGGCTGCCAGCTCTTCGATGCACTGAATTCAGACATTTTATTTTTACATGCGCGTAGCCGTAAAAGTCCGCCACGACACATTTTTTGAAGAGCGGCGACGTGGGGCCAACCATGTTTTTAAATTGAGCCGCAAAAAGCAACTCTACTAGCTTGAAAGCGCCTTTCATCGGCCATTTGGCCACACGGCCCCAGAGCTCCACTTCAGGCTTCGAGAGGGCTGGAAGGGCACCCTTGAGCCCAACCACTAAAGATTGCCCCAATCGTGACAAAAAAATGTACCTTGCGGAAAGATTGACAAAAGATAAGCAATTCACGTCAAAAATCTAGGTGTATTGGGATAGTTATGCCACTAAAAACTAGATTCAACAAGGGTTCGTAGTTTTGAAAGGCATGATGCAACAGAGCCAACAAAGTAAGGAAGTGCGCCTAGTTGTATGAAATACATTTGATCAAAAGATGTTGTGCTCTCTTCTTTCCCAGGACCAAGCTTCCTCTTACTGGAAAGGCACAAGGTTTGCAATTTTGCGAGGCGTAGGCCAATGAGGTTGCCGGCTTAGTAGAGTGACTTGCTTTGCGCCGCCTTTGATGCACTCGGTTGCCGCATCTATGGCTGACTTACCAGCGCCCACTACGACCACAGTCTTCCCAGACACTTGGGAGGGATCTCGAAAGTTGAAGGAATGCATAACCTATACATCGCAATTCATTTCAATTTCGAGATGAGCAAGATCATAATCCTGTAGTAGTATTCAATCAAAAATGTACACGCCAATGATGCATACAAGACGAATCAAATGCTTTATGGAACGAGTATATTTAGTTTGAAATCCTTACTGCCCCGTGGAAATTGTCCAGCTGGTCCAGGGAATGTGGCATGCGTATATTATGGGCGCTATACAAACCGGTGCATACGACCACCTGCAACCAAAATGCACTATTCTAATTAAGCTGCGAAGATAAAGGAAAATACAGCAGGAAAAGAATGTGGAGTTTAAATACCTTATCGAAAGCACGAGTTTGGCCATTAACTGTCATTTCCCAGCCAAATATCTCTCCAGTACTGTCTGGCGAAGACATCTGCTCGATGCTTTCGACTTTGGCGTTGAGCTCTATGACGTCTCGTAGGTTGAATACGTCAGCATATCTGCTTATGTCAATTTTTATCGAGAAGCAACAGAACCATTTGTAAAGTATTCATTAAAATTCAGCTAATATCTGTCAAAAGATGAAAATTATCTATCGAAGCGATCCTGATGTGATGAATTCGGAACCAATCGAACCAAATGTGGTGCAAATTTCAATTATCTATAAGGAAAACAAAAGACAGAAAAGAAGAAGACTCTTTTACCGTTCAATGTACTCTTGGACTTGAGTTCCACTGGCGTATTCTCCACGTGCAGCTTCTGTCATGGGTAGGTCCGTGAACTCGTAAAACTGCAGTAAAATAGCAGACGTTGGCACATTTATTAAATTTGCACTTCGAATAGATACCAATTGAGTGTGATTAACTAAAAATTCCATCGTGCTCGTTTCCCAGTAATTGAGTCTTTCTTCGCTTTGACCAGCTACTGCTCGCCCCTCAACACTTCACTTCTACTATTACCTCCTTTGGGACTTGGATGCCGAAGTTCAAGTAATTCTCACGCCAAACGCCGCCAACTGCCGCTGCACTTTCAAACACAGTCACCTCAAACCCTTTCGCCATAAGCGCTCGTGCCGTCTGTAGACCCGCGACTCCACCGCCAACGATTCCCACTGTAGGCGCTTGCTTCATCTTCTCCGCTAGATTGTTGGAGCCAGTTTTGGAGCTTTGATCAAAGTCCTTTGATGGCTTTGAAGTATCAACGTTTTTTGTAACGGCTGATGTGGAAAAGGCTGCCGACGGCTGGCGATTCGGTAAGCGATGTTGAAGCGCATCTCGGACGGGCTTGTAACCTAACAAGTAAGAGCAATAATAATAGACTACTAATGGTGCATAATGGCAGTAGTATGTTTGAGGTGCACTCACGAGCAATTGCGCGAAAAACGATCCTCTCTTTCTGCGACGATTCTTACTCCTCTGTTCGGAAATCAACAAGACTATCAAGAAACGCCATTGGCAGTAAATGAACCATTCAGTCACCACTTGAGCTCAATCGCCACTTGTTAACGCATTGTAGGCCAATGTTCTCTTCCTCCACGCCCCTTGATAAGTACCTTTCTCACGACTAGGAACCCAAGATTTGGAGATGCCTTCCAATTTCATGGTGGGCGCATGCAACGGATTGCCCATGTCCATCTTAAAAAGCGCTTGGGTGAAAGCTTCGGTCTGCATAAATTTACAACGCAAGGGCGAAATGTTTGATCATTTCAACAATGTTTATATCTGTTATGACACGATCTCATTTTTAAAAGATATAATGATACCGGGGAATGCTTTCAAGGTGATACACATTTTTAGTCATTCTATAGACATACATACACAATTTTAAAAATGCAAATAAACGAGATAATACAGTAGAAACACCTTCCAATTGGCTTTCATCGCGTCAAATTGGCAGTGGTCAAACGTTGGCGGCGACTCCTTGAGTTGTACCACCTGCGAAGATAGTATCGTTGAGTTTATTCCTCGAAGGAGACCTTGGAGCCCTCGCCGGTACATCATGTCACTGCACATCACCTTTACAAGATGGAAGTACGTATGAAGAGCTTGAGGAGGCAACGCGCATGCATCATATATTGAGAGCGAGGAAGTAAGTACAAATTCAGCGATCCTTTTGCATACGGAAATGTAGAAGTGTTTGCGATAGGCTTTGCCTTGAGCACTCAAACATCTAAAGAAGTGAATAAAGAAATCCGAAAGAGTCCGCACCGCGTCGACATCTCCAGCAACGAGTGCAGCTAGAGCTGCTTTCTCGCCTGCTGCAGTGTCTCCATGTTTACCTGGGACAAGTGTAGGCTCAAAAACATCACATAATATGAATAAATCGAATAAACCAGCGTTAGGAATGCAAAGCGAGCGAGATAGCGAGGATCAGAAACACTGTACCGCATTATTACACCATTCAATCCATTCTTCATCCGCCTAATAAGTTGACTTTACCGAGATCAACGTCAAAGTTTCGAACTTCCATTGGGAAAATTTCCATGGTCTGCAGGAGCCAGTGTAGCGGCACCACCGTTGCCTGAGGCGAGTCAGACGCGCCAGTCCCTACCGTCAAGCCCGCTAAATCCCGTATGTTTGATGCTTGTGCGTCTTTGCGTACCAAGCACACCTGTTCGTAAAGAAATGAGTGCAATCGTCACAAAGGAAATACGCAAGATAATATTGTAGAATGTATATTTTAAGTAATTGTCAGCAACAAAGACAAACAACCCAGTATCAAAACCTTTCTGAGCCAGATTGTAATAAATTGAGAATACGATGTGCTAGAAATTCAGCTCACCGTTCTAAAGTTGCGGTCAATGTCACGCATGCCGAGGGACACGCATTGACCGTCACTCAAATGCTGCACGAGCACGTGTGCCTGAGGGCCTGAAAGCATAGATGAGGTGGACAAGATAGATACAATGGAGCGTAGGTGATCAATTCACAAACAAGTTCATGGACAAATAGGGTGAATACAACGTGCTTCTGCTACAGAGTCTGACAGATGCTACCACCACCACCACCACCACCACCATAATTTCGCACCATTCCAGGCGATATCGATAAGCCCATTCAGAAGAGCGGCAACTTGGGCTTCGTAATTCGTGAAGAGCACGTAATCGAAACTAAGAAGGCCAGCTCCCTGTTATCAGTAAAAATATCTGTGTTAGAGACAGAAGTTATTCCTCTTATAAGGCTCAACGACACATGATGGCAAGGAGGGCCACGCCAAAGGAAAAAAATGCTCTTTATTTCATACGACTAGGTAAGCTAGAGTTGAAAATTGGAATAGGTTGTATGTATATCATACACCCGTGCTTCCAGCACCTGAAAGTAGCTCTTCATTGAATCCCAGATGGTCCCAACCGATGGATCGTACGCCACACAGCCAAGCAAAATTTGCTCATCGCGCGCAGGAGGAGTCAGAAACTGCTTGAGTGGAAGTTGTAAATAACAGAAAGAAGCAAAAAAGTTGTGCGCCAAAGTGGACTGAATCAATGGAGCAAAACGTATACTATTACAATTCAATCTTTGTTCATAGTATCCAGTAAGAGATAAGAGCCGAAATACCTGCCAGGGACGCGAAGTCGTAGCCCACCGATTCGTCGCGAGCCCACTTCGCGGAAGCTTGTGACTTGCGAGGCGGAGCATCTTGATTTTGTTTGACAGGCAGCGTCACTTGGCAATCAGCAGTCGCTTTCTTTCATTGATTATGTTCATTGTCATCTTTTCGGGTCGTGTCAAAAATCAATTGGATACTTATGTACGTTTCACTTCACGCTTGAACCAATTGGTGCAAACGTTGTGATGGCGTCTTTCATTAAACATATTCCGAAGCTGCTAAACATTTTAGTCGGCGGTTTGCTCAGTTGTTTCCAAATTCCATGACGCCCAGCAACATTTTTCATAATAATATATACGCAGGTTGTTGAGAGCTTCTGCAGTCGGTCGTCTTCTGCAAAAAGCACAAACTCTCAAAGTAAAAAACAAATTTCACACTTTTTGCACCAATCAGAGGCCCTCCATACCTATGAGCCCAAGAGCTAAAGAAGCAAGAGGAGAAGAGAATAGAGGAGAAGAGATAAGTGTTGTGCGAAAATAATTTCCCTGTATACATAACATCACCTCGCATCTCGCATCGCGTGCCACATTTTGGAGGACTTGAGGGACTAGGTCCTTTGGCGTGTCCAGACTCGAGAGGCCTGAGGCCATGTGCGGATAAGTAGAGCGCAAAGTAAATTTTAATTGCTGCAGGCTACACCAGGGTTCGTGACTTTAAACAATTGTACCCCCTTTAATTGTCCGAATAACTTCTGATAATAGCTGAAGCATTTCATTCTGTGGGTTGCTGAGACAATTATCGAACATATATCATTACATAAGATTTGTTGTATTGGCTGGTCACAGGTGGGCGGCGAACTGCGCACATATAAAACTCCATGTTTAATGCTGTGTCGAACATGATCAACAAAAATAGTGCAGGTTGGTCTATTGTTGGATCCGTAGACTCATTAGTTTAACTACTGTAGGCCCATGTGTTTCATCTGCCACCTTTCTCAACATGAGAAGCTTGCTTCATTTAATGCTCCACTTCTGCTTTCGCATTATACACAAATGCACGACTAGACGAAGATGCTCGTGGCGCCTCATCTAGTCGGCACGAGAGCAGCGAAGATGGCGGCAGCGCGGCTGACGATGCTCTCAATGCCTCGGTGATCTTGAGAGCCTAGCTACTACTAGTGGTTATTTCGCTGGGTGCTTGTTTCTCCCTGCTTAACTTTTTTTGTTTCTACTTAAGATTCAGATTTACTGGGGTCTAGGCATTGTAAGCGTGCTACGCTTTCTTTCATTCGGGAAATTCGATATTCAACAGGGCACCGCGCGTACCTTTCCTACGCATTCACTCCAATTTGACTTGCATTCGTTAGCTTTACTTTTGCTCTTAGGTGAAGCAAACGCTAGACACCGAGGCGAGGCTAGCACAGTACGAAAAAGAAGTAGTGGCGCTCCGAAAAGACCGCAAGTTGCTGAAACAGCACTGCCGCGAGGTCACCGAGCAGAAGGTCGCGATAGAGGCTGCCCTGGCAGAGGCCCAAACTAGTGCGGCGGCCGCCGTGGCCGCCCACGAAGCACAAGTCGACGATCAGCAGCAAGCAGTGGCTGCGGCCGAAGAAGCCAGAGCCAGGGCTGAGAAGGAAGCGGCGACTGAGTTGGCGGTGCTGAGAGATGACCTGGACGCAGCGCTGCAGTCGGGGGCAGCAGCTTCTTCAGCAGCCGAAGCCAAGGGCACTGAGCTCGAGGCCGCGCTCGACAGGTACTGGTGCTTGTTTATTAAGGTGCATGAAGGAGTGTTGCCCCAGTTGCAAGAATGACTTTTGCGGCAATCTTTTCTCTCCCTGTGATCAAGTACGACATTTAACATCCCATTACTCTTTTAAACACGCAAAATTTTGGGAACGCCTCAATCGCAGTGTGGACGAATTGACGGCACGCGTGGCAGACTTGGGCTTCGAAGCTGAGAGCGCTGCCGAAAGACAGGCCGCTGCACTAGAGGAAGCCGTTGCATCTGCTGTGGCCAAAACTATAGAAGAAGCCGCCCAAGAAAAAGCTGCTGCAGTGGCCTCAGCACTTGCCGCTAAAGAGGCTGAATGGGTGGAATCTCAGAGAGCAGCGGCTGAAGCCGCGGCGGCTGATCTTGCAGCTGCACGAGCTCATGCCGCAGCAAATTTGCAAGCAGCCCGAGATGCAGCCAGTGCTGAGATTCAGGCAGCCTCGGCTGCAGCGGCGGCGGCACAGGCACGAGCTGACGATCTGGAAAAGAACCTAACTACAGCTAAAGAAGAGCAACAGGAGCTGCAGGAGTCGCTCCGATCCGAGTTAGCGACAGCACAGGCACGAGCTGACGATCTAGAAAAGAGTCTAATTACAGTGAAGGATGAAGAGCAAGCACTGCAAGATTCGCTCCGGGCTGAGTTAACGACAGCACAGGCACGAGCTGACGAGCTGGAAAAGAGCATGTCCACTAGTAAAGAGGAGGAACAGGTGCTGCAGGAGTCGCTCCGATCCGAGTTAGCTACCGCACAGGCACGAGCTCATGAACTGGAAGAGAGCTTAAGTACAGCTAAAGAAGAGCAACAGGAGCTGCAGGAGTCACTTCGGGCTGAATTAGCGACAGCACAGGCACGAACTGACGGTATAGTGAAGAGCTTAAGTACAGCAAAGGAAGAGGAACAGCACGGCAGGAGTCACTCTGGTCCGAATTAGCTACAGCACAAGCACGAGCTGACGATCTGGAAAAGAACTTGAGCATGGCAAAGGAAGAAGAACAGGCATTACAAGCATCGCTGGGAACTTCGAAAGAGAGCAACGAGCAAGTTCAGGCACAAGTGCTGCAGTTGCAAGAAGAACTTACGCGTTCCCAAGCTGCTACCGCAGCTGCCGCGACAGAAGCAGCTGCCGACGGTGGCGAAGCCATTGCTGCAGCAGTAGCCGCTGCGCGGGCCGAAACTGAAACGGCCACCAACCTCAAAGCTGCAGAAGTTTGGCAAGCCAAGCTCGATGAAGTCAATGCTAATGCTGAAACCGAACGTGCTGTTTTACGCACTGAGTTCGAAAGCACGGCCCGTACTGAGACAGAAGCCGCCGTAGCATCTGCCGTGGCAGCCGCGGTTGAGGCTGCGCAAAAAGAGAAAGACGCCATGATGGCACAGCTCGAAGACCTTCAACGAGAACAGCAGAAGATGCGTGACGAGTTGTCGGCGGCTGCTTCTGTCGACGCTCAAGCTCAAGTTGAAGCACAGTCAGCGACGTCGGAGATGACTGGAAGCGTGAACACTAAAGCTTCTGCAGCAGTGCAAGAGGTATTGGAGGAGGCACAACTACGAGCCGACGACCTTGAAAAGAGTTTAAATGCAGCGAAATCAGAACACGAAGCACTGCAGGAGTCGCTCCAGGCTGAACTAGCTGCAGCAAAAACACGAGCCGACGATCTGGAAAAGAGCTTGGCTGCGGCTAAAGATGAGGAAGTGGCACTGTATGAGTCTCTGTCGACTTTACAAGAAAGCAACGACCAGGCTCAGGGACAAGTGTTGCAGCTGCAAGAAAAACTTGCGACTGGTCCAGGTTCAGCCTCTGCAACTATCGACGGAGAACGGAAAGAACAGGATGACCCAGTTACAGGTGCCTCAGCAGCAGCTTTTGAGCAGACAGAAAAAGAAGCATTGGCCAAAGCGCTTGCAGAATTGAGTGCCTTGCGAGAAGAACATGACACGCATTTGACAAGAGCAAATGCATTGGCCGCTGAGGTCAGATTCTTTTACTATTACCATGCCCGGTGCATGCATGTATAAAACCATTTATACTGACGCTTACTATTCCCCATATTTTTCACTTCTTGATAGTGGAAAGGGTGTATTGAGGAAGTTAGTGAACATTTGCTCACCATATTTCTTAAAAATCATTTGTTGAAACAGGTACAAGACTTGTCGGAAGCGCGAGCAGCTCTTGAAGAAGCCCTCAAGGTAGCTCAAGCTGAAACTGCTGCTGCAGGTAGTGCTGCGCCCACAGACATCACGGAAGATGTAATGGTGCCAGAAGCAAATGTTGACGAAGGTGAAGCAGCAGCAGCAGCAGAAGCAACCGTTGACATTACAGATGCTGCCGCTACCTCAAGCACCGCGAATGAAGCAGCCAAAAACTCAGTGGTGTTTCCAACGGCAGCAGAGCCCTCAGCGCCGCCATGGGACATTGAGGATGAGCCAGCTCCAGCTCCAGCTCAGCCAATCGAGTCTTTGCCGCCTCCGCCTGCTTACGATGACCTTCTATCGTACGACGAAGTTGCCACCACCCCTGCCCTTACCACTGGCTCCACTTCCGAATCCTATCACTTCAGTAGCAGCGACAGTGGCAGTAGCAATGCTTTGCCTCCGCCGCCGCCCTTTGAAGAAGTGGCCACGGCCAAATCCCGGTCCCGCAACGGATCGCTGGTGTCGGCGGCGGCTTCTGACGACGCCGAGTTCATGGACGCGGATGCGTTTGTAGGGGAAGGGTTCGATAATAACGACCCGCCGCCAGACGACAGCCGCGATAACCGCGGCGACCGCAGTGGCAGCACAGTGGACCACGCTGGAGGTGAGCGTGTGAGCACGGAACGTGTAACGGAACTTGAACAGGGTGGCGATGACGCGCTCGCCGCTCTGCAGGGGGCACTAGCGGAGGCGGAAGAGCGGGCCGAAGCGGCCGAAGACGCGCAGCGCCACTCGGAGTCCCTCGTTGCCTCGATGAAAGCGGAACTGGCGGAAGCGAAAGAAGTCGCCGAAGCATTGGGAAGCGTCGTGAGTTCATTGGAAGGACAGCAACAGCAACAAAATCAAACAGAGCAACAGGAAGGACAGAAAGAGAACGGAGGAAGCAGCGACTTTGAAAACAAGAATGAAAGCAGCGGTGAGAGTCGCTGCAGCAGCAGCAGCTGCAGCACTGATGCCGAGGCAGCGTTGGCTGCGGCATGGGAAAGGGTGTCGTTGTTAGAAGCTGAACTAGAGGACTTGAAGGCATCTGCATCATCTGCGAACGCCTCTGCTGCCAGCACAGCAAAATACGAGTCAGGCGAATCGAAGGCAAATGTGGACGATGCTGCTGCCAGTACAATATCTGTAGCGGTAACTGATAAAAGTGCTCAAAAGCCTTTAGATGGAACGGTGTGGTTGCACTACAAACACCAAGGCGAGGCTCATCCAATGCGGTATGTTGGAACAAAATAATACGGAAAAACTCAATTGATCTAATCATCCATCCC
>Ga0136554_1000738_pt1 | contig 12475 bp, 12 predicted proteins | sample AntRauTorckE5431_FD_104637 | JGI IMG/M metagenome (GOLD analysis project Ga0136554, IMG submission 104637) | Saline lake microbial communities from Rauer Islands, Antarctica - Metagenome Torckler E5 #431 | ecosystem: Environmental > Aquatic > Non-marine Saline and Alkaline > Saline | place...
AAATTCTAGATGGCAGTTGATATATATACGGAGACGAGAGATACACACGACCAAAATTTTGGGCCAAAGTCATAGTCCATAAATCGCAGATAATAATATTAACACATTAACACGGCCCGAAAAGCGGGGTTATGGGTTATTATACGAAATACAAATATAATACGGCACACAGGACACCCCTGCCTTGCATCGCCGAATTCAACCAAAACGGAAGTAAAGCTACGTGGGGTTTGCTATCAGTCCAGCTTGAGGTAATTACCTGGGCTCTTCATCTTAATGGGCATGAGTTTTTAATTGATGAAACTCAAGATCAGGCCGCGTTGGTAAGCAGACTGCTCTGAATTCTGTTGATTTCAGTTAGCGCTGAGCTCCTGTTGGCTGTGCCTCTAATCGTATTCAAGAAACTGTGGGCCGCTGCTGAATCTCCTGTCGCCGGAGACGTGGCGGCTCCGCTAAACTCTAAAGCTAGTCTATTTAATACTCTCCCAAAAACAAAGAAAGGCAAGTACACTACAGTCACAGAGGCACATAAAGAATTCTCTTGAGCTGCACACGCGCAAGCAAATTCGCTCCAGAAGGCCAATTAAGGCTCTAACTGGCGCCTTTCCTCAGAACAAGTCGGCGGGACTGAGTGCTCGTTCGTGTGTCACGTCCCAGGTCCATGAGGCAATTCTCTGGGCTATTTTTTTGCCCCAGCAGGGCATCGCCTCAACGTTTTTCTCAGGTGCCGGGCGCCAGCCGATCTCAGCACCGCCTGTCCTCTTTCTTGCTAACCAATTATGGATGTATGGTTCACGCAGCTGCAATGCTGTTGGCTGTGCGAAGACGAATGAACACAGGCCTAAGAAAACCAGGAGTTGCTTCTCCGCTCCAGAAGCGGTACTTAGCGAGGTCGAACAAAGATTCGATTGTGTTCAGGTTCAGACTCACATGTATCCGAGTTTGGTGGTTTTTTTTTACCCTCATCCTGAACCGAATTCCTCTCCTCCAAGTCCAAAGCCATACCCACTCCACCGATAGGATGCTTTCACCCACCGAGGAGCTGCCTTTGTCAAAAAGATCTAAATACGCCAGTTAATACGCCAGTTAATACGCCACAATCATACAGAATTCGAACTCGAACTCGAATCCGGAAATCGTAAACTAATACTGGTGTGGTATTTTATGAGTATTAGATATTCATGTAATTTACCTACAAACATTGATACCTAAGATTCAAGAACTTATTTGTTGTGCGTGCCAGTATCAAATTACGATTGAACTGCAGCACGCGGCATTTAATTTAAAGCGCCATACTTCATAGCCCCAGCCGCAAGCCTCGAGCTCAAGCCCCAAACATTATCAGCTGGGATTCAGCCCCGGGCGTAGGCACTTGGTTTGTCGCCATGCCTTCGTTTCGTTCGTTCGCATTCCACATCCTTGAAGTTGGTTTTTATTGCGAATTACGGTGTTTATCCATGCCATAAAACGCACGACAGCACGCAGCATCGCGACTCTTCCGTTCTTGCTCCCTTCCCCTACTGTAGACCGTGCAGACCAGATATCAATCCGCCTTTTGACTGGCCCAGACGGCGAGCTGCGAGTTATTATGCATGTTGCAATGCCCCTGCAGCAATTGCAGCTTGGAGTATATATGAGATAAAGCTCTTCAGACACGAGGCAAAGAAAAAAATCGCGCATGTAAAGCCACGAAGACGACGAGACATTCAATAATCTCTAATAATTGTATGGCGGAGACTTCGGCGGGAGCGTTCCTCCAAGCTCAGCCGGAAGTGCATCTGCTCCGCACAACCGGATCAAATGCGCCGCTGCGTCAGGTCTGACGCATGTATTATCACCGCTTTGGCCAGATCCAAAGACGGTTATTTTAGCACGCGTGTCAGGGTGCAGCAGTCGAGTCATGGCGTTGGCGAGGATGCCAAAGATTGGAAGGGCGTTTACCTGGAAGAAAAATGATTCATTTGGATGATTTTGAAGCGCAGGTTAAGGCCTTCGATCACACGAATGCATACAGTACCAATCAATTAAATCACGCAAAAAAAGCAAGCTTAAGTTACCACTACGATGTGCCCCATGAATTCAGGGTAGTGCTGCGTATCGAGTTTTGCGATTTCGCCGAAGAGTCCCTGGAGCCGCGTCTAATAGGGGAGGGGGGCATGTGCAAATTTACACGCATAAAGGAGTATGGTGTGAAAAATGAAGGAGTTGATGCAGCGCAATTCTTTAAACAATAAGAAATACAAAGCCTCGTAGATGATATACCGCAGCGAGATGACCGGTGCCCATGCCATTCAAGTCCAAAACTGCGACAACTTTTGGAAGGGCCATTGACTCATCAATTGCTGCTGGCATTGTGCATGTTTTCAAGTTTGCTGGATCATCGTTGACTGAACCATAAGATGCCGTAGCGAAACCGCCAGCTCTACTTTTTAGCTCAGCAGCAGCAGCAATTTTAGGCGCGCGTTGTATGAGTTCGTTGACTACTACATGGCCGAGCAATAAACCTTTCAGGCCGAATCGGCAATAGCCAAGAGCAAGCGCGTCATTTTCATCAGCGGCAGCGACTGCGTGCTCCTTCAGAGCTTGCAAGTCCCATGCACCAACACGCTCTATGAGCAGAGTTGAAGTGGCACCGCAAGCTGAGGATGATGTGCACTGAGACAAGTGATACCTAAAGAAGGTTGAAGTGAAAATACAGACATGAAAGAAACAACGGGTGTATAAATAGGAAATTTACGACGACATAATTGATTCGAGTGATAAAAGATAGGAATTCAAGAACAGTTCCTTGATGCACAAGCAAATTCTATCACAGCCTAACTTGAGCAGAGGCCTCTGGCGCTGCTCCAAGGCTATTGCATGGGGATCATCGAGAAGACTGTCCACGCCGTGTTGAGCGCGCCATTCGCACGAAGCTATCAAAAAAAGAGAAGCAGCCATGGGGTCGCCTTTCGCTGATTTTAAGTACCGTCGCCGCACTCCGGCATCACATGCCCACTCGCGAGCAACTGTGCAGTGCAAGTATGCAGCAGAGGCCTTGTACTCCGCAGACTTTTCAACAGGGTCGTTATCCTCCTACAAAATCACATGCAAAAATAGGTGGAAAAGATCTTATAATATAGAGCGATGTAGAGGTGAAGCAACATCGTTCAATTTTTGGAAGCACTGAATGAATTTCATTGATTCACACCTTTTCAAACGAGGCCCAGAGTTCTAAGAGGAGGTCTAACTCGGATTCAGAGCGCTTTTTTTCGGAGTTCGTTCTAATACTTCTCGCTGAGCCATTGCTTTTGATGGCTTCGTTTGAGTCCTCTATGAACGTGTCATCCCATTCAGGGCGCCAACCATCAAACTCACCGACATTCTCAGCAGTTGTATGAAATGGCGCTATAATCTTTACACTTGACGCATTCAATGTCGCGCTTGGAACTTGAACGCCAGTTGCACCCGCTGTCGGATAGGTTTCATATGGTGCGCGCGTATTTTCAGAGACTTGCTGCAAGCACTCGTTCCTTGGTGTGCTTCTTAAGCGGTCAAGAACAAAAGCAATAGATGCTAAAAAGCCAATCATTGCAACAGTAGCCAACGTTCCCAGCGATGCTACTGCTACCGCTGCGCATATCACAACAGCGACAGTGCCTAAATTCATATTCATTGAAGTAATCTCGAGAGGATCTTTTGCCGCAACAATCGTAGATGTAACTGCTGCTGCTGCAGGCACTACAGCTACCGCAGGCATTGCCGATTCATCATCCTCGAGAATGGATGCAACGTTCGTAATGTCGGAAAACAAAGTAGCTGGTATGGACTCTGGTTCAGCAGCACATGCAGCCATTGGCTCATGAGAGCATGGCCCCACAGTTTCAACTCGCCAACCGGGCTCCACTCCGCCTGCTGAAGCCTGCCCGCTCGCTGCCACACTTGTGACCTGTAACTTTTCGGGGTGCACTTTCATGGCTAATGGATGAGCCAAATCGAACACCACAGAAGCATACGCTGCGGCGACTTCGGTAAAAACAAGCTCCGCGTGCGTGTGGCCTGCTTTCTTGAATTGCCCTACTGCTGTACGTAAGTCCTCAGACACGCGTACGGGGACCTCATCCTCTTCCAATGCATGGTTTGAGACAGCACCCTTACCGCTCGTACACACCTCATTAGTGCCTTCAAGCTTTACAGAGAGCCGCACTGCCACGAGCTGCCAGCCCTTAGACACCCCAGCCTCTGCTACCTGCCCTTTTGGTTCAACCCACTGCACTTTCAAAGACGCCTTGTCGAGGGCAAGGCCAAAGCCTCGAGCATCATGAAAAGCTACGACCACACCTCGATGCTGCTGTTTCAAGAAACTAAAAGCTACGGTGCAGTTGCCATGGCCAAGGGCCCGTAAACCGCGAAATGCCCCCGCGAAATCATCAGCATTGCGAACAGCCTGACCAGGCGCCGCAACGCCACTGTTGGCCATGCTACCTGATGTCACACCACAAGAGATAGGTGAAATTTTGTCATCCGCATCGTCATTTCGAAATCGCTCAGAGGATGTATGTATAACTCCTTTAGTTGATTCCACGGTCTTGTCTTCACTGCCGTTGTGCTGCCCATTGTTTGTAACGTCAACCTTCAGAGATGATGTCACCGCAGCTCCTTGGGCCTCTGAGCGGCGGCGCCAAGCGGCTGCTTCTCGATCAAGCACTGTTGGCCAATAGCGATCGATGCTAAAGCCCGGGGAAGCGTCCACCATACGGCTGAGTCGCTCGGACCAACCTTTCACCATTGGCTGGCCTGCACCCGTGAGGGCCCGCCAATTTGGACCAATCATTTCTCGCAGCTTCAAGTCGCTTGCCGAGCCCGGGCCTGCACCTCCAGGCAATAGGAGCACTTTGCTTCTCGTCCGCGCATCCATGAGTGACGACACCACGGCATACAACGAGGTAAAGTACGCCGGCGGATTCAAGACTACGACTGAAGCCATAGACTCGGGAAAGACTGTGCTGAGAATCGTTATGGTTTCACGAGTCACTGACATACTGGGCTGCGTCCAGAGGCTAAAGTCTGTTAAATGCAGGAAGACGACTATCTTGTCTGGACACGGCCCTATAAAATCAACGCGGTTGGCGTGATGGCCTTCCATCGTGCGCTTGCACAGCTCGAGATTCCAGCCAAGAAACGCCATTTGCTCTGCAGGGTCGCTAATGTTCTCACGCGACGAATCCAGCACCTTGGAAGTGTACAGTAGCAGCGTTTGAAAATCAACATACATTATAATTAACTGCTCAGGGATTCGCATACAGCCTTTACGTACCAGCAAAGCTCGGCCGTGGATATCCACTCCAGGCACTCGAATTTTGCCAAGAGAGGCATGACGCCGGAAAAGTTCAGCCTTCTCAGCGCATGTTGCGTGTTCCGCTGCACTCTCGTCGTCGCAGGTGTCAGTGGCATCTCCAAATGTTGGACCTGCAACAAACCAGCGGTGTACCGGGCGCACTGCTCGCCAGGCCAGCGCCTCCAACAACAAAGACTGAGCTGCCGATACGTCCCACTCCCGCGCAATCAAAAATCTCACTAAGTTGCTCTCGTCTCTGAGGTAGTCCGCTAGAGCAACCACATTTGGGTGTGCACTGCCCTCATTCGCTAGCCTAAGTCTAATTTCGGCTATAGAGTCACGCTGACAAGAAGATAGCTGTGCGAGATTGTTCGCAAGCCCCGATATAAGAGAAGTAGGTGTAGCCATTTGACGTGATTAGAGCAATCTCGCTGAAGCCAAACTCCACACCGATTTTGGAGACATGTCCATAAAATTGGATTCTGCCTCGTTATCCTAGGAATTGCAGGTGCCTTTTTAAGGTTGTAATATGGCAATCAAGCTTTCAGCCCAAGCCCAACGAACCCAACGAACCCAACCTCCCAAGCTCCCAAGCAAGAGATTAGATAGAACGGGCATGTGCGCCTGATTAGCTTCTTAGTTTGAGTTGTTTGAGCTTCTTTGTTTTAATACTCTACTGTTAGCCTTCTAATTCCGGCCCCTCGGGCCCCTGTGAAAGATAGAAAGCCACGCAAGTACTTACGTTTTAGAGTTCCAAAAGTACTAGATTCTTTAGCCAAACAATGTTGCCATGAAGTATACCACTAGTATTGCTAGCACGGGCGTGTACATAATTTCTAGAGAAAGCGCTTCTTACTCGAGTTCATAGAGGTAAGTTATTTGTAATAAGTAGTGCGTCAATTGGTAGGGCAAAGGTAGTGCCACCATGGCAGACGCAAACTTGGGCAGAGTTGGTAGAGGGGTCCGTTACATGATGTTGCTGGTAATCTTTCAGCGTCTCCTCAACTTCATCATCAATCAGGTACATTCGGGCTATTAAATACCTGCATTGTTGAGCATTGGATGCAATTGACTAGAAATGATCTTGAGACTGCCGAGTGCGATATAGACGTCTCTTTTAAGCTACCTAACCGATGCCTTCCACAGCGCATCCATTAATCATGTGCCCCATTTCATGCTGTCTGTCAACAGTTGTTGTTGCAGCATGTGGATCCAGCAGTGCTCGGCCTTGCGCTCTTGCGCTGCGACTTGCTGCTCTCCACCACCCTCTTTCTAGGCCGCGAGGGGCTGAGGCTTAGCTTAGTTCGGCTCAACCCTGGCAGCGACGCAACACCAAAATCTAAAAGAACTAGCCAAGTGCTCGTCAACCTAGCGTGGCTCACGGCGCCGCTAGGGATCTTGCTCTCGCTGCTCGTAGGCTTCCTTGATTGGTGGCTTCACCCGAACGAGCCGTTGGCGCAGAAACAAGTGGGATTGCTCTACTGCGCAGGCGGCGCCATGGAGGTGAATTCATGCAGACGATAGCAGGCTTTTTTTCTGTTTTTGACTTCATTATTAAATAAATTCTTTTTTGATGTGGTGCTTGCGTGTATTTGGATGTGGGCGGCGGCTTGTTCTCACATGTGCACATGTATAGTCCTTGGTGGAGCCCCTCTTCGTATTGGCGCAAGCAAACATGCTCACTGGCTGTCGAGCAGCTGCTGAAGGCACCGCTGCGCTCGCCCGTGGCGCCGCTACCTACGTTGGCCTCGTGTGGCTCCAACTCGATGGCGCGCTCGCGTTTGGAGTCGCTCAGGTTGACAAAGGGTGTTGAAAGTATATATAAGTGAAGTCTTCAGCCCTTGTTTACATCTAACATGTTTAATTGGGCTCTCGTGTACATCATTGATGACTGTGTGTGCTTGTCGTGAAAAGAAAGTGAACTCATTGCTTCGATGCATTGTTCATCCCTCTAGGTAGTTCACGGTTCTGTGATAGCAGCCATTTACGCTCTTTACTTCGCACTGTGGCCACAAGCGGCAGGTTTGAACTCCATCAAAGATCTTTGGCCGCGGCGTCTGGAACCTCTTCCACAAGGCGAGCACACAACAAGTGAAACCGCTAGTGTAGTCAGTGAAGCAGTCAGTGAAGCAGTCAGTGTAAAGGCGGCTGAGGACGAAGAACTGCCAAGCGGAGGCTGGATATGGGGACCACCGCTGAAGCTTGCGTGGTCGTTTAGCGTACAATCGGTTGCTAAGCACGCACTGACGGAAAGCGATCGGATCGTTCTTTCGTTCGCTGCAACTGCCCACGATCAGGTGAAATGAAAATTGCCCAATATTTATTTAATTGCTGGGTTGAAAATGAATCAATCCCCAGTACTTTACCACACTGTAATCTCGTCCCATCTTACAATACGATTTGTTGTGCTATCCATCAGGGAGTTTACGTTATGGCCCAAAATTACGGTTCTCTCGCAGTGCGGGTACTCCTCCAGCCTCTGGAAGAAAACGCTCGGCTTTTGTTTTCCAAGCTCGGAAGTGATTTGAGCGCTGTCGAGCGCCGCACTCGTACTTTGATCCCTACATCCAGGTCAGACAAAGCACAAGCGAATCTGGACGATTACCATGCCTTTGAGGATACGAAAGAAGAGGAAGAAAACGTGTTAATAGCTTTAGGCGCTGCATTAGTGGGTCTCCTCAAAGTCGTATCGCTTCTTGGGCTTGTATTCGTTACCTTTGGAGTGCAGTACGTGCCAGTCTTGCTCGCGGTGTTGCCGGGTAAAAAATGGAGCTCACCCGACGCCGTTGCTACCTTACAGTTGTATTGCGCCTATGTCTTGATACTGGGACTCAATGGATCTCTGGAAGCGTTTGTGTTTGCCACTGCGAACCAAAGCGAAGTGGCACAGCTCACTCGTGCTCATGTAGCCTGCTCCCTGCTCTTTGCTTCGCTGTGCTTCCCTGCCATGTATTGCCTGGGCACTGCAGGCATTGTTGCTGCCAATTGTGCTACTATGATGGCCCGGTCCGCTTATTCGGGGCACGTCGTTTTACGCTTTTTCCAAAGAAGAAAAGAGAACGTTCTTCAATGGCGAGCTGTGGTACCGAATTTGCGCGAGGCCGTGGTGTTTACAGTTGCTACGGCGGTCACGGCAGCATCGGAAACAGCACGATCTGCTGGTCGTTATTCAGGCACTACCACAGGCAATGGTGGCCTTCTGCGCGGAGCAGCCGTGCATGTTGCAGTTGGAGCTATATCTTTCTTGGTGGTGGCGGGTGTAATTTTCCAAAGCGAGCGAAGAGCACTGTCTGAGCTCATGCGCCTTGCCCAAGGGGCCAAGGCCAAGTCCCTGTAATAGCTAATTGGAATTTCAAATGGCGAATTCAGCAAGGAATTGAGGTCTTGAAAATATAGATTGTAGTATGCAGGAGCAGTGTGCAAAGAAGTATTAAGCTTTGCTTTTCTTCCTCTTCGTGTTGGCCGTCGAATTCCGGCCCTTGGCTGGGAATGGCGCTGGAGTCAACTCGGTATTACACAAATTCACGAAGAACTCACGTAAATTTTATTTCGTGAAAAACGCCAAGAAGGGCTCATTAAGCACTATATTCAGAGGAGATTATCCTTTTAAAGAAATGCAAATAAACGTCAATTTCGAGCTCACGTCATTCCCAGCCGAGTCTCGGCGTCTCGGTCTCTCCCGAAAGTTCTTAATTGGCTTCCTAAGATAAAAGAAGGAGGGGCTTATTAGAAAAAGATCCATAATGCACGTGGCATTTAGCATACGCACAATACACTAAAATCCTTCCCCCTTTGGTGGCAACTCTCACCTCCACCCCAGCCCCCATCCCCCATCCCCCAGCCCTCAGGGTACCCGTAACCAACCACCTAACCTAACCTCTAACCTATCCACCGACGACGCTCCGATGCGCTTTAGTTTACACCAATCAACTAATAACGAGACATGCCAACATCAAGGGATCAGCCGGAACAAAGAAAAGACATCACAAGATCACAAGATGGCAGCAACCACTGCGTTTCTGGTCCTAGCATGTGTTGGCGGGGCAGCCGCCTCGGCGCATCCTTCAGCGACGGTAGTGTTAGCGATGAAGCACGACGGTACAAAGCTTGCGGAACTCGAATCGCGAGTCCTTGAAGTGTCGGATGTGGCAAACAAAGAGCACTACGGTCATTGGCTCAAAAACGAGGACCTCGTGCCATACCTTGGAGCGAGCGCGGAACATGTGAGCGCTGCAGAGAACTGGCTTGAGGAAGAAGCAAAAACCTGCAAAGCTGGACCTCTTGCAGCAGAGATCTTGTGCACGCTCGTGGGGCCTGGGGATTTCCTCGAGTGTGCCGGCTTTCCTAGCCACGCATGTGCGCGCACCGCTGCTTCTCGCTGGAAGACACACGCTCCGGCAGGAATAGCAGACGGCGCTTTCGTGAAGGACCAGCATTTCAGCTTTCACTCTTCCGGCGTTCCCGCTAGCAAGGAATCTTCTTACGCCGCGTCTGCAGATTCGAGCCCAGGGTCTGTGAGGCACTTTGCGAACGACAAGCACGGCTCCAAGGCAGGCCTCGAACCCGTGGGTCCGCCTAACGCACAGCGCGATGCGTACGGCATTCCTCTGGACCAATCTGCAGGTATTTTGACGCTTCTGTTGCCCCTGTAATACTGCATGGTCAATCCTATTGATGTTGTTAACTTATTCTCTCTTGCCTGGTTCTCGTCATTATCGCTTCGCACGCAGCGCCTATCAATGGGGCAGCTGCAGATGGTGCACCAGAGCCTGGTCTTCAAATGGTGTGGGGCCCGGGAACGTTCGGGTACTTGCCGTCGGATCTTTCGCAGTTCTATGCCGAGTGGAACGTGAGCGGAGTGTCGATTGATGACGTCAGCACTTACGGTTTCCCAGGCCAAGTGGGCGGCGACAACTGGTGGGTGGGTAGTACAGCTTAGCTTTTGGTTTACCTCGGTCGATGTGTCGTTTCTATTCGGGATTGAAATGGCATTGAAATACATGCAATCTCTGCTAACGATGATGACCGTGCTGCGACTGGAGTCGATTTTACGCCGTCTCATGTTGCACTCCCACTTCTTATAATAAAAGGTACGAAGGCACGCTTGACGTGACCTATATCTCGTCGCTGGGCAGCGGTGCCACCACCATCGTGGCCAACACCAACACCTCCGCCAGCACCGAGGAAACCACGGGCTTTGGGTACGCGCTCTTGGCCTTTGCGCACGCCCTCGCTACGGCGGGGAGTGAGGCGGAAGGGGCGCTGCCGCAGTTGCCGCAAGTGGTCTCAATGAGCCTCGGCTCCCTAAGCTTCGACAGCTGCCAACTCCTGTGCCAAGACCTCGTGGCCTCAGGTTCGGGTAGTCATGTTTTGGTTTTTTTAAAAGAATCTTATAGCAGAAAATAAGTCCTTTACACCTGGTAATTAGGCTTTTTTTTAAACTGTCAAGCACCCTTTTCCATGGATTCATTTAGTTCATTTCGGGTGTGGTGGATGAATGCAGGCGCCTATTCGCAACAGCAATGCGACGATTACCTCGCGACTCAGCGCCAAGTGTGCATGTTAGACTCTGCCGAGATCGTCGAGCGCGTGAACAGCGCATTCATGGTAGCCTCAGCCCGCGGCGTCACTCTCCTTGCAGCTACCGGTGACGGTGGCTCCCACTTCTCCTTCGGGGCCTTTCCTGAGAACGGGGTGAACGGCACGCTCGGAGCCTCCCTCAACGCCATTTCCTGCCAGCATCAGCTGCCGACTTTTCCAGCCGAGTCTCCGTGGGTGCTCGGCGTAGGAGGCGAACAATGGGACAACGGAGGGTCATCGGCAGACCCGGTAAAAGACCACGCTCTGAAAATGTACTGCCATTCTTTCTCTTTTTAAGCACAGCGGCGTTCTTGGCAACATAAGGACCTTGACATCTCAAATGTGCTGTAGCTCTTGCTTGAATCATATTCTTCGCCTTTAATATGACATGACACACGCCCACATGTTCTTCTTTTGCGGTGCTCATTTTACCTTCTTCTCGATCGCAGGTGTACTGGTATGCCGGGGGCGCTGGTTTTTCGAAGCGGTTCAAAATGCCAGCTTACCAGACGGACGCCGTTACTGGTTACTTGAACCAACACGCGTCAGCCCGGCCACCTCCGTCCACCTTCGACGCTAGCATGCGCGCTTATCCTGATGTGGTGGCGCTGGCGTGGGGAGTGCCCATGGTCACCAACGGCACCGATGAAGTCTCTGGAGGGACCTCCGCCTCGGCGCCGGTAAGATGCAAGAATGGCTTTTCTTCTGTGTTTGTTGTTGTTGTTTTTGTTGTTTTCTCGTTTGTGTCGAGTTGACTTGATCCATGCACTGACGATTACATCATGAAAATCAGCTATTGCTTCGTTAAACCTTGATTTCGAAACACATCGACGGATGATGCCGACTACATGTAGGCTTTTGCGGGCATCGTATCTCTCCTCAACGCTCTTCGAGGTGCCAACGGCCTTCCCCCCCTCGGATTCCTCCACCCTCGCCTCTACGCTGCCGCTGCCTCGGCTACCTCCACCCCCATGTTCTTCGACATCGTGGTGGGGAACACTTCGGTCGGCGGGGACATGTACGATTGCGGCAACGGGTTTGAGGCGACTGCAGGGTGGGACGCCACTACTGGCTGGGGGTCACCGCGATGGGAAGGCCTCGTCAAGTACCTGACGCAGGATTAAGCCCATTTGAGAGCGAGTTATATGAAGCCTCCCGCGAAGCGCTCTCTGATTGCCGAGAGTTCATGAGTGACAATCAAGCGATTTTCAGCAGTTCAGGAACTGGCTTAGGCTTAGTAGGTGGCTTAGTTCCCTCGTTTGCCCAAACGCCTTTGCTGGTTACTGGTACATCCCGCATATATGTTCATCCGAGAGAGGACACCCCAGTCGCGCTTGAATTCACATTTGAATAAGAACTCGTCTAAAGCCACATATAGCACACCCCTCCTTGTAAAGCTGACCTAAACCAGAATTAGTTTAGCGGATGTCGGTATCGAATATGCGGCATGTCACAGCGACCACGACTAGCGTCCGTGGCGTTTGATGGAAGATTTATGGGTTTAGCTCTATGATAGGGAGGGGCTTCTAGGCCACAAGCGGCCCGCTTGCATGTTCCCGTTTGTATTGTTGAGGGGGG
>Ga0136554_1000741_pt1 | contig 12440 bp, 9 predicted proteins | sample AntRauTorckE5431_FD_104637 | JGI IMG/M metagenome (GOLD analysis project Ga0136554, IMG submission 104637) | Saline lake microbial communities from Rauer Islands, Antarctica - Metagenome Torckler E5 #431 | ecosystem: Environmental > Aquatic > Non-marine Saline and Alkaline > Saline | place...
AGGTTTTTGTGCGTTCCTCCTGCCAGGAAGACAAAAAAAAAAATCAGCCACGAACAATAGCCGCACACCTTACAGTAGCCTTCTCGTTCCTATCATAAGGATGGCGGGGGTGCTTTCTGAGTGGAACTTTCTTCCCATTGCTGAGCTTCCAGGCACAGCGCTAGCATGGAGCACCATTGTCGAAGCGGATGGGCGCAGAAAGAACAGCAAACACAAGACATGCGCGCTGTGCGACAAGCATTTCTGCGGCGGGCCAGCTTTCATCGAACAGCACATCGACAGAAGTGTAACCCCGCGTAACGTTGCACCGTGCAAGCCTAAGGCCGAATGCCTCGAACGCTACGAGACCGTTCTCGCAGAGTTTCGCCGGCGTCGTGCACTTAAGGCGCCTACGACCGAAGAGCATGCTGTAGTCTCGAGGGCAGAAGTGGTGGCTGCACCTGCAGCAACGACCTCGACAGCGGCCGAAGATGTGATGCCAGTGGCCTCCTCGTCGTCGGCTGGATCATCCTCCTCATTGTCGGCCGGGTCCTCAACAACGGCTCGTGCTGCGCGCACACCAGAGGCTGACGAAGTAACAGAAGCTTGGATAAAAGCTTTGATCAAGAATGGCCTGTCGATGGACCTCTTCAATGACCCCAGCTTCCGTGCCGCTGTTGCTGCCACCGCGACGTGTGGCAATGCCTTGATACCCAACGGTAACCTTGTGCTGGCGGACAGCAAGAAGTTTACTGAAGTTTTGCTGCCCGCGTTCGACAAAGAGCTCGAAACAAAAGCCAAGGCACGCGTATCATCCTTCATCGACACCATGGGTGGCCTCATTGTCTCCGAAGGGTGGGGCACTGCCCAAGATCAACCCATCGTTTACGGTCTAGCGAGCTGCCCCTTTGGCTCATACTTTCTCAAGGCCCTAGACACCTCGGGCGAGACCAAGGATGCGCAGTATATCGCTGGTTTTGTAAGTGAACTCATCGAAGAAGTGAAACCGGAAAGGATTACTGCCGTGTGCATGGACAGCGCAAGCAAGGCTTCGTTTCCCCTCATCGAGGCTGCTTACCCCCACCTCTTCTGCTTCGTCAGCCCGAGTGGCTCGATTGACCAATTCCTGAAAGACGTGTGCTCTTCTGAAGCTACGCTCACAGTAGAGGGCCAAACAGGCAGGTTGGCCTGGGGTGAAAATTTTCTGGCACGGCCCTTGGCTGACGCATGGAAAGTGATCCAATTTGTGACCAGTCACCCAACGGCACTTGCACGCTACCGCGCAGTTGCCCAAAAATGTCTCGCCGAGAGCCCTGAGCCGCTTGAAGGTGGCTTCGAGCTCATTCAGCCTTGCGAAACCCGCTTTGCGTCGCTCGTCATGATGCTTCAGCGCTACCGAAACGTGACGGAGTGTTTGGAGCAGCTCATGATCGATGCCCCGTACACTACCTGGTTGGCAGGGCAGACCACGGTTATCGCAGAGGAAGGCGCTGCGGTGCGCGCCGTGGTGTATAGCGTCCCTCATCACCAAGCCGTTGACGTTGCCCTGAAGCTGTTGTCGCCCATATTGACACTGGTAAGGCTCTCGGACGGTGAGAAAGGGGGCACCCTCGGCTGCATCTGCGGGATGATCGACGAGGTGGAGGAGGTGTTCTCGAAGCCTTCTATTGAAGGTGTCCCTGCCGGTGCTGCTGAGAAAATGCTGGCCATCTGGCGCGCCCACTGTACCAATTTTGTCACTTTCCACATGCGTGCTGCGTGCCGTTTTGAGCCGCGCCATTGCCGCAAGCCCGTCTCAGCGGCTACCAACGACGCCGTGAAGCGCATCTTTCGCTTGATGGCGACCAGCGAGCATGGGTACGCGGACATCCTTGCCGACTACGCGGATTTCACGGTGGACCTCGCTGCGGGCCGCCACGACCTCGAAGACGCCGTTGCGTTCTCGCCGCGCATGGTTGACGGCATTGACTCGTTCAAATGGGCCAACTTGTTTTTGGCCCGGTACAAGCACCTGGCATATTGCGTGACTCGTTTGCTTGCCATTTCCTGCTCAACCTCGGGCTGCGGCAATGCACTGTCGACCCAGAGCTGGATTCACTCCAAGAAACGGAACCGTTTCGGGCAGAACAACCTTGATCGTTTTGTGCGAGCACACACCAACCTTCATCTTGAATCGCTCCAAGAAAACTGGCAGGCACATGTTTTGCCCTGGGACATCGAATTGCTTATCGAGGATCCGTCACCAGAGGACGAAGGGGGCTCTACTGTAACTTCCTTATTTGAATTATAGAGAGGAAAGTTGAAACATCGATCTCCCTTAGTGAAAGTCCGATAGCTAAATCTAAATTTTTAAATTGAGCTCGTGGAATTGATTTTAGCCTGATTATAAACAGTAGACAAGAATACCGATATCGAGGCGCATTTCGGAATATAAGGGAAATAACTATACTTGCACTTTGCCTCCGCCCATCTAGAATTACCAGTTCCATGCACCTACTTAGAGCCCAATTGAACCAAGCACCACCGCAACATTCAAATGCACCCCGGCGCAATTGGTTTCCATAATTCGCAATTCAAATTGGCCATTTAGCTGTGCACTTGATCTAGATTTAAAGTGTGAGCCATGCCGGCCCAATTGCCCCTACCTGCGCCGACCACCTCATTGAGCAGGGCATCGGACTGAATATTCATTACTCCTGCGCGCTTTTGGTGTATTCAACTTTCCTGGATTGCCCAAACACAAAAAAAACAGCACTGAGGAGCGGCAGGAGCAAAAGCGCGAGCTCTTACTCAAAGCAAAATAGTGGCAAACGCGTAGCGATCCTCGAGCTCTTCTTTCGCCAGCGCAAGCTGCATTGCTGCCGGCAAGTCACGTACGTCACAATCGGCCGTAGGATCGTCTTCATTGCCAGCGCCTCCACCGCTACTGCTGTCCTTGGCACTGCTTAAGAAGCGGTTCTTTTGGAGGTGCAAGCAGCGAAGGCGCGGGGAAAAGTTCCGGAGCGCGTACAGGGGGTATTCGTCGTCGCTTTCGAATCGATTGTGGTTCAAGAGCACATACTCGGCGACCTGGTCATAAGACACAGAAATAGGTATGAAAAAAAAATGGCAAAATATATAAAAGGGAAAGAGACATCGATGGACAACAAAAAAAGCCCAAAAATGACTTTCTAGAACTAAAAAAATGGATAATGATTAAAGAGACGAAGAAAAGGTGGAGTACTTTAAAAGGTTTGGTGGCGTTTGTTCAAGAGGGGAGCGGAGCACGCTCTCCAAGCTAACGCATACCTTGAGCACGCGCAGCGTGTCCGGCAGAGCGCCGTTGAAGTGATTGTGGTGCAAACTCAGAGACCGGAGCCCCTGACCCACGATCACGCCTTCTTCTTCGTCTTCTCGTCTTCCAAACCTGTCTTCGTCTCGGTCTCCTCCTTTTCTCCCAGCTCCCACTCCTGCTGTTCCTCCAACAGGTCTCGCTCTTCCTGACCCGGCTGCTGCTGCTCCGCTCCCTCCTCCCTGTTTTAACCGGGTGCCTCGCCCCCATTCTTCGAACAGAAGCGCCGGCAGCCACCCACTCAGTTTGTTGCGGCTCAGGTCGATGCTGGTTAACGCCGATAGAGATGCCCATTCTTCGGGTATCTGCTCATCGTAGCAGAAGAAAGAAAGAAAGAGAGGAACAAAGGACAAGAAAAGCAATATGAGAAGGCACAAGAGAACTTGAGTGCATGCATGAGCGTATACCAGAGTGCGAATGATGTATCACATCTTTGTGTGCGTTCTGTTGATACACGATAAAGAATTACACACCTTGCCAGTGAAGGTGTTGTACGACAGATTGAGGGAGTGCAAGTGCTTCAGGCTGAGGCCAAGCCCAGGAGGCAGTTCTCCTGTCAGTTGGTTGTGCGATAAGTTGAGGTCTATGAGAGAGCTGCAGCTGCTAAGCTCCTTCGGTATCTCGCCTAGAGTATAACAGTTGCGAGCGAATGCAACAGAACAACAACAAGCAAAAGAGAGAAGGAGAGAGAGATAGAGCAATTGTGATCGCACATGACATTGAGATCGTCAAGAGCAATTGTGCGTATGCACACACGCCACAAGTAAAGATAATAGGGAGTTCGCTTGCATTCGAAGACAACACCTGTTTTTTTTAATACTAATAATGGCTCTTTTGATAAAGTTCAATGTATAGTTGTAAAATTAATCTCCGTTGTGCTTTACCTGTCAATTGGTTTTTGCTCAAGTTCAGTTGCGTCAAGTGAAAGAGGCGGCCTAAGACCAATCCCGGTAGTGGCCCTCGCAAGTGATTGCCACACCTAAACACACAGAAACGGCTTCAACAACATCAAAACTAAGCGTTGCTATGGTGGGGGACCTTGTCATTGAATTGTAGCATATTTCAATCACGCCGCTAGAAACTCGTTGTGCAGTATAATATAATGCAACGAAAGACACCCAAGCACCCATGCTTACAGGTTCAGGCGCTCGAGGCCCGTGAGAAACTTCAATCCATTTGCGTTCGCCAAGGAGCCCGAAAGAGGAGGGCGGCAATACGTGAGGCGAATCTGATCATGTCAGAAAAAAGAGAAAAGAGAAGAGAAAGAGATAAAGCGAGAAAGTGAGCAAGTAAGACAGTCACGGAAAGCACGAGCCCAGAAAACAGAGTACCATTTTACCTTAATTTCTGAATATATTACAAAGTGGACTGGATGGTGAAATTTAGCAAACCACCGCCCTTGTTCATGCGCATACCCATGTATGTCTTCATGCGTATACCCATATCTACTCTCGTCGTGTCCATAGTCTCGTGCACACCCATACATGCCCACACCCGTGCCCACATGTACCCCGCATGTACCCCCGTGTACCCTCCCTATATGTACTACCTTGTGCAGGCGCCCCTGCAGCACGCGCGCGCCCTCCCACCCTTGGTTCATGTCACTGGTTAAGTGGCTCAGCCGCTCTAACTCCATCAAATGAGCTCGCCGCCGCTTTAGTGGTTATTAGCACATGTACATGGGTTTACATTAGATAAGGGCTGGTGAGATGAATGCTTTCTGCGTTATGAAGGCGCTACTCGACAAGGAGACAATAAAAGAATCATAGAAGTAAAAAAAAGTATTTAGGAGCAAGATTACACATCATCCCATAAGCGTGCTAAACAACCCTTAATTTGTCTGTCGTTACCGAGCGAGGTGAGGGTTGGTTCGACTTTTTCCTCGCAGCGGCAGCGGCAGATGGTCGATGTTTGATGGCAAACAGCCCACCCGTGGCTTCTGCTGGAGTTGCTTCTGGAGTGGTGTCATTTGCTGATTCAAAGAGTAGTAGGAACGGTGAAGAAGCTTACCAGCAGGACAAATATTAAGCTACGTAGATAGGAATAGCAAAATACATCGGTTATTTAAGCAGAGAGAGGAACGTAAATAAAAGGCATGACGCTAAGTAACAGCACTTTTTCGCACCATCCTCGTCATCGCCATTGACACTGCGCAGCTGTGTTCTTCCATTGCCCCACTGGCTGCGGGGCCAACTTAGTAACAGAGGAAGAGGTGATGAACTTGTGCCATCGTTGACGGCATGGCTACCGGTGCTAGAATGAAGGATTGCTCCTACTGCAGGTAAACAGTAAGGACAAAGAGGTGTTATTCGGCGTCAAAAATTGGGGGAGGGGGGGGGCAAATGAGAAAGCAAACGAATACCGATAGATACTTGGAATCAAATTTGCAGTTTTCATTGATAATAAGACCACAAATAAGTTGAAAACAAGCATATTATTCATACGAGTGAAACGACATCAGGCACTTTTAGTTACGTTTTACAGACATATGTTTTGTTCCATACCTGCTTGTTCATCCAGGCCAGACTTTTGATTGTTGCTCCCAATAGAAGGCAGCGGCCCGGCCTAGATTCAAAGAAGAGAGAAAGGGGGAAAAGGTATCAACAGAGAGAAGGAGAAAAAAAAAAAGGGAAAATTGACAACTATGAACACGAAATTAAGAGCGAAAAAAAGTTGTCAAAAGATAGTCGCAAAATTCCTTCCTAATTTGACCTCTGTCTCTGTGTCAATATCTTCTTGGAAGGAAGAAGGCATGTGAGAGAGCTGCTTCTCAGCATCGTTGCTAACATTCCGCAAGCAAGCAAATACATCCAACGCATGATTGTGGTCGTCATCCACGGTCCAATGCTCCCACCTATTGAGAACAGGAACAGCCCCAGCAGCAGCAGCAGCACCAGAAGCAAATGAGACAACGAGCGATAGGAATTGTGTGCACACCAACACATAGAAAGCTGATTCGAAGAAGGACTAACATCAGGCAAGTCAACGATCTATATATTATACCAGAGTAAGAGACGGTGTCGATTGGCTTCTATTTCTTCCGCAGCTGCGTCTTGGTCAACTTTAAACTGCTCCGCTTCGGTTAAAGGTGGTGGCGGTGTTGCAGTAGACCCTTCGTCATCCTCCTTGTTATCAATGGCATGGTGTTTGTGGCTGTTGCTGTGGCTTGTGACATGGCTGCCTGGATTGTGACTTTTGTGGCTGTGGCTGTGATCGCGAGAAGAAGGACCGTGTTTCAAATGCTGTCTCTGGTGCTGCTGCTGGTGGCTGCCAGCAGAAGGTAATGACGGCTGTGCGGTTTTCTTATTCGAAAAGGCGTTTGCCACAGAAGGAGCCGCACCAGCAGTAGCACCAGCACCAGCACTTGCACCACGAGTAAGATGTGCAGAAGAAGGACGAGATGCAGAAGATGAAGAAGGCGGAGCATGGGCTGACGTAGGACGGCTGGTGGGAGTTGTTGTTGTGGCACTGAAAGGGTTCCTGATGTTGCTGCTGCTAAACGGTGACTTTCTACAGTAGATAATCATTTTGAGCAAGATGATCAAATGAATCCCAAAGCATGCATGTAATCATAAGGAGGAGGATAGAAGCCGAGGCAAGAGAAGTTGAATGGTATAACAAACAAAATGCGTATGTAAACCTGCTTTGCATACGGTTGTACCACACGCGCATATGTACCTATGTATGATAAGTATTGCTGTTACATGTAGTAAATTACCTCAATTTGGGCGGAGTAAAGGCAACCATCGCGTTGGCTTTCAGCGCAGCCATTTTCATCTTTTGCTTCAAGACTGACGCTTTGCCGGACGGGGATTGGAGCCACGTGGTTTGAAGAGAGTCGTCGTCGTTGGCCACTCTGAATGGACGAAAACAGAAGTAAACAGGGAGGAGGGGGGAAAATATAAATTGCCAGAAGAAGACGATTTTGACGGGGTTGTTGCATTGAAGCTACCACTTGCGATGAAAAATGATACTACAGTATTATACATTCGGCGAAAGCGAAAGGAAAGATACACTGAAGCAATCCAGAATCACAAAAGATGTTTTCCTTACTTGCAATCCGTGGGAGCCGGGCCAGAGCGTAGCTTGTCGCCTGCGTGGCCGATCCTCAAGACTTGTCCTGGCAGCAGAGGTGGAGGAGGTTTCTTGCTCTTGTCTGTTTCATCGTCGTCGTCTTCCCCGCCTCCTTCTGGCGCCAGAGAAGGTGGGGTAATCTTCAGTTCTTCTTGAAGTTTCAACTTCAAATTTCGCACCTGAGTGTAAAAAGCAGACGTGCAGGTGATAATGACTATACGACGGAACTACAGAATTAAACATAAGAACGAGGCTGTTTTCAAACAGAAGTATACGACGGATACACACAAAGAATGTGGAGTTAGTGTGGCGTTTGTCGCTCGTGTTGTGGCAATTACGTGGCTTACTTTCAACCGACAAGAGCGCGAACAATGCACACAGGGCACCTCTTACCGACGTGTCAATAGGCAGCAGCACGTCAAGCAGCGTCGCTTCGGTCATGAAACTTTTCACCACCACTTGCATGAAGGCCGCTTGCTGGTGCCGCTCGTGATTTTTTCGAGCCCATTCGTACTCTGCCATGATGCCTGCATCGTCATCGCCTTCGCCACCTTCACCGTTCTCAACAGAACAAAGCGCACCGCCAGGAGTACTAGCACCAGCACTAGCGCTACCGGCAGCGCCAGTAGCAGCACCGAAATCAAGCGCAGAGGGACGGGGTCGAGCAGCAGAGGCACGCCCCCGCTTTCCCAACACCGTTGGAGCTGTCCGTGGTCGCTCGCCTTGAGGTTGAGCGCCTTTCTTCAACAGAGCGCCTCCTGCTCCTCCTACTGCCTTTCCTGATGATGCTGTCTTGCTAGCTGTAGCAGCAGGCTTGTCCGGTAGTAGCTGCCAGTTGCGATGCCGCCGGCTTGGAAGCTCTGAACCAGCAGAAGAAAACAGCGGTGCCGGGAACAGTGGTGACTTCGCGTCTACAGTAACCGCAGTGTTGCTGCCTGAAGCTTTCAACTGCAGCCCCCCATTTTCAGGCCGAGCTCCATTTTGAGCCTTCTTTTTCCTGGCCTTCTTTAGCATTGCGAATAAGTTTTGACGTCTAGCTATGTGCCCTTGATTCACTTCAAATGACCCAATTTCGATGTGGTTACTTAGCTAGAGTAATCGATTAGTTCCAGGGTACATTTGACCTTGCCTAACAATAATTATATGGCTTGAGTTACGCCGTGGCATTCTACAACTGCTCAGCGGCGCCAAATAAATGTGCTACGCTGGGCTATGCACTGTTTTGTAACGAGTCTTCGCATCAAATGGTGTGAAGCTAAGCTTACAGAAGCTACTACTTACTGTGCGCGCTCCTGCGGTCATAAAAGTTCAGCGCTCGAAAAGATATTTTGCACGGAACGATTGGAACGAACTTGATGCCTTGATCTGATTGGCTCTCGCAATATTCAGCGGTAACTGTTGTGCGCGAATACTGCATAAAATCATAATAGCATAGACCATGTCTTGGGGAGGAGGCTCCACACCCATAGGCGAAGGCCAAGAGGCTTGCTTGATGATTGCGCACGGTACGCCTCGAGAATTACCTTTCCTCTTTGCCGACGCCTAGCCGTAGCTCTCACATCGTTATGATCGTGTCTGCTGTTTTCTATGGTATTCTTTTTGCTGGGGGCTCAAAATGAGAACAGCTCTATGCCCTATCGTGATGGGCCTCACAGTCTGGTGGGTGAAAGGCGCGGACACAGAAGCATTGTTCCTCGGCGGTCTTGGATGGGCCGCGAATGGTGTGGTGCGTGTGAATTGCCGCGGTTTTTGGTTTCATAACTAGGGGTTGGAGCGTGCATTCCGTGAATTTGAAACACAAAATTTATGGCGACGCATTGGTATATCATCGCTAGCCATCTCTTCGGCAGAGAGCACTATAATCATGCCGCGTGAAAGTTACCTAGTTTAAACATTGTTTTCTTGTAAAATTCATATAGCTAGCACTCCGCACCACCTTAATGTCAACCTTAATCTTGTCTATTTTTTTCTTCGCACATCGTTCTTCCTCTCTTTTTCTCCTTTGGATGGCCGTATCTCACCAACCAACGTACCAATGCAGCCGCCGGTGTATACGTTCAATTGGCACCCTTTACTCATGGTGTCGGGCGTAGTCGCTGAAACACAGGGTGGGAACTGGTTGAACCAAATGTTGTACAGTTGATTATTTGGACAATCCCTGCTTTTGTAAGGATTCTAAGGACAGCTTGCTTTCATTTCTTTTTTTGAACGCGCACATGCTTCGTAGAAGAAGGCACTGGTTTTTAATTGTCTCTTCACTTGCTGTTGAATTGCTGCTCTTGCTTACTTGCTTGATGGCTGTGACCGTATTTTTTGCAGCGCTCTTGGCGTATCGCACGTGGCCTTTCTCGAAACCGGTTAACAAATTAGTGCACGTTCTCTGGCACATGGTAGCAGTGACCGTCTTTTCTATTGGCCTGAGCGCCGTGTGGCGGTGAGCAAGATTTAGTGTGAATAAACTGGTGCACTCGTGACTGCATGTGAAAACAGACGCTTGTGTGCGCTAATGATTTTGAGACGGCGTACTTTGATATTTTGTTTTTAGTCTTCTTTTTTCTGATGTTCAATTGAACGGTGCCTATTTTTTTTCTTGCTCAGTTCCCCTTATTCATTCAATTGTATTCCTATGCACACCACAGGTATAAAACGCTGAAAGTGCTCGCTAGTTTGTACTCCTTGCATTCTTGGGTGGGCATTTCAGTTATGGCCATGGTACGTCACCGCGTATCACTTTCTCCTCAGTCGCCGTCTTTATAGAACTCCTACCTTTTCCTGTGCTCTTCCACTTGCATGCCTTGTTGATTTGCCCGTGTCACTTTTCTTTATTTGTCTTCTCTTTTTCTTTTCGTTTCTTTCTTTTCTTTTCTTTTATTTTCGTTTCTTTCTTTCTTTTATTTTCTTTTCTTTTCTTTTCTTTTCTTTTCGTTTCTTTCTTTCTTTTCTTTTCTTTTCTTTTATTTTTTCACTCCAGTTTTTCGGCCAGTTCGTGGTGGGCTTTCTCATGTTTTTCTTCCCCACGGCAAGTGCGCTGTGGCGGCAAGCTTATTTGCCGTTGCACGGCTTCATGGGCACCTTCTTGTACGTCGGGCTCTGTGGCACGGTGAGCACGTGAACATATGTTTGCCCAATTCATGATTTTTCTTCTCGGGCGTGTGATGACTGGCGCGCACAGCAGAGAACTGAAACAGAGTGGTATTAGAGAATTATAAAGTGAAGACAACACCTTGACAAGCATCTTTACTACTGATGCCGTTGCTGCAAAGAATCACTTCAAAAAAATGCTGCCACAACACCTGCAGCAAACTAACCACATCCCACTCACCCACTCCTCGACACCAGGTGTTGCTGGGGATAGTGAGCAAAACCACGATGCAAGGCTGCGGCTACAATGCGCAGGCCCCAACCTTCACAACCTCGAACAAAGACACAAATCCTGCAGATTACTACGACGACATTTACCTCGGGTGCGTTCTTTTGTTGCTGAAGTAGCTTGATTTCCTCCTTGGTACTTGATTCCTTTATGAAAGATGGGCCATTAGAGATGCAATTCTTTTTTCTTCATCGCCATCGTTCTTTTGTTTCTTCTTTGAATTTTTTTCTTTTGCCCGTATCTCTTACATTTGTTTTCATCGTTTGTTATGCCTTCCCATCCGTGCCCTTTCCTTATTGCCTTATTCCTCATAGCTCATTGATTCATTTGGCCTCCTCTTCTTCTATGCAATGCTCACTCCAATCTATGGTAACGTGACAGGTGCCGCGTGAGTTATGGCATCGCCATCACGACCGTGATCATTTGCCTTTGTACTTTGTATGCGGTAATGGACATGATGTCTGCGGGTGTCACAAAACGAAAAGGCGCCAGCCAAGATGTGCTCTGAGATCTGAGATCACACGCGCAATAGCGCATGGTGCTTACGTAGGTTTAGTGATCTCGGGAGTACTTATTGGTTAAGGCACAGGGCATAATTTCACATGCAGCTCTTTGGCCCAATTCCTAGTTGTTGCCAATTATTATTAATTCATTCCTTCCACCGCCCGAATAAAAAACTTGTGTGTTGCTCTCTGTATTCCGCTTATATGTTATTTGGATTTCAGTAATTGAAGTCCGCGAAATTCGAAATGCGCGCCGCATCGCGAAGGCAATTTGGATTTAAGGGCAACTAAGAATTATATAGGAATATACCCCTCGTAATTTGAGTAAAATTCCTTATGATTAAGAGCTATAATAAATAAGTTTTCGCCACTCACCACTAGTCCGCCTATTCCCTTTGCAGCGCCATCGGCGGCTGGTGTCGCGGCACACGCGGTATGTGCCGGCATCGGCATCGGTTACAGCTAGAATATGTTGGACTTGTCGGAGATTTCGCTTTTGTCTTTGGTTTTGCTTCTGGTTTTGGCTATGAATTATTGGTATGATGGAACAGTTGGGAAAGTCTGGATATGCAATTGGGGAAACTGCACGAAACGCCGAGCAGAAGGACATGACCTCTCTCTCTCGTTCTCTTTTAATAAATATTTTCCTCGTATTTCAAATTTCCAACCGCTTTCTTTTGTCTAATGCGGTCGTTTCTGCAGCGGCCTCATATTTTCCGTCATGCGCTCACCAGTAATTCCGTAATACGCCCAAGGAGTTCGTAAACTGGGCAAGACGGCCGCGCCAGCCGAGTTGCTTCTTCTGCTACTACGGTAGCGGAGGCTCCAGCGACTGCACCTGTTGCTCTTGCTCTTGCTCGCGCATCGTCTTCACTTCTATGTTTTCACTATTCTTCTGCGTTTCATTGGGTGAAACTACTTACTATAATTCCGCGCCCGCGGGCATCAATTTGCGCGAAAAGATAATTTGTACAAGGCCTACTAAGAATGGCACTCTCGTTCACTTCGCGAGGGCGTTGGAGGCTAGAGTGCAAATGGCAACGACGTAGAGGGCAATGATGGACGCCACCAGATAATTTGTACAAGGCCTACTAAGAATGGCACTCTCGTTCACTTCGCGAGGGCGTTGGAGGCTAGAGTGCAAATGGCAACGACGTAGAGGGCAATGATGGACGCCACCAGA
>Ga0136554_1000743_pt1 | contig 12436 bp, 2 predicted proteins | sample AntRauTorckE5431_FD_104637 | JGI IMG/M metagenome (GOLD analysis project Ga0136554, IMG submission 104637) | Saline lake microbial communities from Rauer Islands, Antarctica - Metagenome Torckler E5 #431 | ecosystem: Environmental > Aquatic > Non-marine Saline and Alkaline > Saline | place...
AAAAACACACTCAGTAAATCCGAGAGAAAAACTGTGCTGCTACTAGCTATTTTTATCCCGGGTTGAATGGGGGTTCCGGTGATTACACGATCGCCGGTTTAGCTTGGGGTCGTAGTTGTAGAAACTGTTGATCTGGAGAGACTGGTGAGTGACGAGGGTAAGGTGACGCCTTGGCAATAGAAGGGCCATCTTGCTGAAAAACAGAATCCCTCTGTAGGATGCGGTTAACGAAGGCCGCATTTTTAGCTGTAACAGTAGAGGAAATCCGGTACTATGAGCTGTACAGGGAGTTCCTTTCTGATACCAGACAGTACGCAGTGTCAGTGTCGTCTCGGCTGGGAATGACGCAGGAGCCAACTCGTTAATACGCAAATTTACGCCCATTTATGTGAATTTCACTTCTTGAAGAGCGCGCGAAGAGACGTAAATTTGCGTTTACGTAAAAACCGCCATACCCAGCCACGGCCGCAGTGGTTTCTTTTTACGGGATTTCGTTTCGTCTAAAATTCGTTTCTTAGCGCAATTTCGCCATATTACGGCTTTCTACACTTTCAGACTTGTTGGGTCAGCAGCTGGTAACGACAACAGCGACGACGACAGCGGGAATATCAGCGATGAGCAACGAGGCCCAAGCGCGACCATGCAAGGCTCGTCGCAAAGCGGGTAAAAGCGGCGCATTGAGATTAAGGAATTGGGCCTGCAGCAAGAAAGTGCCTCGAGAAGATACTGCGGCGTAGGGGTAGGGGGGGGCAGGTGACCGGTTGCTACCTTACCTTCATTCTGTACCTTCTACCCCCCCCCCCCCGAAACGGAATTATGTAATATATATCTCAATGGCCGCCGTAAAAATTGTAAAAAGCAGCCATTTCTAGATCGCCATTTCCATTTCCAATTCCCACTTCCATTTATTTTCCACGAACGGAGCTCAGAATCACACGAGAAGACTAGGTTTGCCGTTTACATGTGCATCTATGAACTATAAATGAATAATTCCGATATCCCAGAATCAAAAGCTATAACTTCGTGCCTGCCATGTCCCAGCCCTTTATGAGCCCGTGAGTCTCAAGTATGAAAATTAATGGCAATCGCCTTACAAGGCCGCCTTGGAATGGCATCTGGGCATTTAATTGGCAAAAGAATCATTTAAGAAGGAGCCCTATGACTCGATTTCCAAGTCCTGTGTCCTCATTTCCAAATCAAATTCTTCCCACTGCCCACGGCATTGCCGTCGGTGTCATGTGCGCAACACCACCGAGCCAGTACCCAGCACCATCAGCGCCACCGCCGGAACATACCACTACCTCCACCTCGCCCGCGCCGAAACAAGTAAAATGCTAATCCGCAGAAGGCGCCCCCAACGTGAGCTGCGTGAGCAGAGTTGGTTCCGGGGAGCGGTTTGCCCAGGCCGAAGGGCAAGGTGAGCTCGGTGTCGAAAAGTGCTGCCACATCTCGGCCAATGAATACGCCGCCAAAGAGGATGGCGGGCATTGGAATCGGAATAAATTCAGCAAACACAACTATCAGCCTGAAAGGGTCTGCGAGAATAGAGTAGGCCACCACTGCGTTTATAGCTCCACTCGCGCCCATAGCTGGCGATCGCGGGTGGCGGGCAGTTGCGGCATGGCACGCACTCGACGCGACGCCCGAAGCGAGGTAAAGGCTAAGAAATGTCCGCGCCCCGATTGCTGACACCACAGGCGGCCCGAAGAAGAAAAGCGTGACCATATTGCCGAGGAGATGCATACCAGAAGAGTGCGAAAAGGCTGCCGTCAAAAGAGTGTGCGGCCGCTGAAGAGCGGAGTCTCGTGAAACCGTGAAGTGGTTCTGTGAGATCCACACAGTAGGATGATAGGTTGGTTAGGTTTAGCGTCAAAAATGTTTACGACAAAATCACCGTAAGGAGGCCGCAAGCAACACAAGTAAAACAAACAAATACAGGTAGGATAAATTAACGAGGACCGCAGCGTACAAAAATCGCATAGACTAGCACACCTGCATCAATCTGTAGAGCCTCCTATCCCGATTGCTTTCAGCATAATACCAGCCGCCGAAGACCGCCAAGTTCGCGCCAATAATACTAAATACAGGCAAACCTTCTTCACGATTCGGCAATGCCAAGAAGCCTCGTTTCGGGGTTTGGAGCTTTGGCACATTTACGCGTTTGGGAGCAAGGCTTGGCCTCAAAGAGAGTAAGCACTTTCGAGAGAACATACTCTAACTAGGATGAACCGTTAGATCCGAATTTGATCAAATATTTCCAGCTATTATTCCTTGCGATTTGCACTTAAGATGATGGCACTAAGTTAGCAGCAATCAATAGAGTCTGAACTAAAAACAGACTTTAGCTACCGGGCTTAGAAGTTAGAAGTAAGTTACTGTATGGCACAGTTCAGTCAGTCAGGTTATACTTACCAGAAGACGTACTAGTAGACGAGGATAATATGTATTCGGATTTTAAAATGTTATTCTATTCTAGATATTCTAGATCCAGCTCAGGATATTCTATCATTTTTCGTGCTCCAATTGACCGCCAACGCTAAAAATGGCAAAGAAGTAGAGGAGAGAATAGATAGCGGTTGCGTAGCCAGACTCCTAGTGTCTCGCTTCTTCAAAATATACTCTAATCATTGACTTAATCGTGATACGTAGTGCGCTGCACACTCTTTGGCCTACACGCCAGCCCCGAATGGCTTGCAACGGCATTTGAAAATGGCTCAGCGGTTAGTTATTTTTGCGTTAGCATGGCTGGCGAGCCTTCACTCGTCAGACTCAGCCATCGCAGTGTCCGACTGGCCAGTTGCAAATCTCATGTGGAGTGCACGGCCTCTGAGCGAAGCCTCTATCCACAGCGATGGCGTGTGGGAAGATGTGGCTGACAGTAATGTGACGGTGCACTTAGAGCGAGATGCAGAAGTCCTCGCCTCTTATGCCCTCACTGCCACAAGCTTTCGTCATCAGACTGCCGCGCCACTTGGCTTGAGCGACTTTTACTCATCGAGCATTGCATTATCGGGCGTGGGGCAGCGAAACTTCTTGCAGTTACGCATCAGTGTGAATGGGCTCCCTTACCGGCAGTCGAGCGCCCACCTTTCACCTGGTCTCTCCTTCGAGGCCAACACTGATTCGCTCTCTGGACACGTCGCGTTAGCCCTCACAGCAGGCGCTCATGATATCCGGCTGCAGTGGAAGAAGATGGGGCCTGGCGTCAACTACTGGACTAGCCGTCCCTCTTTGGCGGACGGTTTTACTAGCGGCCGATCACTGGTTGTGACAGCACGGCACAAATACCTATGGCACACACATGGGGAGTCGGTGGCAAGCCTAGATGCTGAGGGTTCATGGGAAAATGTCGGTGGGACTTCATTGAACTTCACATTGGATCATGCGTCCACTCTACGGCTCCTCTATTCCATGACCGTCCGGTCAGACACCGTCGACTTCGATAAAGGTACGAGCGTTATGCCACCTCAGCGACAAACGAACTACAAGACAAAGATGTCCTCCTCTACCCCTGCTCATTGTCACTCGCATGTGAATACCACGTACTAGTTCTTTCTATTATTATCTGATGCCGCCTGATTTCATTCTTCTTGAATCTAAGCCTACGATTTTTATGACTTTTTGGCTATTCTCTTCTTATCACGCCTCGGTTTTTTTCTCCGTGTTGCCAGGAGCCAAAGCTGGTGGGCATCGAGTATCTCGCGACTCAGTGAGTACGCGTTTAGTAGTAGACGGAACTCCGTACCGTGAGTCCGGTGCCACTTTCGCTCTCACTTCAACATCGTTCGCGAGCGGCACCTTAGAGCGTGATCTGGTGCTGCCACTTCCGGAGGGCCCTCACGTGGTGGCGCTGCAGTGGCGCAAGTGGGGCAGCGGAGTGAAGGCATGGCGAAGCAATCCTACCCTACTCGACGGGTATGCTGCGGCTCGTTTCTTGGCGGCGATGGGCGAGTCTCAAGCAATTGAGACAGTGTCGAGCCTGTCGCCTTCGAAGTTGATAGGCAGTGAGCCTGGGTGGCACACGGTTGGCGATAGTGTGCTTTCCTTCCACCTGCATGCGCCTTCTGCTATTTTGTTGTCGTTTGGGCTGCCTGTAACTCAGCATGGAGCTCACCCCGCGCTTGACGGGTGGAGCTACCACCGGTGGAGCAGCATAGCTTCTCGGCTGGTGGTAGATGGGCATCCTTATCGCCACAGCGGCGTCAGCACCGACGGCCATTTGAGGCGTGCTGCACAGCAGCGAGGTCAACTCATGCTTGAATTGCCCGCTGGTGATCACACAGCTGCGCTGCAGTGGGCGTCTTTTTACGACGAGGCTGGCGTGTCTTGGACCACGATTGCACAAGCAGACGGCGGCTTTGAGGGTGGCCCAGAGCTCCTGGTTCTCATCAATGCCCTCAATAACGCACCAAAACTCACGCTCGGGCATTTCCCTGACTTAGACGAAGATACTTCCATTCAGGTGCTGGGGAGTGCTATAGAGGACATTGATGAGGAAATTGCAGCCAATTACAGCCTCAGCGTTAGGCTTGAGGTGGGGCATGGCATGCTAAGCTTGGCCGCCACGCGAGGCTTAACCTTCGATGAAAATGGCGGCGGGTTGCGGGAACGCACTTTGAGCTTTAAAGGGCCCCTCGCGGCAGTCAATGCCGCACTTGCTGTGCTGACGTATGCACCCGACTTGAATTGGTGGGGCGAGGACTGGGTTGTAGCGTCGGTGAACGATTTGATGAATTTGGGAGACGGCGACAGCGCGAAATCCGACCACAAAGCGCTGAACTTCACTGTGCGGCCTATTGATGATAAGCCGGTGGTGACGCTGCCTCCGCCCTTTCAAAGTGTGACAGAAGATGGCAACCTTACTATGGTTATTTCTGTGTTCGATGTGGACCACTATGTCGAAGAGGAAGGCACGTGTGACTGTTATTTTGAATTATCGCTATCGGCACTTTCTGGCCGCATTAGCCTAGCCGCCACAGATGGTCTGACATTCCAACGCGGCGATGGCTTGCTAGACCCCTCGATAAAATTCCGTGGTACCATGGCTGACATAAATGCAGCCCTCGCTGGCTTCGTCTATTGGCCCAATTCGAACTTCAATTCTTTTCACCACGCCGAATACCTAACTGCAGTGGTGACAGACTTCCAAGGCGGCGTCTCACAAAGCACTGAGCGCATCGCCGTGCCCATTGCCGTGCAGGCCATGAACGACCAACCCACGCTCATGATGCCGCCATTTCAGGAGCTCAAACTTTCGGGCCTTAGCTTTGTAGACACCGATGGCGATGGTGCGAATTACGTGAGAGTCTCAGTCTGCGTAGACAGCCCAACGAGCGCTCTCGGGCTTGGCAGAACAGCGAACGGCGCAGACCAGTATTCATTAATTGACCAAGGGTTGACGTTCTCTCCGTCGGATGCAGCTATCAATTTTGTGCGTAATGTAACGGTGTCGGGGCCCGCTGCGCTGGTCAATAGCCGGCTTCAAGGCCTACTGTACATGCGCAGCCCTGCTTTTGAGGGCGGCGATACCCTCACCGTGACAGTCGAAGACGCGTCAGAAAATTCAAGCAGCACTTACTCCAGTTCTTGGTTTGACCTTACGTTACAGCGCCATATTGGAGAAGAGATGCCTGTGCTCTCATCACTGACTCCATCCTCGGGCCCGTCTTCGGGGGCTACGCGAGTCATGGTTCGCTTGGAAGCGCCATTTGAAGGGGCCCTCTTTTGCCAGTTTGGGTCGGAGTTGAGCCCAGCTGCTTTCTTCACTAACCAGACACTGAGTTGCTTGTCGCCTCCTTCGAGTCTCGCTTCTCCTGTGGCCGTGCGCATCACTAACCGTGTAGACTTCTGGAGCAACGCTCTTCAATTTTTCTATGAAGATCCTATCGTCGTTGACGCCTTGCTTCCCACTTCGGTGGCCGCGAGTGGAGGCAGTGTCGTCACCATTCTCGGTTCAACTATCCCTCGTAGTCCTGAACTAACTTGCAGCTTCAGTGGGCTGGCCGTCTCGGAGAACGCTTCTGTTGAGGTGCCAGCCATGTGGCTCAATAGCTCGTCTGTAAGCTGTGTGGTGCCACCAATGCCAGCAGGGGAAGCGATCATTTCACTTAGCACCAACGGAGTAGACTTCACCCTAAGTGGCATCCTTGAAGTTGTTGAGGCTATGATGTTGCATTCCATCACTCCAGATAAAGGTCCTCATATCGGAGGCACCGCGGTCACAGTCGAGGGCTCCAATTTGGGCCCAGGTAGTACTCTGCGGTGCCGGTTTGGTGACATCGACGTACTCGGCAACGTAATTAACGGTACTCATGCCACATGTACTGCTCCTACGCTTCTTGACGACACCAAAGGCTCTGTATTATTCGCAGTAAGTTGCAATGGGGGTGAGACATACGTCGCAGCAGGCTTCTTGTTCAACTATGTGGACACTTACGTCCTTGAAGCCTACCCACCTCTCGGGTCAACAGCGGGCGGCACACGAGTTCAGGTATTCGGTAATGGATTTGTTGCCCCTACGAACTGCTACTTCGGAGGCGTGCAGTCGCTCAATACCACTGTGTTATCGAACTCGCTGCTTGAATGTACGTCTCCGACGTGGAAAACGGAATCAGATGCGACCTCAACGGTTGCCCTCGAAGTGGCTCATGATGAGCAACACTCATCTATAGACAGGGTGAATTTTATTTACGTTCCAAATTTTACCATATCCTCTTCAGAGCCAGCTGCTGGCCCTACGTCAGGAAACACAATTGTCCGACTTCATGGCTCGAGCTTCACTGCCTCAGACGGACTTCAATGCATGTTCGGCAACGCTTCGGCTGTACCTGCCTTTGTTGTGACTTCAACCGAAATCCAATGCGTAACCCCTCCCCTCGAAGTCGTGGGCAAGACCATTATTCAGGTTTCTATTAATGGTCAAGATTGGGTTGGAGGTCCCAGCTTTGAGTTTTTCACTCCGTTTGTTGTTGATTCAGTCGAATCTTCGGATGGGTCTACGGGAGGGGGGAATGAGCTGATAGTCCGAGGCTCCCATTTCAACGCAATGGGAGACCTTGTATGCCGATTTAACGACGTGGATGCATCTGCAACCTTTGTGAGTTCAGAGGAGATACGCTGCCTGGTACCAATAGATCTACCAAGTGGAAACGCTTCATTACGGCTTGGTTTCAGGGACCAGAATTTTGGAGACGCGATGCTGAATTTCTCTGTAACATCGAAAATGCGCGTCGATGATGCACTACCTCGCTTTGGCTCAGTCGAGGGAGGCACAACTGTGGTGGTGACGGGGCAGGGGTTCGAGAACCGCAGCGGTTTGAGCTGCTTGTTCGACGGTATCGCTGCTCCATCAACGGTATTTGTGTCGCCAACAGAGATCCAGTGCGAGACACCAGCACACTCACAAGGTTCAGTCACGCTTGATATTTCTGGAGACTCTTTTGAGTCAGTCTTTAGCGGTGTGCAGTATCGTTTCGTGGCAGACCCATTTGTGTCGCTGATCTCACCGAGTACTGGTCCTTCAGACGGTGGCACGATTGTGAGCCTTCAAGGGTACAACTTCGTTGCCTCAAGCGCTCTGTCTTGTCGGTTCGATTCTGTTCAAGTTAGTGCGTGGTGGATTTCGTCGAACGAGGTGCAGTGCGCTGCGCCACCCGCGCCAGACACCTTCACAGCGAACGTGTCTTTGAGCCTGAACGGAGTAGACTTTTTCAGGAGCTCGGCTCCGTTTCAGTACGTGGAGCGTGCAGGGCTCGAGTCGTTGTCACCACAACATGGACCAGCGAGGGGCGGCACGACGGTTGACATTGAAGGTTCGAACTTCGTGTTTTCAGCTAACTTGATGTGCCGCTTTGGGCTCAACGATGTGCCGGCACGGTTCATTAGTTCGAGCCATTTGCAGTGCGTGGCGCCTGAGCTTTCCTCGGGCGAAGTGTCTGTTTCGGTTAGCAACAATGGCATTGATTTCAGCTCGACTACTTTGCCGTTCGTATCGGAATCGAGGGCTCTTGTGTCAAGTGTCTCGCCAAGTCAAGGCAGCGTCACTGGAGGAAGTATGGTAACCCTTACTGGCAGTGGGTTTCGCAATAGCTCAGGGTTACAATGCTTGTTTGATGGCACGCCGTCGGCTGTGACGGAGTATGAGTCCGAAACCTCGATACACTGTTTGTCGCCATCTCATCCTACTGGATGGGCCAGTGTAGAAGTGACCAACAATGGCATGGACCCATCGGAGAGCGGCGCGGTGTTCTACTTCAGTGCAGATGCCGCAGTGACGTCGCTGTCACCTGGCACCGGGCCTATCAGCGGAGGCACGCTTTTGCTTGTGCGTGGGATCAATTTTGTGGACTCCAAGGATTTGAGATGCCTTTTTGGCGAGAACTCTACGGCAGCTCGTTGGTTGTCGTCGTCGCAGTTGGAATGTGCTGCACCAGCAGTAGCATCCGCGGCAGTGACAGCAGTGCGCGTGAGCATGAATGGTCTTGATTGGTCGTCGTCACACGTCAACTATTCGTATGCCGCTGGCGTTGAGGTGGAATCGGTCTTCCCAGCGGCAGGGCCGTCGAGCGGCGGCACGGAGCTGTCGGTTCGGGGGAAGAACTTCGCGCACACGGCTGAGCTTGTGTGTCGCATTGGTCACGACGAGGTAACGGCCAGCTATGTGAGCGACACTGAAGTGAGGTGTACGGCTCCAACGCTTGTAGCCGCGAGTCATGCGGTGTCGGTGAGCACTAATGGGATGGACTTCAGCCACTCCAATGAGGTTGTCTTCACTGCAAGTGTTGCTACTGTTGTGTTGAGCGCAACGCCTGCTCTTGGTTCAGTCGAGGGAGGCACAACTGTGGTGGTGACGGGACAAGGGTTCGAGAACCGCAGCGGTTTGAGCTGCTTATTCGACGGTATCGCAGCTCCAACGACGCGATTCATGTCGCCAACAGAGATCCAGTGCGAGACACCACCACATGTAGCAGGCAGCGTTCGGGTGCAAGTGCGAGCAAATGAGTTCGATCTCGTGCAAGGTTCTGTAGTGTTCACATTTACACCACCTCCGATTGTGCTTCGTGTGAGCCCGAGCAGTGGGTCTGTTGCAGGCGGCGATCGTGTGGCTGTAGATGGTCAGTACTTCGTCAATAGCCCTGAGCTTAGTTGCCGTTTTGGTTCCCTCGTAGTGGCGGCGCAGTGGGTGCATGCTTCGCGCATAGAGTGTGTTGCACCTGCGCAGCCTGCCGGCGTGTCCTCGGTGCCATTCACAGTGTCTTTCAATGGCATTGATTACAGTGATTCGGGGCATACTTTCACGGTTATCGAAGCGGTGGTCTTAGAGTCAGTCACTCCAGACAATGGCTTGTCGAGCGGAGGCCACATTGTAACTGTTCAAGCAACGCACTTTGACGAAAGTATGCGCAGCGTAGCCTGCCAGTTTGGTCTCATCGCATCTCCTGCGGCTGTGCTCAATGACACGCATGCGCAGTGCGTGGTGCCAGTGTTACCATCAGGCTTCTACGATTTAACCATCTCTGTAGGCAATTACGGCATGTTGACGAATGGTAGTTTGGGATACGAGAGCATCGAGGCGAGTAGTGTCGAGGTTGTGACGCCAGCAGTGGGCACGATGATGGGAGGAACTCATGTGACGCTTTCAGGCTCTGGCTTCTCATCGTTCAGCAGTGAGGAAGTCTTGTGCTGGTTTGGCGATATTGCCTCACCTGAGGCCGTGCGCGTTCTGAATAGTACTGCGCTAGTGTGCACTTCGCCTGCCTTCGACGCTCCGCTGCGAAGTGACGGTGGCAGCACTGTGATGGTGACCCTCCAGGTAGTTGAACAGTACCTCACGACCAGCGCTGCCTATCGTTACGTGCGCCCAGCGACTTTAACCATGGCATCGCCGCCTCGAGGGCCCTGGTCTTCGGCCTTCTCCGTCGTGGTGCACGGCTCGCACTTCATTGACCATGCTTCACTTGCTTGCGTCTTTAGCGGAAACAATAGCTCCAATGCTAGTGATGAAGTTGCAGTGTCCCCTGCGCGGTGGCTGTCGTCAGCTCTCGTTGAATGCATGGCGCCTGCTCAGACCCATCCTTATGCCACCACCCTGCGCGTCCGCACCCACGCTGATGCTACCAACGCCGTTGCGTTCGAATTTGTGGCTCCATGGGAAGCCGTGTCCTTTGCGCCAGCGTCAGGCCTCATCACGGGTGGCACGGCCGTGTTACTGCGCGGTGAAGGCTTTGCCCACGCCAGCGCACCCTTTACTTGCTGGTTTGGGGACCTCCCTGTAGAAGCTCTCAGCGCGGGCGACGGTGCGCTTATATGCGAGACGCCGCCTCATGCAGCAGGGACTGTGGCCTTGCGCGTATCGTCTTTGGGCCTCGACCCACGAAACATAGGCTCCTTTGAGTTCGTCTCTACCGTGTCGGTGCTTGGAGTAGCGCCATCAGAAGGTGCGATGAAAGGTGGGTCGCTGGTGGAAGTGACCTTGTCAGCTCCTCTCGAAAATGAGACGCTCGAATGCATCTTTGGTAACTTTGAAGCAGTGCCCGCTACCTTTGTAAGTGCGACCACGCGCACATGTGTCTCCCCCGCTTCACCTTCGGAGCAAACGGTTCCCTTCTCGTTGAAACCTGTTGGGAATGAAGAGGTACAATCTCTAGCATCTGCCGAGACCTTCACTTACGCTGCATCACCTGAAGTGTTCCATTTCTACCCTCGGTCAGCGCTGGTAAAACGCGGGAGTGTTGTGGTGCAAGTGACAGGAGCTGGCTTCGCGACGTCACTGGCGTGTGTCTTCGGGAAGGAACACGTGGCAGCACGCTACAAGTCCAGCAACCAAATCGAATGCTTGTCGCCGAGCAATGCCTCAACGCTTGGAGCTGTGCGCTTCGGGGTCACGAACAACGGATTTGACGTTGTCTTCGCAGCCGACACCTTTGCTTTCTTGCCAGAAATTACGGTGAGCAGTATGTCGCCTACACACGGCAGCGCTGCTGGTGGCACATCTGTGCGTGTCTTTGGGACCAGTTTCCCTAGTAGTGGTGCGCCCCTGTACTGTGGCTTTGGCGATGTCCTGGTAGCGGCTCATCGTTTGACCTCTTCCGAAGTCAACTGCCATTCGCCTCCGCGTGTGAGTGGCGACATGACCGTGCCGCTGCGGCTCTGCTATCACTCTGGGCTCTGTTCCGACGACTTCGCCGAAGCACCGCCACATGTGTTTCGCTTCACTTCGCCACCGACCATCTTGCACCTCTCTCCAGCCCTTGCTCCTACTTCGGGTGGGGCACAGGTCTCGCTCACGGGTAATCATATCTCGCCCGGCGCAGCATGCCTCTTTGGGGACCTTCGAGTGTCCGCTGAGCTTTTTAAGGACGGCAACATCCTCGTGTGTGCGACGCCGCCGCTGCCTCAGGGCCCTGTGGAGGTTGCCGTGGTGGATGTAGGGGGCGCGGTGGGCAACCGATTGCCACTGGTGGCGTACCCAGCCCCCTCGCTGACCGATGCTTCGCCAGAGATGGTGTCTGAACTCGGAGGTGCCGAAGTGCAGGTTTACGGCTCCGATTTCTTCAACACTCAGGCTCTTATGTGCGTGTTTGAAGGCGAAGAAATCCATCAGAGCGACAGCATCAACATGAGCGCTGTGTGGGTATCGCCCACTCAAGTGTCGTGCGCTGCCCCTAAAATGATGCCTGGTTCCTTGTCCTTGCGCGTTGCCAACACCGCGGGAGATGTCTCGAATTCGTTGAGCCTCACCTCCACTCGCGCGGTGTCGGTTCAAGAAGGGGTGTCTCCATCGTTTGGACCTTCAGCGGGAGGCACACGCGTCCTAGTGCACGGTAACTTCAACTACTCAAGGCTCGAGATGGCAGGCGCGTGCCGCTTTGGAGGTGAAGTTGTGACCGCTCAAGCCATTAACCAATCCACAGTTGCGTGCACCTCGCCACCGTGGCTGCATGCCACGAGCGGTATTCTTCCTTCTAGTAAGGGTAGCAGTTATGGACAGGAAGAGCGCAGCGCGCTGATGGCATATTCACCCAATGGCGTGAGCGATTTCGTGCCAGTGGGCGCATTCCAATACCTCGAGTCAGTCTGGGTGGATGCCGTCTCACCTCAAGTGCTCACTTTACAGGGAGGTGACAATTTGACGGTGACTGGCGGAGGGTTCTCAGCTGGCTTTCCCGCGTATTGCCGCATAGGCCAAAGCCTCGCTCCTGCTACGATTCTCTCGCCTACTTCCCTTCAATGCACCTCCCCGCCCATCGCAAAGCTCGAACAGTCCCATGAAACCAGCCTCACTCTCTGGGCTTCACCGGACGAGCGTGTCGGCGGCAACAAACCGTTGGTGTACGCGCTGCCCGTCGCCCTTGACGGCGCAAGCGTGCACAGTGGCCCTACATTCGGGGGCACCAAAGTCACAGTGAAGGGCACCCATTTTCGGGCGAGTCGACAG
>Ga0136554_1000744_pt1 | contig 12426 bp, 9 predicted proteins | sample AntRauTorckE5431_FD_104637 | JGI IMG/M metagenome (GOLD analysis project Ga0136554, IMG submission 104637) | Saline lake microbial communities from Rauer Islands, Antarctica - Metagenome Torckler E5 #431 | ecosystem: Environmental > Aquatic > Non-marine Saline and Alkaline > Saline | place...
AATACGAAACAAAGACTGATAATAAAAGTATGAATAAAAGCATCAGTCTTTCTAGTTTAACATTCAGCAGATGTTTGTGAAGATATTTTCTCTAAATAGGTGTTATGTCTTCGACGTGAAGCATTGTATAGCGCAATGCTCAAATCACGTACTCGTGAGGGTTGATCCAGGTGATGGGCACGCCTTGAACTGTGGCCTGGAAGTAAATGCCTTTCACGCTAATGAAGCACTTGGTTAACTCTCCTTGGCCTCCGCTGACTTCGCTCGTGCTTGCTTGCGCCAAGAAAAACTGCCACTGGGTGACGAGTTCGCGGCAGGCTCGGGTGCGCTCGGAAGTGACGTGAGCTTTGGCGGGCAAAGCCGCGAACATGTGCACCAAATTGAGCGCGTCATCCAGATCGCCCAATGCATCGCTGAATTTGGGGTACCGTTCCTAGGAAAAGGAAGGAGTAGCCATAGTAGGTTGAGAATAAAATTAGCAGGGTAAGCTAGGTAAGAGCTTCCTAAGTAAAGTTCCCCTAGAACAAAGCAATCACCGATGTCGAGCGCTGCGAAACATGATGTACTAACATACTACTACACCTTGACCAAGTGTCCTAGCGTGTAGCCTGGTGCCTCCGCGTGTAACCGCTTAGCGCCTTCGAAGTCGCGTCGGCCGAGGCATTTCCGCACTTTCTTCATGAATGCTTTGAAGACTCGAAAGTGATCCAGCAGCGGTTCGTGTGACAAGTGAGCTACGTCTTTGTAATGATAGTAGGTCTTGTTCTTGCCGGCTTTGAGTGTGCGGCGCGGGTCCCGAGGGTAGATGCCCTTTAAGATAGACAAGCGCCTAAAATCTTTCAAGGTAATTTGGAGCCGCTTCAAAATTTGCGTTCGCGAAATGAACGCCGTTTGAATGCCTTGCTCGCCTGCCTTGCGCTCTTTGCCAAAGCGCGATAGCTTGCGTTTGCTACCCATCTTCTTCAAGCCTGATTTCGACTTTACGGACTTGAGCTTTTTGTTATTCTTGCCACGGGCGCCCCCTTGGACGCCCTTCTTGTCAAGCTTGCTCGTGCCCATGGTTACAACAAGCTTTCTTTTGTTCCTACTTGCTTGTTCCTATCACCCTATCACACATCAATGAAGTCAGCGAGCACAATTTTCGGCGAGAACGTCGGTGCCTGAGACACCTGATAGTCAAAAATGTCAATGATCGTTGATGTTTGATGTTTGATGATGTTGCTGATTCGGTTGCGGTTCACAAAAAATGTCGAAGATACCTTGCAACTACGCATCCACGATGCTCAAGTGCTCTAGCTTCAAGGGCGAATAATTATGCTTTTGATTTAGGCACCATCTTTCGGGTAGCAGTGTTTGTATATACTTAGTAAGGGCTGTATCTTGCTCCCATCTTACCTTCAGTAGCTCTTTGGTTATTTTCAAAAGACAAACTTTTGTAGGTAGTTTTCGCCGAATCAGCAGCTTCCTTGGTAATGCCTTTCAATTGTATGAGGTCCACTTTGGTGATACTCGTTCTGAATGCAATAAGGGCTTCAGCTGGGTGGACAAACAGACTCTACGTGATGTCGCACGTTGCATTTGCCCTTCACGCTGCACCACCGTCTCCTCACAACCGCCAAGGTTCGGCCTTGCCCCCTCGAGCTCAATCAAATGATGCTGACGGAGCTTTAAAGTTCGATCGACAGGCTGCCGAGGCAGGCGATGTATCTGCTCAATGCCAGCTTGCTCGAGCTTATCGCACAGGCGATGGTGTCACTCAGAGTGCAAGCGAAGCAGCACAATGGTATCGCAAAGCAGCTGACCAAGGCTATGCCGAAGCGCAGTTCAACTTAGGTGTTTGCTACGCGAAGGGGTTTGGAGTGGATCAAAACCTCGCATGCTCTGCAGATTGGCTTCAAGCTGCAGCTGAGCAAGGCCACGAGAAAGCACTTGCCGCTTGCACTCAAGCCAGGTCTGAGGCTCTAGCGTTGAGGGTCGAGCGAGAAGCTAACATCATGCCCACACCTTCACCACTGCTACCACCTCCTCTACACATGGACACGAGCTTTACTAGCTCCTCCTCTGGCAATCCTGCTGCACCTAGTCCAGGTCCTGACTTGATTGGTCCAGCTGAGGCACGCGAAGCAGCCCTAGCAGAGCACGGCGTGGTTCGTGTGAACGGTGCGCTGTCTCCTGCCACAGCAGCCGCACTGCGAGGGGATATACTAAAGCGGCGAAGTTCTGCCTACGCTGCGGTAGCTTCAGGTGCTCAGCCTCCCGACTTTGAGTTTGGTACTTTCATGCAGTACGCGGAGCGTTGCGACTTGCTTTTACCGCTTGAAGGCAACCATGCTGTGCAATGCGCTTTACGGGAGCTTTTGTGCGGCAATCCCACGAGCAATGACCGTTCAGCTATAGGCTCAAGTGGCAACATAATAGAAGGATCTTTGCTAAGTGATGCTACCACGCCGCTTTACGACTTGTTGCTAGCTACAGTAGGCGATGACGCAGTTTTATACGAGCTGGCGGCTCTGATCTCAGAGCCTGGGGCACCGCGGCAACCAGTGCATTCCGACAGCCCATGGCAAGCTGCGACTAGCCTTGAGCCACCTTTGTTGACGTCGTTTGTGGCCCTTCAGTCAGTGACCAGCGCCATGGGCCCTACTCTGTTCTTGCCGGGTACTCATGGAGGTGCTCGAGGCGGCGAGGCTCATGCTGCTTACAGCGAAAGCACTGCGTCCTTAGACACCCTATTATGCGATCGCCCGAATGTCGAAGCACTCCTCAACGTGGGCGATGTGAGCTGCTTCGACAGTCGCACCCTTCATTGCGGCAGCGCAAATGCCAAGCACGGCGGAAGCACGCGTGCGCTGTTTTACGTCTCGTTCATGAACCCTCGAGCTGCGCAGCCGATCGGGACTGCTGGTTCGCTTCGAAGAGATGTGAAGCCGCTTACCCTGGGAAGCCTCCGTGCCAAACTCAGCAAGCTTAGCGTTAGTGGTGAAATTCCTGATCCTTTTGTTTGCAGCAACAAGCCAGAAGAGTCAAGAATCGTAGATAGAAATGAGGTGCCAGGTAGAAACACTATGCATCCGCAAAAGAAGAGCTAATTATGCGCCCATGGTTCTAGTTATGCCCTGAAACTTAAAGAACATTTCTAAATTCAAATTGTTATTGTAATATCAATATTGATTCAGCAAAGCAACAAAGCAGCAAAGCCAATGAATGGCACACCAACTTTATATTCACCGAGGTGCTTAGAACGCTCATTGGATAATGCACCATTTGCTTCCTACTGTTACCTGTTCCTGTTCCTAATCTTCCTCAGCGTGCTTTTTGCTTTCTAGCATGGGCACTGCAAGTTCCCGCTCAAACACTCAGCGACTCAGTGAGAAATTGGTACGGAAGTTTGCGAATGACAGGAAGTGCTCAGCACTCGCAGTGATTTGTCCTCGTTAAATTCACTGCCACCTGCCAACTGACACTTCTCACTTCTGCGTTATGCTACAGAGTACTATCTGTAGTATGTACTGTACTGTATCATTAGGGTCAAAAGCGTGGCGTATTTCCATAAACCTAGCAGCTTGACGACGACGACACAACTCACAACAACAACAACACAACAACTACTTCTCAGCACAATGCAGATGCAGAAGCTTCTTAAATCTATAGCTCTATCGAAGCGCTATCAGAGACAATGATACGAGCATGAACTTCATTCTCCCAGCTCGCACGTATCATAAAATGATAGATTTGCAGTCGTAGCTTTCATTTTTAGCAGGATTGTTTGGCTCAGAAGAGGAAGACTATCAACGAATAGGCTAGACTAGAGAAAACAACGGCTGTGCGTACTTCTAGAATGCGCTTCATTCTCGTTGCGTTGCAGCTGTCTCTCTATGCTATCGCTGCCGCCGATCCTACCTCAGCAAATGCGATGAACTCTACCTCAAGCTCATTTGATAGCGAAGACAGCGACAAAGGTCGTCGTGAGCTTCTTGCTGTTCTAGAAATGCGCAACATGGAGCGTGAGCAAAAGAAGCTTGAATCGATCGAGCGAGCGGCAGCAGTGGCGATGTGCCAGGCTTCTAAGGGATACGATTGCTGGCGCTATGCCACTGCACCGAGCGGCGGGCAAGTGACCCACGTGAAAGTGTTCGGCGAGCGGCAGAGTGGGTCACGCTTTGTGCGGCAGTTAGTAGCTCTGAACTTGGACGTGGAATTAGTGAGCTTAGAGAACGAAACCAAAGGGCTAGATCCAGATGCGGTCGACTATGCATATCGCAACGATTTTGCTCGGTCGTTTGGGTGGAAGCACAGCTGTGCGCCGTCTGCATCTCAGCTCGAAGCGGTGCATTTGTCGTCAGAGAAATTTAACTTCGTTACTAGGACAGACCTGGAGTAGGGCACAGGAATGCATGAGAGTTGAGATAATTACATGCTAAAGTTTGCCTTGCTTCACTTATGTTGTGTGCTTATTGTGCCATGGCAGGTGCCCCACACTCGGCTAGAATCCACGCTCTTTCTGATGGTGGCCAAAAACCCATACGCGTGGCTGATGAGCTTGTACGCGCGCTTAGGGCGCTACCGCGGCAGCGACACCAAGCAACAAACGTCCACCTTTGAAGACTTCACCCGTTTGCCATGGACAGCACTCCCACGGGAAAATTTGATCTCCTGCCAGCCGCCGGACAAAGCCGGCAGTCGGCGCGTGCAGCGAGATCGCGGCGACCATGGGTTCTTGAACCCCATCGTGATGTGGAACCAAAAGCACCGCAGCTACCGGCGTTTACGCGCACCGTACGTGTTCTTTGCGCGCTACGAAGATGTGTTGGTGGACCCAACGCTGTTTCTCAAGGAGCTCGTCACCAAGTTTGGGCTACGGCGGAGGACTCCGTATTTAGTGAACGTTCTGCAGGCGACATCGCTCACTTCGAGCACTCGATTCGACCGCAACAAGCAGCGCTATGGGACCTCCACCGCCCTGCAAAACCGCACTTTTGACTCGTACCGGAAGCATTACTTGTACGGCGGCTGGCAGGCAGCTTTTCGCTCCATGGGCGGCGAATCGAGGCTCAAGTTCATTCACCGCTGGCTGGACCATGACCTTTTGGCCACCTGGGGCTACCTGCCATGGGACGAGTCGTTCACCTCCAGTCTGAGCTTGAGCCCGGGCACCGCGGGCATTGGCGGTGGTACTCTCGGGTCAACTCCTCAGGTGCACTCGAGCAGTGCTCGCAGCGGGGGGTTGCTGTTCAGCAGCAGTGGTAGTGGTGGATCTACAGCCGAAGGCAGCGATGGATCACAAATCGTAGGCGGGAGCCTGGGCACCGCTCATGGCAGCAGCAGTGGCGTTGGCATGCATGCAATGCGTTGGCGCGTGCGAGAAGAGTTAGGCGGGCGTTTTAAAGCAGCGCAAGATGAAGTCGATAGAGAGGTAATATATACAAGAGTCATAGACGAGAGACAAGTAGAACTAGGCGCTGAATCGAAAAAAAAAAAACGAAGTTAATTGATTACATTGCTGCTTGTCTTCGATGTAAGTAAGTCTCCCGCCAACCCTGATCACAACCTTCACTCTTCGTGCCACTACATATTCTTCTTCTTTTATTCTCATAGAACCTAGCAGCAATAGGCATGCCAGCACTCCTTGCCAGAACCGCTTCAACGAGTGCCGATAGTAGCTCAAGTTCTACACCAAAGAAGCCTGACGACGCTTCGACAACAGCAGCAGCCGGTGCTGAGGTGGAAGGCAGCGTCGACAAAGACGCGCGCTTGTGCGACGGCAGCGACGGCCCTTTAAAGCGGCGCGACCGGTTGCGTTGCGCGCGCCGGAACCAGAGGTCCGCAGCGCTGCAGGCCATGCACCACCAAGTGAGCGTGCTCCAGTACAGCGAAGGCTTGGTGCCGCGCGGACAAGTGGGGAAAGAAGCACGCGACCCAAAGAGCAAGCAAAACCCGCTGAATGCTTTCGTTGAACAGGCGGCGGTCTCTGCGGTTGCGTCGGCGAAAGGTTAACCGCAGTGCGACAGAACGGGTGTCTTCCTGCGATCTCTCTCTTCCTGCTGTTCCTGATTTTCTGCTCCTCCGCACCCGCTAAGTTCCCTCATCTCGCTGATGGAAATTGCCTTTTCGCATCTACGTAAGAGACTCCGTGTTTTCACGCATTTGGACTTTTACTTAAAGGAAATTGCCGATCTGTAAAATTCAAGGTCCGCTGAGTACTAGGACTTCAACTCCAACTCAGCGAACCCGGTATTCAGGAGGAACGAGAAACCAGAACAAGCAGGCTCGGTAAGGTTGTAAACCTCATAGTCTTCATTTTGAGACAAGCCTCATTTTACATGTGCGCCATCATACTGGTCTGCTTACATGTACTTAGTTAGTACAGTTTGGGGGAAGTACAAGAAAATATAGCAGGAAATTCTGCGGAATTCCCACGGAAAGATTGTTTTTGCCAATGAGTGCAGTCAGACGTGATTTCCGCGACGGGGATTTAGCATTAGCAGCGCCTTTGTGACTTATATGACCACGGCACGGAAACCCGCGGAATACCCGCGGAAATGCCACTTGAAGTGAATTTATTAGCTATTAGCCCTCGCGCGGGAATTTCGGAAACAGGAATCATAACCCTACCAGCTGACAACTGCCAGCAGGAGCAGGAACGGGATAACCTTCATCATCTCCATTATCCATCATCACCATAAGACTAATGACTTAACTCAAGAATCAAAAGCCGAAGCTCCGAGCTACTTATGTGCGAAATTCTGAGCTTTAGCTTAAGTCCGGCAGCTATTTAATATTTAACTCGAAGTCGAAAGCGGATAAATGTCTTAATTAATTTGTATACTAATTTTAAAATATACAAGCACAAGCAGCACACAAGCACACAAGTCCCTTCTCTTGTTCTTGTTCTCGCCCAATTTTGGCCGTCGATCTCGCCAAATTAAAGCTCTTTTTCGAACTACAAAAGCAAAAATGTGTGAACCGAACTCCTTCATGACCGAGGAGAGCCCTGGCGAGCGCGCTTTCCGTCGGCTTTAGGCTTCCCGTCGGCTATTTCCCCGTTGGCAGTCGGCTTGTCGCTGACAATGGCGGCCGAGCTCGCAGCGCCCGCCCCATTGCGGCGCAGCTGGTCCCGGCGTCGCATGAGCAGGACTACCTTGGCCCGGTCGCCTGCGCGCATGGCGTCGTTGATTTCCGAAGTCAAGGCGGACAGTTGCCGCGCCAGTTCTACTTTTTCGGCTGCCACAATGGGCTCGGGCCGCGCTGCACTATTGTTGTTGTTTGACGAAGAGCGGCCGTTTTCGCTGCTCCGCGACCGCTTCAAGCTTGGCGAAGAGGGAATGGAAGCAGCGACCTCTGTTGCCACCGCCACAGATGAGGCCACTGAGGCAGCAGTGGTGGCTGAAATAGGCGCAGGCCGCCCGCGCGCGGCTGCTGCCGCTGTTGCGGGAGAAAGACCGGGCGAGGTAGTCCCCGAGGTGCTTCGCGCCATCGGTGGTGGCAAGCCTCCACCAGAAGATTGAGGCGCCGATATTGCGCTAAGTTTGGGGTCACTAGCGAAAGCAGGGACATAGGCAGCTGGAGCAGCGGAGGCAGCCTGCGGAGCTGGCTTGGGAAGACTGACAGGAGAAGTTGAGGGTTGGGCTACAGGGGGCGGCAATTGCGCAGTGGCCGCAAGCTGAACACGGCTTTGAAGTTGATGCGCTGCAGCTGAGTCAGACATGCCTGAAGCCCTTAACATTCCCATCTATAGCACGAACAACGAGGAATAAGCAAGGGTTACACAACACACAGACATAACAAGTGCGAAAAGAACACCACCGGTAATTAACCTAATATGTTTTCAATGAAAGTAGCGGCAGGGTGAGGGCGTAAATCACCTGTCGCTTGACCATGAGGACACGCTTGGCGTCGTCTACGGAAAGATTCAGCCTGGCCGCCAGTTGGGCAGCTGCAACCACGTCTAAGGGCAACATGCCCGCGGATGCAGGGTCCTCGCGAGAGCCCACCAAGCGGCCTTCAAGCTCGCGCACCTGCACGAAATGGAAAGGGAGAGAGAGAAGGTGGAAGGCAGGAGCAGAGGCACACATGTAAATTTAAAAACGCACATGGGTGACAGTGATACGCAGAGGATAAGATAATGGTTAGGGCTTCAACGCGTCAGGAGGGTTCTGCCACAATTCCGTGCGAGAGAAGGTGGCGGGTCAAGGGTGTACGCTAGAAAAAAGTATTCCTGCCCCTCTGCCACATGACCGTACCGCTGCACGGCTTGTCATGCCATTTGCCATGAGGGAAGCTAATTCAGCTGTCGTCGCAGCTTCGAAGTCAAGGACTCTTCCCTGGAACTCGTTCGTGGAAGCCTGTGTACATGTGTTCGCGGGAGGTTGAGAGGCTTACGGAAAACAACGTTCAGAGAGCACCCCCTAAATGCAGGGCACAGTAAAGCATACCAACATGTGCACGAAACTTACCATGTTTATCGATAGGTCGCTGAAACTTATACGAGAGGCACTGCGGTTGCCTCCACTTGTAAGGGGATTGTCCGAGGCTATAGGGGGGAAGAAACGAGGCATGGAAACAAGACATAATCATTATTTAGGCGGCGCACGACTCGACGCAAGTTGAATGCGCATGAATATCCTGGGATATGCGCTAATGCACCTCGTGCTCGAGAGAGTGGCTGTGCCAGAACCGGGATAGCAAGCGTAGTAGCTTGACCCTTTGACTTCGACCGCAAGCAAAGAGCTCAAAAATGGGAACGAAGAAAGTCGAAAAAACCATAAAACTTACGGATTAGATCAAGTGTAGAAAAAAAATGTCGGAGGTCACGCTCACCACGGATTCGCCATTGAACCGATTCAACTTTAGCTCCCGAGTCTTAAGAATTCCACAGAGCCTTGCGCCCGCACATACGCCCACGAATGTCGCAAAATGATGGCTCCACGGGTCAGAGGTGAGCTTGTTTACCACGGTAGCCCGTTCCCGCCATTTTTGAAGTGTCCCATGGCTCCAACCTCTAAGCGTTTGCTTCTATGCCCTTGCTGCGTTTGCGCCTTGCAGGCTTGACTGCAGCACGGTTAGAAAAGGGACCCAAGAATTCCTCGTTCAGATTGCCCATTTGACGGACGTGCTTTGGCGTATTTCTGGCTTTTCTGATGTGCCCACTTGTACTTTCTTGAACGCCGACCCCCGTAATAGATGTCACTCTCTTTCAGTCTTCTCCTGACTCTTTTCTGCCGTCTATTTGACAACTCATTTCTTGCCATAATGCCTGTCGTTGATAGCAGCGGGAACAAGAGGCTAATGCACTCTTGATGCAAGGGATCCCAGCACAGGTGAGATTATCCTCTTCGTCTCCATACTCAACGAAACCTCTTAAAATACCTCTCTTCTTTTTTCTGCGCAAACTTTCCATTTCAATTAGCAACAGCAGCACCATCATCAACAAGTGCAGCAGCAGTTGCAGCCTCCTCCTATCGCAAGCTCCATGAGTAGTGGTAACAGGGGCGTGCCACCGGCCCCGTTTCCTATGGGAGGCTGGGCAGGCTTTCCTGTGGATGGCCGGGCCAACAGCAGTGGCGGCGCTGGCGCTGGCGGTGGCGTTGGCAGCGGCAGTGGTGGTGCAGGGCGGATTACGAGCGGGCTGCCTCCGCAGTACAATATTCCGCCACCTTCGCTGGACCGGGCCTTCGATGTTTCAGGTAGCTCCGCCGGTGCTCCTCTGGTTGGTGACCTGAAACGCAAGGCGCCGACGAGTGAGCTTCCTTCTTCTCCTGAAGAGAAGGGCAGCAAGGCACTAGCGCCTCGTCAAGACATCTCGGAGCAACAACAGCAAGCTACTGTGCGATCGTCGCCTCCAGTGCCACTAGCACCAAGCATGGGCCAACATCCGCGTGCAAGTTCTCAGCAGCCGGCCAATGACAGCAGCAGTGGCGGCGGCGGCAACAGCGGTGGTGGCAGCAGCGGTGGCGGTGGTGGCGGCAGTAGCAGTGCTCCGAAGCGGCGGCGCGGACAAGCCAAGAGTAGCGACAACGGGTCTGCCAAGAACAGCAACAACCCCAGCACCACAGTTGCTGTTGCCCTGGCGCACTTGCTGTTGCGGCCCGGAGGCCTCTTGCACCCTACAGGCGCTCCCCTGCTGCAGCCTCCTAGTGCTAGCCCAGCAGCGCCAGTGGCGGTGAATGGCGCCATGTTAGCGGCTTGGCTCCAGCGCTACTGGGCAGCGGAGCAAGCGTCGGATGCGGCGGCTGCATCACAAGCACCTTATGGTCGCCACTTTGGATCGCCTTCAGCGGCTCTGCTTGAGAACCCTCTGCTTTTAGCCAGCAGCAACATCAACATCGGCAATAGCAACGGCGGTGGCAAAGGCGTGAATGTGGATGCGTTGGCTGTAGCGTCTGCCCCTGACGCAGGCTTCAACGACATGCGGCGAGGTCTCTTGCGAGGTAGGCGGTGGCTGGCAGAGCTCCTCTTGACCCTGCTCCCGTCCCACGAGGCGGCTTTTCTGCAGCTGCGCACCTGCGTAGTGGCACTCTTGCAGAACCCCAACGCAGTCACCTGCCCGGAAGCAGAGAAAGTGGTGGCTCTAGCGGCAACAAACCCGCACGACACCGCCGTTGCTTTTCCTCCTTACATCTTTCCTCGTGGTACGGCCCGTGCCTCCACTTCCAGCAGCAGCAGCAACAGCAGTTCTCCTGCTACTACTGCGCCAGGGCTCCCAGCTCCGTCAGCGCTAGCTCGCGGCACGAGCAGCTCAAGCCCAGCTCTGTTCGAAGGAGGAGGTGCTATGCCAAGCCATACTGGTAGTTCTTTATTGGCGGAGCGCGCTGCTGCTATGCCTCTGAAGAACACCACTGCTACCACCAAGGTAGCTACTGTGAACCTTTCAGCGGAGTCGCTGCAGTCGTCGAGGTTGGTACAAGCGCTGAAGCAGGTTGGCAGCCAGCGCGCAGCTTTGAGCTCCCTCGTGCTGGATCAAGATGGCGCCGACGGTGAGGGTAATGCAAGTCGCGGCAGCAGCAGTGGTGAGGCCACCGTGGGGCGGTCCAGGCGAGTCGACGACTCCGTGGCAGCGGCGGCCGTAGGTGCAACGCTGGCGCGCTCTCGCCTTGAGCTGGCTTCCGCATCAGCCAATGAGAGTGCTCGCTTCGCAGCAGCAGCCCAAAGCAGCACTGCCATGAACGAAGACCACGTGTACGCGTGTGCCACGGTGGTGAACCCGTTTGGTGCTTCTGGCTTCGAAGCCGACACTTGCGACGCCTGGGCGCTGGAACCCTCCAACTCTTCTTTTGAGCAAAGCAACCAAGGTTCGCTGCCGTTGCTACTCCAGCCTTCATTGCCACCGTCATCGTCGGCACTACCATCCGACGGCAGCGCGCCAATTCCTGAAGCTGCAGTAACTCAATTATGCCACCTCTGCTTTGGCAGCAACTGTGAGAGCGGCAGCAGCGGCAGTGGTCAAGGAACACTTTTGTTAGACTCCTCACCTTCCGGCGGTTGCAACCTTGTCGCCAGTGCCCTCAATGCAGGGGCTGGTTATGGGCCCGTGCTAATTGCAGCTCCTTTCGCGCGCCTGCAGGCCTGGCAAGACGCTCTGGCGACATGTGCGCCCCGTCTGAAAGTGTTGCCCTACTGGGGTGGGTCCAAGGACCGCGCCACGATGCGCTCTTTCCTCAACCCCTCTGCCACGGGCCACGAGCACGCAGCCTGGCACGTGTGCTTGGCGCCTCTGGACGCGGCTTGCGGGGACGTGGCCCCCACCACCTTGGTCGAGAATCTGGTGTGGTCCCTGGGCGTGATCGACGACGCGCTGCCCTTGCTCGCCGACGCGCGGGCTCGCCACGCGCGGGCCACCCTCCTGCGTGCCACGTCGGGACCCAACTGCGCCCACGGGCGGCTCTTGGTAGGCCGCGATTTGGCAATTTCAGCGAGTGCTCTGCCGCCCCCGGGCGCCGGCCGTCGGGCAGTGGAAGCTCTGGCAGGTTTGGTGTGCGGCTTGCACCCCGACCATCACGCCGTGGTGCGGCGGGCGGTCGGGCGGGCTCTGGCCAAGGCGGCAGCAGCGGCAGCCATGCACCAACAACAACAGCAGCAGCAGCAGCAGGCTTCACATGGATCCCAATCGAACCACAACGACAGCCACGAGAGCCAAGCAGTGATGGAGTTGGAAGGCCGGGTGGTGCCAGCGCTCGTGAAGTTGGCCGCGCCTCAAACGATGGTGTATCCAAGTAGCAACAGCAGCCAATCAGAGGCAAGCAGTGGCAGTGGCAGTGGTCGCGATATGCCTTCTCCTTCACTGGGATTAGAGGAGTCGCTGAAAGGGTGGCGGCGAGTTGCAGCTGCAGCTCTGGCCCTCCCTGGCGGTGAGGACGAAACAGCACAATCCCAAAGCACAGTGGGCGGCGCTCCTCCTGCTGGAGATCATGTGCGCAAAAGTACTAGCCT
>Ga0136554_1000746_pt1 | contig 12424 bp, 11 predicted proteins | sample AntRauTorckE5431_FD_104637 | JGI IMG/M metagenome (GOLD analysis project Ga0136554, IMG submission 104637) | Saline lake microbial communities from Rauer Islands, Antarctica - Metagenome Torckler E5 #431 | ecosystem: Environmental > Aquatic > Non-marine Saline and Alkaline > Saline | place...
AGACAAAGCACCAAAAGCCACAACCACGGGGTTGTCACAAAAATGCGCTGACGTTGCACCAAACGGGCCGCTAGGGCCCGCACTGCTTTGCTAATAATAGTACCAAGCCACCCAGTCAAATTTTCCCATCCGAGATTAAGCTTAGAACTTAGAACCCATTAATGCCAAGCTGCATGTCGACACTGCAGACGGCGAAACAACACAAGTAAACCCTTATCCCCTAGTACCGAATTCTTATTTCCCCCGTAAGAATTTTTTGTCCGTATAGTGCTTAGTGTTGGTGTTGGTGTTTGGGCGTTGGTATGTTAGCGGTGTTGGCCTTCAATACTCAGCCCTCAGCGCCCAGCCCTAAGGCTTTTTTTGAGACAGGCCCCGAAGGGCTAGAAGGCCAGCAGGTAGAGAAGAAAAGCAAAGCAGCGCAAACTAAACCTACGAAGCCAATCAGGCGCACATGCCCGAGTGGCCATAGAAGTGATGGTAGCGGTCCAAAGTGGCTTTTTTTCATCCAAAGCCACCTTATACTTTTAGTGTTCAAGTGGGGTTTCTTCCAAGCCACTTCCCCCATTCAAACACGTATGGTGGGATTATAATGCCAAATGGCTGCTTTTTTAAATCTCTACCTGTTAGCCTTCTAATTCTAATTCCTGCCCTCAGGGGCCTCAGGGCCTATCTCAAACTCAAACGGCCCCCTTTTATTAGGCGTTTAAGCATCAGCACCATTTCCCCCTTTTGTTTTCGTGTTGTTCCTTATGAAAGATGCGCAACACGCAACACCAGTGGTTTAGATGTTTGTCTCGATTTGTTTGTTTCGATTATGCGCATTTACCGGCGATGTAACTCACGTATCACGTATCAGCTTCGGGTTTTATAAGATATTGAAGACAAAAGAAATAGGGAAGATCAAAACATGGGCGATACTCCGATTCTAGTTCTTTATTAATGAAAATGGTTGATATTTAAACGAGCTTTTGCGTCACTTGCGCGCCGGCCAGGCCTGCAGCTTCAATGGTCGCACTAGGGTCCGCCAGCTGCGCCGGTGGGAAACCCGCCGAGAGCACGTAAGGCTGAGCCACGGCCGCTGCGTCGTGCGCGCCGATGAGCGCGTGCAGGTGAGCCACGGTGTGGGTCAAGTTGAGCACCGCCTGTTAAGAGGGAAAAAATAATAATAATACAAAAGAACGTGGTCATGACGAAATTCATTGGGCAGAGATAGGAAAAAAAAGAAACAGCGAAATCAGGACGGAAAAGTAGAAATCGAGAAAGATCATGAAACAGCAGCATAGCCTACAGTCACTTTTCACCCTTGGGGGGCATGTGTCTCACCTTGAACCGTTTTCCCGTAGAGAGCCGGACAGCAATGGTTGCTTTGGGCTGAGACTCATCCACCACTGGAGCCTGTTCCAAATTCGTCAAGGTTCAGTTAGGATAAGCACAGCAAAAAGAGCGAGAAAATATGAGGGAACATACAAAATGAAACGCCTCTGAGACGCCTATTGGAGAGTCCAAATAAAATTCAGGAAGCTTGTGAACCAAGTCACCTAATTACTTCAAAACATGCTCTCTCTATCTCTCTCTTTCTGTCTCTGTCTCTTTCTTCATGCACCGTTACCTCCGAAGCCTGCGCGCTGCCGCCGCCGGCAAGGGCGCCCTCGGCCACCGTGCTCGCCCCACCCGCCACCTGGGTTTGGAGTGTTCATTTTTCAAGTGTTAAAGCCAACAGCACAAAAGAGGTGAACAGCGCCGAGGACACTGCTCGAACACTTTCGACTTGGGAGCGCGCGGCAGAGTGATGCGGCATTGCAGCCACGATCGAGAGAGAAACACGTCAAGAATTGTTAAAAGATGTGTCAAAATAGTAAACAGAACACACAAACATAAAAGTGCATAATCCTATTCGATACAGGCGCTATGCACCAGGGCCGTGGCATAAGCCCACAGCGTCCACATTCATACCTGGCCGTCGCCCGAGTAGGCCACGTACGCAGGTGGAGGCGGCGGCACGTACTCTTCCGAGGATTTGTCCACGAGCTTCACGTTCATGTCCTCTGGAGACCCTTCGCGCAGCTCGGGCGGAACCTGCATCCATTTGAAAAGTGGTGGTAAAGCAGGAGAATGCGATTATAAACGTGGAAAGGGGAAACAAGCACTGCTGAATTGACGGAAGGGGGTGGGGAATTAGAGGCGCCCGGTCAGAAGTCTTTTTCAGTAACGCTAGTACGAGGAGCACAATGACACTACAGCAGTATTAAAAAATACGCTTCACATCTAAGCAAAGCTAAATTCCAACGAGACCAATCGCACACCTGGCCTCGGTTCATGAAGGCCACGAAATCAGCATTGGCTGGATCTGAAAGGGCTCGGAAAGGGCCTGGCGAAAGAAAAATGAGAACGAGAAAAAAGAAATTATTAAATCATGTGCTCAAACGTGGTTATTTATTTAAAATCTAGCTTCAAACACTACCAAAGACCTAGATAAATATTACCTTATCGGAATACTAAGAGACCATTGAAGCCTGCCCTTGTCACTACTTCTAATTTACCGTCATCCACGCGAAAGCCGTTCGAATAGAGCGTGATTGTCCTCCCGCCGCCGCTCGCGCCACTGCCGCTGCTGTCGTCTGCCCCACCGCCTGCCTGCTCTGCCGCTGCTTTCATAGCGGCATAGGGATCGTTACCACCCCTTCCGCCGTTAGGAGGCTCAATGACGTTGAGTCCAGACCTATTTGAACAGTGAAAAGATGAAACTTAAAATGACATCGTCAAGGAGTAGGGTCTAAGTATGACAGTAGCGTCACTAGCAAGCAATTTATCAGACAAAAAGCAGGGGCAAGGAGATCTGAGGCCACAGAAGAAGCACAAACTCAGCCACAGCTGCAATATAACGTTCAGACTCTGTCATGTCAAGAAAACCTCAATGAGCATAAACTAGTACTCCTCGCACATCCATTTTAAATTGAGGTTTTGGCAAGGGTCAATATCAACGCTCATACCCGCCGCCGCGACCGTCAGCACCGCCGACGTATGACCTAAGAGCAAACAAAGCAGTAGTCAATTTGAAATTGGCTGACAAGACGATGCATTTGGAAAGCTAGCCAAATATAAGCAGAGCGCGTAAGTACACCCTAGCACTGAAGCTTACGGCGTCTACTTTCAAGTTAGCCGAAAAAACTAGTCAGAATCTAAAATTTGCGGAGCTAGCCGGCGCTCTACGCACTTCTCGTCTTGATCATCGTCGCCGCTCTTTTTATCGTTGACCCCATGGATGTTAGGCATGCTTCGGTGCGAATGACCCTGTTTAGCTTAGGCCTAGCTAGCTTTCTCGTCGTTCTCTTGCTTCTTTTCGATGAGTGTTTCCCCTCGACCCTCTACTAAAAATCAGTACGGTACAGGGGGTTTCTGCATCTTAAATTCCGAGGTGCTGGTGCTGGGGCCGCGGGTCGAATTTATGATTTTCTCATGGTTCTCTCATCCCTTAGAATGTGGGGCCTGATTGGTAGCTGCTAGCTAAAATATGAAATGCGCACTTCAGCTGCTTGGAATTAGATATATTAGGCACATGGCCCATAATAATTATGACCGTTTATGTAAAGCATCCAAGGAAGGGGTTTCAATCCGCCTTCAAGACCAACGGATTCACCGTTCAGCGAAAATGCTGGACGAAGCCATGACCATTGCGCTCGTGCGTCAGCTGTTCGTTGACACAAACGACGCCTATGCACGTTCGCCACGAATGCGGCGGGCGAGCTGAATGTCCTTTGGCATGATAGTCACGCGCTTGGCATGGATGGCGCACAGGTTGGTGTCTTCGAAAAGGCCCACAAGGTACGCCTCGGATGCCTGTTGTCAGGACAAGGGGAAGTTGTGTAACAATGAGTGGAAGAGGGGGGTTCGAAAGATGCATTGCGCAAATACCCTGGAACCTATCTAACGCTCCTCCAATGCATATACTCAATGAGGTTAAGACACTCGTGTACTCTACACTGTCTACAACAGCAGCATCAAGGGCACACCTCCTGGAGAGCCATGATGGCCGTGCTTTGGAAGCGGAGGTCAGTCTTGAAGTCCTGCGCGATCTCGCGCACCAGGCGCTGGAAAGGGAGCTTGCGGATCAAAAGCTCAGTGGACTTTTGGTACTTGCGGATCTCGCGGAGAGCCACGGTGCCAGGGCGGTAGCGGTGAGGTTTCTTCACTCCACCAGTGGTAGGCGCCGACTTGCGCGCCGCCTGATGAATAGATGCAGCGCGTCAAGTGAAGGTAACAAAGATTTGCGCGGAAACTCCAAAATCGAATAAAATGCGAACATCAACAATCCACAAAGCTTAAACTTCAAGGCTCGGCGCAGGTAGAGCAATTGTATCAGGCTTACGAACCTTGGTGGCGAGCTGCTTGCGGGGCGCCTTGCCACCTGTGGACTTGCGTGCTGTCTGCTTGGTACGGGCCTGATTCAAAAGATTACGTAAGAGAGCGCGGGGAGAGTAAACAGCACTTGTACATTGGATCAATATAAAAGAAATAAAGAATCGGGAGCGCATGAACTAACGCTTGAGGGAGCCTTGGTGGTATTTGGTACAACGCACAGAACACGGGTCCGTACCATTTTTTATTCAGTTGGTTTCCTTTCAATTTCTGTCCCCGAACGGGAGTAAAGTCGTTGCCGTCGTCTCCTTGCTAGAGGCACTACAGGGAGATATTATATTCATTGTATCCAAAATTTTTCAATCTTGTTGTATCTTCGAGAAAATGTGCTCTATCCGTGTCAATAATAGCTTTCGGGGATGATAGCATCAACTAGCACGGTATCGCCCCTTGCGAGCGCGCATCCTGAAACTCTAGATAATGATGTTGAAGATCCTGAGAACCTAGCTCCCGCTGTCTCCACTCGCTCGCCGATCCATTGCACGGCCTTGGCATGTCCTAAGCTCTGCTGTTCCGCGGCATTTACGAGAGGGAAGTGGAGGTGGCGGCCACTGGGGGAGCATGGATCAGACGGTGATTGCCGTGGCGGGGGCCAGGGTTGGTGCTCTTGGGGCGCTATTGACGTGCAATTCGTCGGATTTTACGTCGGCTTGGGGCTTTATACAACCTTTATGTTCATGGTGCGGATGTGTTGTGATCAGTAGTTCAGTAGTAGCTAGGAACATCAACTCTTATCTTGACCACGTCGTAGAAGCAGTTCCAAGCGAGGAATTGTGCACTGACATTTTCACATTGCCTTCTACCTGTGCATTGCCGACGCTTGATGCACAGGTGTTGGCAGTTCTAGTGTCAGGAGACAGTCGAGCAGGGCCTGGAACAACAGCAGCAAAACTAGCAACTGCCGGCTGCGCTGTCCTCATGGTTGTTTGGTGAGCAAAAACCGAAGCACTTCTACCATCTCAACATGCCGTATCTTTATATGTAGTGGAGTTGTGGAATACTGGCTAGTCCTCACGAGGCATGCGTTTACGATTTTTAATCATTTACGCCGTAGCTGCATTCTCAGGATTGAGCTTCATCTAGCTTTTTTTCAAGTACGTGTGATTTTTCAGGTGGGTCACCGAAGCAGTGCCTCTGCCAGTCACGGCCTTGTTGCCCTTGGTGCTGCTGCCTTTCACTGGGGTCGCTCCTGCGGGCTTGATTTCGAGTGCTTACTTCAGTGACCCCATTTTGCTCTTCTTCGGGTCTTTCCTTCTCGCCGCTGCGGTATGGAACTAGTTGTGCCTAATTTTCCTGTTCAAAGCTGATCTAATGCGTAAATAGTTGTAATAAAGTAGCTTTTGACCTCCTTTGTTTTGTGGACATCCTCCTTTCGGCTGTGTTTGTTTGTCTTACTGGTCTCCTGCTTGCCCCCCTCACGCGCATGCATGAATAGGTGGAAGAAAACAACTTGCATACCCGGCTAGCCCTGCGCGTCTTTGTGTCCTCAACTGACGGGCCAAACGCACTCGAGTCACCCGGTAGATTGCTCGCAGGATTTTTGGCTGCTTCTGCGTTCTTGTCGATGTGGCTCAACAACACGGCTACAGCTGCTATGGTATCGGATATGCTCATGCACTAGTTGTGGTGCTCTCGAGGGTGGTAGCAATCGCAGCAAAATTCCAATCATTCTCTGTAACTGAATCCAGTCTGAAATATTCTCTATTTTTAGTGTCGCCTAATTATGACTTATTCTTATGGCTGTTCTCTATACTGATCAGATGCTACCGTTGGCGGATGCTGTTGTAGGAAAGCTAGAGATGGAATCTGACCTGAACAGCGATCATATTATTCACACTCCTTCGATTGTTCGAGCAATTCATGCGACCAACACCACTGGTGTAGCGAATCGTGACACGACAGAAGCTGCGTCGAATAGCAGTGCTACTCTAGGTGAGAATAGGCGTGATCTATCGAAAAGTTCAAATGGTGTTAATGTATTGGCCATTTGCAAAGAGAATGCTTACCTACCATGCACATTGTTTTTCAATATTCTGTGACTCTAGGCACAGAAGAAGGAACTCGCAGCAGCAACAGTAGCAGTAACAGCAGAAAGGTCAATATAAAGGAGGCTAGAGCCCGAGCACTCGTGAAATTTCGAAAAGCGTGCGCATTAGGAGTTGCCTTCAGCAGGTGATTTCTTTCGTCTTCGTCCTTCGTTCCGGAAATCTATATAGGTATGTATTCATGCACGTAGCCTATCTTTTTATCCTATATTGTCTTCTCCTTAGTCTATCGCACGTGTCTCGCGCTTCCAATCGCTTGAAACCCCCCACTTGCCCGCCTGTTTGCGTTACCTTTTGAACTCTAATCTATAGTTCTCTGGGCGGCATGAGCACCCTCACGGGCACTGGCCCTAACATAATATTGAAAGGCGTCTTGCAGGTAGAGTAACTCCCCCCCTCTACTCTTTAGTTAATGTAGTAGTACTTTCCTGTATACCCCATGAATTACACTTATTTTATGGTGGCGATATTGTTTAGTTAGTCTTAAACCCGCGCACAGCTGCTCATTTTTTACGCCGTATACTTTTGAAAAATAGTAAATGAACGATAGTTCATCATCGTGCCATCTCTCATCTCCTATCATTTTGACTTCAATCCAGGTTGCTTTTCCTGACGGCCCTGATTTGAGTTTCGGCACCTGGTTGGTCATGGTGGGGCCGGTGGCTTGGAGTGGGGTCATGGCTCTCTGGGGCATCTTGTACTGCACTTACCTCCTCGACCCCAATCTCAGCCAAAGCAATGCCAGCCGCAGGGATAGCAACGAACACGATAGCAGCGGCAGCAGCAGCAGCAGCACCAGTACTAATGACACCAGCAGCGGCAGCAGCAACAGCAACAGCAGACCTGAAGCTCACCAATTCGAAAGCAGTGCGTTTGTACCAATGACCTGGGCCCAAAAGGTATGAACCAAAGATATATTTTACTTTTCTTTTGTTCACTTCTTCGTAAACCTTTCCTGGAGCGAATACAAACGTAGTACACCACGCAAATTTCGAATTATGGCGTATTCATTCGTGATGCATCTCTAGCTAGAATTTATTTCTCGTTATTTCCCAGCTATTTCCTGCTTTGACTGTATTTGATTCCAGGTTCCTTCAATCTGCTCATGCTTTACCTCGATCATTCAAACAGGTTATCGCATGGGACTTCGTGGGTTTAGTGATAGCGTGGCTGCTCCGTGCCCCTCATTTCATGCCGGGCTGGGCCAATCTGCTGCCGGTGGCGTCGTACCCCAGTGATGGAACGGTAGACCGTCTATTTGATCATCATTTCAATTCTTTCATGAACTTTAATGTCCCAAAGCACATACGTTCAGAGAGAAAAAAAATACTTTCAAATTTTACGCTGAGATATCAACACTCCACTAAGAGCGGTCTCAAACCTCCTATTAATTTTCTTTCACAATCTTGGTTGCTTTTTATCAATGCACCCTTCGTTTCTCGCTCCCTCTATCAACAGGTAGCTATGGCGGCTGCCCTTGTTCTTTTCTTAGTGCCTAGCAAGTCACCTGTTGCTACAAGAACAATTGAAGGCGGAGAAACAGCGGCAGAGGCAACAGCCGAAGCATCAGTACGAACACCTTCATCTTCAACTCCTAGTGCCTCATCAGAGCGCAATGCTTCTACCGGTATAGCAGATGAGGAGGAATCACGTACTTCTCCCGGTGATACGAATCCTCAGGATGATGGTGCTGGCTCCAGCCGCTTTTCCCATGAGACATCGACAGGAAGCCAGCTGGGCCATAGAATAGAGACGAGCGACAAGAATACTTCACAGGACAACAACATCACCAGCAACCACAGTACCAGCACCAGTGGCGACAGCGCCAGGAATAATAGTCACCGTTGTCAGCGCTCTGATGATGATGAGTCAAGATCAAAGCGAGGTGGAACAGAAAGAAATTCTGGGTTGCGGAATCGAACAAACAACGACAACGGGGAAAGAGAAGGTGAAGATGGAAGAGTTGAAAAAGACGACGAAGATGAAAAGCACAATAAAGGCGACGGTCTCGGCGCTGGTGGACAGGGAGTCCTCAAATGGACTGCGGTAAGAAAGAAAACAGCGTTTGCTTACTAACATGTTACTCCATTACAGCTTCTATACGTCTGTACCTACATTTTGCATCTACCCCAACTGCTTAGCCTACTGCTAGCCCTACCTTCACACGTGAACATTATGTGCCTAAAAGGTGAATGCATTACCGTGGGATGTCATTTTTCTCCTCGGAGGAGGCTACGCGCTTTCGGTGAGAAAAATACAAAAAACAAAGCACGAGTAACGCCTTATTTGCACGTTCTCCGTGATTCAAGTGTGCTCATTTGAACTATCTCATTGAATGCTTTTAACAACCTATCCACTTTTACATGCAAAAATAGGCTGGCTTCAACGAGAGTGGTCTTTCTACGTGGGTGGCTAATGCTGCTATACCAGGTGGAGGAGGCGGAGGAGATGATGACAACAACGAAAATGATGATGGGAGCGGAGCAAAACCGTCAGTGGGTACCATCATCTTTGCGAGCACTTTACTGTCTTGCGCCTTGTCGAATTTGGTGCGTGAATATAAAGCGATTCCGTGTATTTTCTCGTTGCCGAAAAAGTATGTGTTTGAGGCATCCAGTCCATTCATGTGTAAGCGCACACCTTTGCTTGGCAATGTTGATGGATGATGGAATAGCTTACCATCACTGCCCTGTTCCTCTACCTCCAATCATATTGAAACGCCCCACAAATTTCATGACACTATTTCACGAAAAGGTCTCCAACGTAGCAACGGCCAACATTGTGCTTCCGTTGCTGACCTGTGTCGCCGCTCGCACCGGACAACATCCTTGGCTCGTGCTCGTCCCCGCCACCTGCGGCTGCTCTCTGGCCTTCCTCTTTCCCATTGGTAACCCTTCCTCTTTGCCTCTTTTTACTGTACTGTTTTTAAGCTTGCCTTCTCTCATTTTCCTCTGCTGGCTGCTGCCACTATTCTTTATAGGCACCCCGCCGAATGCAATTGCATACGCCACCGGCCAATTGACCATGCGGGACATGGCCACCACGGGTGCACTGTTGATTGTTGCAGTAGCATTGCTCTTGGCCTTTGCTTGTGCTACCATCATGCCCATGGTTGCACAGTTAAGTAGTGAAGATACGGAGTGGACTCAGGCTGCTTGCGAACAAGATTGAGGAGATTGGGTCTTCGGCAAAAAAGTAGCTGTTCACAATTGCATATCACATGCGCCAATAAAAGAGTGCACTATAGATCTGAATCCTCTTATATTCTTCCGTTGCCCATACGCGCCATGGCCAGTTTGAAGTATCTTCTGGGTCAATAGCGCTAGTTCCCCGAAGCGCACCTAACTGAAGAAAGTATTTAGAAAAGGTGACCTCCCGGGTACCTGGATAGGTTTCTTTTGAGCGATATCGAGCTAAAGATTCAGATGTTGTAAATTGGATAGAAGCAGATGAATACGTGAATACATATACCACACACTACCGACATTTGGCCTAACCCTAATACCGAGATATCAAAGAGGCACGTCGAAGAATGGCCGTATTAGAACAAAAACACTGGCTTGTAGCCGCCAAATGCACATACGCAGAAACAAAAACCCTATTTAATTTTAAGCGCCACGCACGGCCTTGGGCAACCGCATCCCAACAGCGCCAAACGAAAGATCTGAGTCAATCTCTCTGTACCTTTCTCGCGCCATGATCCTGTATTTCTTCATCTCTTTCACAGCTTGCTTCACAAGTGCTCTGGGAACGCCGCGAACTTCTTTCTTGTCGAAAGGGTCTCGTGTTGAGTTGAAAATTGCGATTCGAGAGGGGGAGACAAGCGACATGATTTTCAGACCATTTCTGGTCGAGCACGACATCGACCTTTCATCGAACAAACTCGCTGATATCGAGGCGCACACTGTGCGGCGCATGCTCTTTTGAATATCTCGTGGTTCTGCGCTGTTGCTACTACCATCAAATTTCTGACGTGTAGGTGCAATATTGTCAAACGATTCGAAGCCAAGCAGTCGAAGAAAAGTTGACCGAAAGTTCAATGAAGACCACGGCTTCGGAATAGTAGGGCTTGCACGCTTTGCTCGTGAAGTTCGGTCGAGTACTAGCATAGGGACATGAGCCGTTTCACTGTAAGGCGTGCCTCCGTGAAGAAAACTCGAAGCATGCTCCCCAAAGGCCTCGCCATGATCGCCAATAATCACAATGACCGCATCCTTGCCTTTCTGGGACTGGTCGATAACTTTGACCAAGTCTTCAACAAAGGCATCGGAATCCGCAACTGCCGCCAAGTAGGATGCGTACTGTTGCTTTTTGCTGTTCACGCCGCGAAAGGACTTCGCAGCTCGATTGACGACTTTTGAGAGTCCATTAGCACGCGTCACATTTGCGACAATGTAAGGAGAATGCGTAGAAACTGTGGTATAGTAACCAAAAGCGGGTTGGTCGGGCCCTAAGCCTTCTAACCATTTCCGTGTCGGTTCAAGAAGAATGCGCTCGTCGTAGCCCATAAAACCCGACGGTTGATAAGGCTGATTCTCACCATTTCTGATCGCTTCCTGGACGATATCTACGCTCCCCATATTTTTCTCAAATCCGAGGCGAGGATGAAGCCCAACCGACGAGGACGTCAAAAATCGCGTGCTCCATCCTAAGTCTCGGAGTAGCTTCGGTAAACAGTGCGCTAAGTAGGGCGATTCGTACGCGTAATCAACCCATGTAGGGCCTGGGTGTGCGGGTACGCCACAGAGTGTCGTGTAAAGCACCTTCATCGTGTGTGGAATGGACGCTGTTACGTCATGGAATACGGTCGCCTCTCCGCTGTCGACCAAACTCGAAATATAAGGCGTGAGTTCCTTGGGAACGTCCTTGTTGTACACATTGAACGCAGAAGCACGTACTGATTCGAGGCTAATCACAAAAAGTGATGTGTGGGGGCGTGGATTGACTTCAAGCAAGTTTTTTTTTTCGAGAACGAAATATTGCAGTTCGTTGGAAACAAAGGCAGGGCGACTCCTCAGTTGCCTATATTCCAAGAACATTTCGCGAGAGAAGCGCATCAACACGTTTACATGGTAAGTTGGGTGATGAACCCAGTATAAAAGAAGTAATGCCGATACGACAAGAAATACGAGAGGACGCTCCGCAGTCTTCGACAGTCTTCTCAAAAAGGCATGCTCGTAGTAAACATTCGCGAGCGTTCGAACCAGTGAAATAATTCCCGTTGCCAAAGTCAGCATGGCAAGACTGGGCATAATTTGTGCCGAAGTAAGCATGCTAATATTTTTAAAAACAATCGCTCCGTGTGAAGCGAGCAGTTCAAGGCTTTCGACGTGCACAGGGACTCCAGCCATGACAAACGAGCAGATGTCCAACACTACCAGCGCACAAGCACCCGCACAAAAAGTCATGGACAAGCACGACGGCAATCGGACTCCGTACGCAAAAACGAGCCAACCCCAGATCACTACCAGGTCTGTCAAAATTGAAAAAGCATAGTCACTGCCGCTATCGTAAATGTAGACGCCGCACGCACATTTGTGGGCCAAAAGAACTGCACTTAAAGCTACAGCGTCGGCAAGGAGATACGGGCGTTTCTGCGGCACACGCTCTTCTGCTCGTAGCAAGCGCTTGAGCTTAGAATATAGAGCCCACTGAGTCATTTGCTTTGTTTACTGGTGATCTTAATTATCGAGTGAAGGCTTCCTCAGAATCCTAACCAGAAGCTAGGCATCTTCGCCTTGATGGGGGAGATGGGGAGATTGCGTGCGGAGCGAAGAAGTCACAACCTTCCTGGCTAGGCGTGATGCCTTGAAGTGCTAGCTAGAATCTTCAGTAGGGCATGCAATACGCCTGACTCTCAATCAAACAAACCAGGAGCCAAACAAACAACTGTCAATGGGGGAACCGAGCCCGGCCCGCCATCAACGCAGTTTAGGCTCGCTGGTAACACAGCAACACAGCAA
>Ga0136554_1000751_pt1 | contig 12385 bp, 19 predicted proteins | sample AntRauTorckE5431_FD_104637 | JGI IMG/M metagenome (GOLD analysis project Ga0136554, IMG submission 104637) | Saline lake microbial communities from Rauer Islands, Antarctica - Metagenome Torckler E5 #431 | ecosystem: Environmental > Aquatic > Non-marine Saline and Alkaline > Saline | place...
CGCCCTTTCTAAATGAAGCTTTGTGGGTTGTTAAGGGCTAACCCTTTCTAAATGAAGCTTTGTGGGTTGTTAAGGGCTAACCCTTTCTAAATGAAGCTTTGTGGGTTGTTAAGGGCTAGCCCTTAAAAGTTTCGCCTCCAATTCTTGTATGGCTTGGATTGCGTACATATACAGACCCATATAGTTCATCGTATACATTTGTGTTTTTTCATCCATACGCACTAAATGTTCCAATCCTTCTATGTTCAAAATATCTTGCGCAAGAACACCGACTTCTTTTAAGTCGGAGTTTTTTTTATTATACAATTTAGGTTGAATTTGTCGTATCATGTCCAGTCCATTACTCAAGTCTCTTATGTTGGTTTTCAGTCGGGCGTCAGACGTTTGTGTCACGCTTTGTGCTGTGACAACCCCTTGGACATCCAAGTCTTCAGAAATATATACATTTCCTGATACATTCAACGAAGCGTCCAAGGACACGTTTGGTGACCCAACGATGATGTTACCTTTGTCGTAATATAAGTTTTGACTGGTATCCGGTACCCACTCGTATACGTTCAACACGTCGACCTCGCCTGAAACGCCGTGAATGGTGAACGTAGTTTCTATATAAAAGTCTGCCGACGAATATATGTTTAACGTTTGTGCGGACAAATCCGCAATAGAACCGGTACCTAGTTCCAACGATTCCATAGAACAAGTAGCGACTTCTGTATGTCCAGTCAAAAGTGTTTCGGCGTTGGATTGTAGACTATTTAGGACAGTTGCCCTGAACGATGTGTTTAAATTGGAGACATTTATATTATCAAATTCTCCGTCATTTGCGTTTATATTCCCGAACACATTTAATAATTCCGCGTTGACCAAAATCGTAGTAGTATCTTGAAGTGTATTTATTTCGCCAATACCCACGAAAGAAAAATCCACGCCTCCGCCGAATTCGAGCGTATCCGACCGCAATGTTCCTACCGCCAGAACCCCCACGACGTCCAAGTTACCCGCTATGGTACTTGTGTTATTGGTGATATTGGCTGGACCATTCCCATAAATAAAGGTGTCTCCTACTTGAATGGAATCGTACCCCAGCGTCAAAGACCCATTCATTTGAATATTTCCATCTATCGACAAATCGTTCCCTAGGACCATCGAACCGTCTACCACCAACGCGCCGCTTAAATCCAAATGATCTGCCAATTGATACAAGTTGTCCGACAACACCATATTTTTTCCGGCACCAAATACTTCAATGCCCACGCGCTTATTGTTCATATACAAGTTTCCGTCTTGTAGTTTAAATTTATTGTAAGTACTTATATTTTCTGTGGACAATACATTCAATTGGCTCATATATATTAAAACGAATAAATAATGAATGCTTTAGGAGAAGTACATAGTCCACCTTGTTTAATAAAAGAAATCTATGATTTATTGATGCCTTTGTTGAAAGACGACGTTCACATTGACGTCTATGAGCCGGGCATAGGACACGGGATATTTTATGAATTATATCCTTACAAAGAAAAAACAACATATACCGGATGCGACATACAATATAGTCACCCACCCCCCTTTGTCAAAGGGGATTTTTTCGACCAAACATTAGACACTTACGACTTAATCTTAGGCAATTTGCCATTCAATCGCGGAATAGTACATACACCTTGTAATAAAAAAAGCAGTAAAAAAAGCAAAACCATATGGACGTCTATGTTGAAAAAATGTATTCAACATATAAAACCAAACAAATATGGCGCTTTTATAATTCCGTGTATATGGCTAAAACCTGACCGAGAAAACATCCACGAATTACTTTTGTCTAAACGTATTTTATATTTAAAAACCTACGATTGTGTTGAAAGCAATAAGTTGTTTGATTATCGTTGTCAAACGCCTATATGTTATGTGATATTTCAAAATACGCCATGTCCACAATTGAAGCTTTGGGACAAGACGTCGTTCGTCGACTTCCCACCAGTCTCGTGTATACCGACCAAAAATGTGTCGTTGATGTTGTCATCACTACAATACATACAACATCACAACCTCAAGACACTCGCGCCCATTAAAATCGCCAATATGAAAAAAATAATTCGCGAAGAGTCTGGTGCATATTTTTGTATCGAATCCATCACTAAAACCATAAACGGATTTTATGCCACCACACCGGGGTCTTATCACGGAATACCTAAAATAATATTAGCGAACAAATGTCTCCCAATTCCACATGCCGATTATGAAGGCGTCTACGGATTGTATGGGCGAGACAAATATATCATCTTAGGTGCCCAACTGGAAAAAGTCTATGATTTTTTGAAAGAACCCATCATCCAACAAATCATAAAATCGTTTAATATTCGTATGAATTTTTACGAAAAACACGTGTTTCAATATTTACCGGACCCTAGACAATGTGATGTAGAAGACTATTTATATAAATTGAAGTCATAAGCCATCCACAAGAAAGTCCGCAAATGGACTACGGCATTTTGACCACACGTTTTACAGACGAAACCTTTGTAGAAAACGAGCGATGGCGCACCTCCAACGACTACAAAGGATGTATGTATTTGTTAAAATCTAAAATAAGCGACCACTTGGATTTTAACAAACCTTATTTTGTGTTAGAAATGAACAATAGTATCAATAAAATTATGGGCATCGGTATCATTTCCATCAAACACAATCGCCCTCACGATAAAATATATTCGAACAAATATTACAATCGTTATATGTATAAAGGGTCCATACGCGTTCCTGTGTTTCAAGACGACACATATTGCGTAGACCGCGTGGACGAATTAATCGAATTGTTTGAAGACCCGTTGTTTCGCGGTAAAGGACATATGAAACGCGGTCAATCGATGACCCATTTTCCGTATAAAAAAATGACGCCTAAACATATCGAATTATTAAAACATTACGTTAAAACTTAAACAAAGTCGAAGTCAACAAAGCAAAATACGAGCATTCGCTTATTGAAAATGCGGTCATTTCCGATAAAGAAGAAACGCTAAAGTTTAACGTGTCCAACCACGGACAATCGTCGTCTTTGTTGGAATTAGGTTTACATAAACAATTTCACCCACACGTTCATTATGTCGATTTTTTTATGGCAAAAACTCAATTGTTAAAATATATATTGCCTAAATACGAAGACATCCATTTTAATTTTTTAAATTTAGATATCCAAGGCGCCGAACTCAAAGCATTGAAAAGTCGATTATATTTACACCGAAGTAAACCGCGATTATGTATATGAAGGATGTGCATTAATTACCGAATTGGACGAATATTTGTTACAATTTAATTTAAAAAGAGTAGAGACAAAATGGGGCGGACATTTCCGGTGGGGTGACGCCTTTTATATAAAACAAAAAAATAAATTAAACAAAAAAGTCATCTATATATATGTTTAGTTTGTGTATAGCCACAATGGACCGATACGACGAATTTCTAAGTAAATATTTGCCCGATTATTTGGTCAATGATTTGGTGGACGAAATAATCATAAGTGATGAAAACGGGCGCGATGTAGAAAAAATACAACAACACTTGAAACATCACACGCATTATGATAAATTGGTGTTGTCCACCAATAAAACAAAATTAGGTCCGTTTATGAATAAATATAAAGCGTGTCAAATGGCAAACAAACAATGGGTCGTATTGATGGACTCCGATAATTTCGCAAACAAAACCTATTTCGAAACATCAAAAGAATATATACATAACCACGCCCATCTTGGAAACAACGTCATTTTAGCGCCAAGCAAAGCACTCCCACGATTTGATTTTAATAATATGAATGGTTTTGTGTATAAAAAAGGAAATTTCAAACACAATAAAAATATGGAAATGAAACAAAAACAATCACACCATTCTAATAGTGATATATTGATAAATACAGGCAATTATGTAATACACAAGTCTTTAATTGACCGTTTAGATTTAAGTAAAGAATTAAATAATATTCCGAACTCATCGAGTTGTGATGTAATTTATTTTAATACACTATTGTTTGAACAATTGGATTTAAATTTACACGTAGTACCTAAACTGGAATACGTCCACGTCGTTCATAAAAATAGCATATATATGCTGACCCATCGTCAATATAAGAATTTTGCAGACTCCATATATGCGCGATACAATAGATTAGAGTAGTGATTCTATCAAATGATCGCACATAGGACCTAATTCAAACAAATGTTTTATGGTGGAATAATAATTCAACTTATTATTATATTGCGTTTCGCTAATATTCAATAACACTTGTTCCAATGTGTCTATTTCGTCTGCGTGAATGACTACACACAATTGTTTGTAATTGATCACATCTTGAAATGGTAACCAATTGACATCATTCCATATGTATACAGGTATGGTACCTAATTGTAAACATTCAAAAAAACGAAACGACCCACGCCCATACCCTCTTGGCGCTAAGGCGAATTTAGACTTAAGCGTGGTTTTAATGAATATATCTTGTAATGTTTCGGTGACAACCGGTTTCCAACCACCTGAATTTATCATTGTAAAGTTAGCATTTCGAGACAAAACATCAAACATTTTTTTTCTTACATTGGGTACAACGTTGTTGGACGTAATATTGCCTACAAAAGAACATAATATACTTTTTTGTGAAAAAGATTGTTTCGGCATACGTTCGAGTCGATGCTGACTATCTTCGTATATGAGTGGTATGGGTATATTGCCAGAACAACACCCGTATATCAGTGTGTTGTTTGGTAATTTCAAAAGCGGTCCATCGTCGTATTGGACAATGACAAAATAACCGTGGTCAGATGGGTGGTCTTTTACCCAAGTGTCCAAATCGTTTTGTAATTGTGTTTTTTTCGAACTGAACCAAGGTTCTATTTGAACGTTGGTCCATAAGGCGGGTATATAGGTTCGGCGTGTTTTTTTGTAGGACATTTGTCTCAAAAAGTATTCTTCCAAATATAACCCGTGTTTAAATGGCGGATACGTATCTTTGTTTTTACAATAAAATAATTCATTGTTTATCATATATTATTGTAAAAGAATAAAATATCTTCTTTATAAACGTCATTTTAATTCAAGTAATCTTGTAAGAAATACGATAACGAACAAGTCGACGTCAAACCATTGAAAAGCACCATAGCACCAAACGCAATCAAAAACAACAATGGATATGTTTTATTTTTTCGAGTATAGATATATGTATAAGAACCAATCATTATAATCAATAACCCCATAATGATTTGGGTCATTCGCATTACATTGTAAAGATTGAACCCATCTGACCCAACAATACGAATTACACTAGGTATGGTGTTTAAATGAACCATATTTTCGCCATAATTCAGCGCATTAAATTGTAAATCTTTATGGACGCGTATACGCTCGTATTTGCTAAAATATTTATCTTTGATGAATTGCGATCGAGACGCACTTTGACATATCAAAAAAATTTCATCCACATAGTCTAAATGTTGGACAATGTTGGGCACATTAAAACGTATCATATTCATCGGAATATAGTAAACACTATAATCGTCGGATAGGGCAAAATGTCTTGAATATACTTCGTCGCTTTTACGAATGTCAATAAAAATACGTTTCATTATATATAAATAACATTATTTCTATTTTTCTTTGTACATTTTCATTGTTTTTTTGCGACGACTACGCGGAACGCATAAATATCCGCAAAAATCGGAATAATTTAATTTGGGGTAACGTCTACTTGCGGTTTCGGGGTCGTCTATGGGGCTATTGTTTGCGTCTACATTGGTAGACGGTTTATAACCGGGTTTATGTGTCCATATTCCGTCGTCGTTGTACCGATAATAATGAAAGTCTTCGCCAGGCGCCACCGCCAAAGCACCTTTGTAGTGTGATTTCGGGCACTTTTTTTTGCGTGTGGTTTGGAATACATTTTTGTTGTCCAATAAGGTCCGCTTCATCATCGTTTTACAATTATAATCTTTGCTTTTCATCAAAGGTAATTTTGCGGCGTAACCTGGTTGTGCGCGGTCGCACAAATCCCCTTGTTTATATTCTTCTTTACAAATATTATACGAACGACGATTTTTCAAATTTAAAAAATAATTATAGCAATTATGACTTTCGCGCACATACAAATTTTTATTGTAAGAATAATCTTTGGAGTGTATGATTTCCATTATATATAACTTTCTATAATTAAATTTTTCATTTTGTTGAAGTATTTTTTCAAATTTAAACTATAAATAATAGAGTTGTATTTTTCGTATTGGATACCATTTAATTCTGGATGTTGGTCTACATAATCTTTGTAGGCTTGTATATATAAATTTTCTACAAACATAAACATTTGTTTCAAGGATACATCACTTCGTATCCAAATATGTTTATGGCATATATAAATTTTAGAAGAGTCCAGTACTTGAACTATCCCACGGTTTAAGACAAAATGAACGATTTGAACATACAATTCGTCGCGACTATTTAAAACATCATCTATGTTTAGTGTCACATAATTCAAAACGATTTCGTAACAAGGTTTATGAAACATTTCTAGAAAACCAATACGTTGTTTTAATTGTTGAATTTCTTGTTTTAGTTCATCCATATATATAAGCCTAACGAGAATAATTATCAATTTTATAATCTTAATAGACTATAATGAACTTTAATTCTGAAAACTATACTTTAAATGAAATCAAAAAAATGTTTAACATAATCGAAGGAGTAAACTTTTTCTCGGACTTTACGCTACAAGACGTCGAACAAGTTAAGAAAAAATTATATGTATATTACAAAGCAGAATATCCAATGCGAGACAAACAAATCAAAGATTTCTTGGATGTAGTCGCCAATAAAATGATAGAAGACAAATTTGCGTCGTCGCTTGAAAAACCCCAAAGTGTGTTGGTCAAAAATACCGTAAAAGATAGTTTAAATCCCAATTACAAAAATACCATTTCGAGAGTCACCGAAATCGATTCGCAATATAGACCGACTTTATTTCAATGTAATTACCCAGAAAGTTGTGATGCCCCTAATTTGTCTCCGGCCAGCGAAACGATATTCAGTAGCAAATTAACGGACACCTTAAACAATACGATTTCTCTTAAAGTCAGTGCTATAAATATTCCATTTAGTTTTTACAACATCGAAACATTACAAGGCAACTCGTTTTTCGAAATGGACATATGTGATAACGCAATTTTGGATGTGATCCCAGGCTATTATAGCATACAACAATTGGCGAACCAAATCGTTCAAAATGACATATATTATACCACCAATAACGGCGGGAATCATAGTGTCCTTCACGCACACTTCGACTTATCTTACAATACGCAAACTGGCAAAACTACCATTACTAATAACGAAGCATATCCTATCACGTTTACTTTTTATCACAATAAATCGGACACGTTTGAACATAGTCGTATCAATAATACTTTAGGATGGATATTGGGGTTCCGTAACATCACGTGTTCTGGTGAAGAAATATACAGTCAATATACGGTGGGAGTCGGTGGTTCCATCACGAGCGAATATATGAGTTTTATACCGACCATAAAATATTTTGTGATTACAGCAGACGACCACAACCACAATCAAAGCAATAAATCGCTCGTTCAATTACAACAAGGTAAAGAATATATAAGACCGACCCCCAATTATAAAGATACTTCTATTTGTTTAGATACATTGACCAAAACCGATTTGTCTCCGTGGAATTACGACAACGTGTCTCTAACACGAAAACAACTATATAGTCGTGCGTCCATCAACGATGTCAACACCGAAACTCCATTAAAAATAGAACAAGCCAATATGCCCAACATATTAGCCATTATTCCGTTTGAATCAAAATCATTGTTATGGGGACAAAGCATCTTTTTTAGTGACAAGAACCAATATGCTCGAGAATATCACGGACCAGTCGACATTGAAAAACTATCTGTCAAAATATACGACGACAAAGGTAAAGTATTGAATCTCAACGGACAAGATTGGTCGATGACGTTATTGTCGAAACATTTATATAAATATTAAAAATTGAAATTTATTTTTATTCGTTTCATCTTAAAATCAACATAATGATTGTTATTATCCACGACACCATCTTAGATGTATTCAAAGACGGACTAATTTTAAGAAAATTATTGTCGGGACGATGGAAAGAAATAAAAAACACACAAAATCACAACAAAGGGTATAATGTTATTTTAATCAAAAAAAAACAATATATGCGTTCTTCTATTATTGCCCACGCTTTTCTAGAGTATAATCTATATGAAAAAAATCATTTTATAAGTCATATAGATTTAGATCGGTTGAATTGCGAATGGACGAATTTAAAATTAGTGCCTCAAGCAAAAAACTCTAAGAAGCTACTTTTGTCTCGCGAAGGGAACGGACCTTTGGACTGACCATTTTCAAAAATTAAAATAGTTGGAAATCCATTCACGTCGTATTGTTCCATAAGCTCCTTTTGTTCAGGTGTACCTTCCCCGACATTTACTTTAATCATTTTTTCATTGCCTATTTCGGTTGAGGCTTCGTCCCATTGTGGTTTTATTTTTTTACAATGTCCACACCAATCCGCGTAAAACATTACCAATTGTTTATCGTCGGACTTTAATTTACTAGCAAAGTCGGCACTGGACGCTTCAAACGCTTCGTCCAACTTGAACGTAGTGTAAATGAAATACAACACAACAAGTACTGCGACTAATATAAGGGTAAATTGTAAATCCATTTTTTTGAGTTGGTTGGTCATTTTCTTCAATGCTTTCATTATATATATAAATTATATTTTCTTATGAATTTTGGAATTCATTGATATCTTTTTCTAATTTTTTCAGTCGTTTATCAATCTTGCCCATATTGGTTGTAAGTTTTTCTAAACGAACATTCACGTCAGCAAGCGGTTTTTCTTCGCTATTTTCCATCCCTTCTCTTATTCTAAACAAGAATATGATGACTAACAAAATGTATAGAAACATATATATATATGCGACATTTAATCTGGTTTTAAATATAAACAAAATGACTTCAACCAAAGGATATTTGTGTTCTGTGAAAGCGATTTATTAATTCACCGGATGTAATATACAAAGTAAACATCCGAATGTAGATAATGAATGTTTAAAATTATACAATGGGACCATTCCTCCATTTATGGAAATACCTTACACACACGACGAAAGGGTAAATCAGAAACGAACCAGCAAGATTACGCCTATATAAATATTCCTTCAGATAAAATTCGTAAATTATATCAAGCCAAAGGATGTAAATACTCAAAAATAAAAAGGGTTTGTAACTACCAACCTAAAGTTATTTATTGTTCATATCAGATATATACGTTGTAAGAGGATTTTTGATGGGCAATATAGACGGGGAAGGCATAGACGGGGAAGGCATAGACGTGGAAGGTATAGACGTGGAAGGCATAGACGTGGAAGGCATAGACGGGGAAGGCATAGACGGGGAAGGCATAGACGTGGAAGGTATAGACGGGGAAGGCATAGACGGGGAAGGTATAGACGTTAGAGGATTTTCGACACCATCTAGTGCCTCTAGAGTCATACTACTTGCTAAAAATTTTTCATCGTTGGAAGAAAATACGTAGAACATTAATCCTAAAAGACAAATCACCAAAAATAAATAATAATATTTCAAAGACCCTCCTTCTGCCAATATACTTTTGTTTTTTTTCTTCTTTTCTTTTTTTTCTTTACATTCACTTGGTGCGTTGAATCCAAATACGCTAAAATATCCCCATGGATGGCCAATACATTTCACCTTCAATTTAGGAACACTTGGGACAATTTCTTCAGGAATAATTTCTTTAAAAGGTGTAATTTCAAACCCGATATTTTTGCCAAAAATTTTACCTAATGAAGCCCCAATGGATAAGTGATGTAATCCTTTAAATGGTTTGTTAATACCTTTTATAATTTCATTTACGCCACGAATAATTATATTTATAAATCGTTGTATGGGTACTAAAATGTAGCTATTCATAAAATGGACGAACTTAGAAACAATATAATTGTAAAATGCCAAAAATAACAATGTTAAAAGAATAATTAGCCATATCATTATATGTATTGAGTTATTTAATACATATAAAAAACGCTCTGTACTGGGATCGAACCAGTGACCTCGCGATTAACAGTCGCACGCTCTAACCAACTGAGCTAACAAAGCAAATCTCCGGCGGGGCTCGAACCCGCAATCTTGTGATTAGAAGTCACATGCCGTATCCAATTTGGCCACGGAGACAAATGCAAAGAGCGGGATTTGAACCCGCGCATTCGAAAATAGTGGTGCTTGAAACCACCCCCTTAGACCACTCGGGCATCTTTGCGGGTTATTTTTTGAGAAATAATTTAAGTATTTCTGGTGTTATTTTTTGTTTAAAATATATCTTCATAAAAGAAGCTTCTTTTTTGGCGTCGACCTTAGGGGTTAAATTATCCATACTATATATATGAATTTTAAAAAAATAATTTTACGCCAAAATGACAATAAACAATATGTTCAATACGAAGACCCTAATGGTATAGTATACAGAGAATTAAACGACGACGATTTTAACGCATTGTTGGAAAAAATAAATTTCCACGATGAGTTCGCATTGCCTGACCGAATGGTTCAAGATTATATCACCGACAGTACCATCATGCCGACGTTCAAAAAAAGCATTTTATTCAACGACGAAGATATGAACCATTTGATTGAACCATTTAACACCCATAAAAAAAAGAAAAAACGCCCTAAAGTAAAAACATCCAAAAAGAAAAGAAAGACAAAAAAAGTTCAAAGTAAAAGAAAGACAAAAAAAGTTCAAAGTAAAAGAAACAAATATAAACAAAAAAGATATTAATATATAATGTTTCAATTGTTGATAGTATCTTTTTGCTATATGTTTGGTACGGTATTAGGGTTGTTTTTGTCTGGGTATACGCTAAAACGTCTCAGTCTTAAAGAAATCGAAGAAGAAGAAGAAAAAGAACAACAAATGATTGCTCAAATGGAACTCAAAAATTTCGAATATTTATACCAAGACGAAGTGTGTGATGCGTCGATGGTGGACTTAGACGATGACGCTAAAAAAGAACTAAAAAATAAGGTGATCACTTACGTTGTCCCCGGAAATACAATTAAAATGTTTTATGATGTAGACAAAGAAGGGTATTGTTATTATACACAACGCGGAGAAGTAGGTTACAAATATTTGAATGTGGTTTGCCGTAAATATGTATTGGAACATAATGTGAAACAATTATATCGAGAAGGTATGGAAACCATAGAACTACATACGGTTCCAAAAGAAATGGACGCATGTTTTTCGCGAAAAAAAACAACAAAACAACCTATGGTTCAAGAAAATAAACGTATAAATAAATTTATTCATTTAGGTACATTCCAAGATTATGAAAAGAAGTTATCTATGGTACCCATCCACAAAGTATCTTTTAAGGATTATTTTTCAAGAAATGGATGAACCCAATGCTTTTCTTTATGTTAAACGATGACCGGAGTTGCGTCTTCACAATCTCATACGCCTTTTTTTCTTTGTCTGACATTTGCTTCAAGTATTGGTCTACTTTATCCATTGAGATATAATGTAGATAAATTATTATATCAATTTTATATGAAACAACATTTGTGTACATTAAACAATATGAAAGACAATTACGCCATCTTAAAAGAAAACATCGATTCATTTTACACTGAACCGTTTCAATTAATCATTGAAACAAAACACATATGTAACGTGTCGTGGACTATGGTGGTTGACTTTTCTTTTTTTTTGAAACAATTAAAACAAAAAGACCCACAACATCTAAAGTATACGACCATACACGTGTATTCGGAAACCATATACAATATTTTGTATAATTTGTTTACTTATTTGTCTCGTCCCATTGCTCCTGTAAAAGTTTTATTTTTTAACGAAGAAGATGAATTAAAAAATATTAAAACTTATTATCCGTAATATAATAATGAGTTATGTAGAATCAAAAACGCTAACCGTAGAAACTTCTAATTCGGAAAAAGATTCAGCCAAATTATTGATTTTACCAATCAATACATATGAAGAGATTACAATAGGCGATATAGACAAAGAAATAACAAAAATCATAAAGCATTTAAGTGAAAAAGACCCTATTATAGAATCATTTGTAGATAAAGTGGTGCCTAGAAAAAAAAATATGTACAAAAAACTATGTAATGCGGTTTTTATATATGTTAGCGAAGAAAAAACCGAACAAGAACCAGACGATGAAGATACAATAATCATACAAAAGTTGCGTGAAATAAAAAGTCCTATAAAAATTCCTACGTTCAACAAAAATCAAATCGACGAAAAATATGATGGAGACAATAA
>Ga0136554_1000752_pt1 | contig 12382 bp, 8 predicted proteins | sample AntRauTorckE5431_FD_104637 | JGI IMG/M metagenome (GOLD analysis project Ga0136554, IMG submission 104637) | Saline lake microbial communities from Rauer Islands, Antarctica - Metagenome Torckler E5 #431 | ecosystem: Environmental > Aquatic > Non-marine Saline and Alkaline > Saline | place...
TACAGCAGTATCGAGCAGCACGGACCTTGAATCAGACAGAATGCAAATTTCCCTTAGGATTGACTTGCAGCTGAACTGGTAGGATGATTTACATACTAAGTGTACACGATCATTTGGAATGATGACTGTGAATAAATGATAATGATAGTCGTAGTAACGGTTGCCTGACAGGTCGGGGCTGACCCCACCCACAAGCCCATGATTCCAAGGCCCATTATCAGTTTTATCTTCATGTTGCACTTGAAGCAGGAAAAGAGCCTGTATCAGACAGACGTTCTAAAGTTTTGTCGGTGACACTTTTCTCCGCCACCAATACTCTCGTTTACTTTTCTACTGGTACTCGTACCTACTTACGATCGTCCTCAACCAGCTCTTTGAACTTGGCTTGCCAAAACTACAAAACTCTGCAAAACTGCCATAAAAATGTACAAACGATCAACAATTTGTAAACCAACACCAATACCTAAAACAACACATGCATCCCTCATTTCAATGCCAGCGTAATGGATCTTTCCAGGATCGGCCAGCGATGAGCCAGGAACGTAGGCCATCTTCGTTCGAGACCGCGAAGTCGTCCTCGTCACTTCTTTCATCACCAGCATCCCCCCTCATTCTCGTGCCGCCTCCCCATAATGGAGCTGCTGCTATTGATATTACTCACTTGCGTCAGGCACAGAATGTGACCTTGCTCCCACCGTCGTTCTCTAAAATGAGTGAAGAATTCATTACTAGTTCTTTCAATCCCGCCAGTAGTCGTGATATTGCTGTAATGAAGGATACTCCCCTTCGTTCTCACACATTTGAGCATCGCATACCGATCATCAACGAAATGCCATCTGCTCCGCATTATGACGCCACCGAGAAAGATTTTGATGATGGACTCAAAGAATTCTTCCACGATCGTGTAAATCCCATCAACCCTCCTCACCAATGCGACGATTCTTCTGCTTTCGTTGCATGTTCCCCTTTTGACCCCCAGCACAAATCCCGCTCTATCAAAAACTACATGACTTGTCTAACTGGTACTCTTCTCCAGCACATGGACACGTCAGAGATAAGTCGGCGTAAAGTAGCCAAAATCAGATTACTTCTCCGGCATAAATTGATGCGAAACCACTACCAGCACGCCAAAGAACTTGTTGCTGGCACTAGTCCCAAAAGTGAACGCACCAGACAAACTCTGCTAAACTCTCTGACCGTGTATCAAAGAAACTCCATGTCAACGACGCCTAATGGTTCGGGTTGCTCGATTTCATACGCTGACATCAAGCATGCCAGAGGTAAGGTGGACAATGGCCATCCTGTGCTGCAGACAAGCCCCCCTCGAGTATCTTTGCTGGATAATAGCTATGTGACAGTATCGAGCAGTGCGGACCTTGAATCGTACCAAATGCACCCCCGAGCATCTATGGATAATAGCCGTGCAACAGCAGTATCGAGCAGTGCAGACCTTGAATCGTACCAAATGCACCCCCGAGCATCTATAGTATCTATGGATAATAGCCGTGCAACAGCAGTATCGAGCAGTGCGGACCTTGAATCGTACCAAATGCAATTTTTCCCTGAGGATTAAGTTGCAGTTGAACTAGTAGGATGATTTGCATATAAGTGCAAACCCGGGCGTTGATTGAATCCTAATCCTCGAACACGAGGATTTGGAATGATGAATGCGAATTCATGATAGTCATAGTGATAATCACGACTACTAGTATGATCCTCATGATCATATAATGATGATCAAGTATCATAGAAACAGGACATAGTAAATTTATCTTCAATAGCGAAATGGGACATAGTAAATCTATCTTCAATAGCAGAATATTATATAGTTTGTGCCTGTTTGTGCTACATACATAATACGTAATCAGTAAAATTCCTGTTTGGGGCCTTCGAAAGTATTGTCACTGTTTTGTATTTCATTACCTATCATACCTACTTATTACCACATGGTAGGTAGTGTTTGTCAAATGATATGTAGAGTGATTGGAAAAAAACACTTGGGGCGATTGTGGATTGTGGTACTGCTGGTATGTAGATAATTTGAATTACGCTACAATATTTGGAATGACCAGCCCAAGCCAGCCAGCCCCCCTCCTCCCGCCAAAACTGTACATCCTTTGTGGACTACCCGGGCACCTTGTAAAGTAAGTACGTGTCAACACCAACCACCAATCTATTTTGTGTCGAAATCTATCTCAATCAGTTCAACGTCAAACATGCCACCTTCGCATCCCTACGATCACTGCCGGCATCTCACGCACCACCAGACGACAGCCCAAACCACAGCTCAGGTTGCCCCATCCACAAGTGCCACTGATTGCATCTTTGAAATCAAAAATGTTGAGCTCCCAGTCATTTTTCATCCTATTGGCACAATGTGTGACGACCAAGGCCATTCACAATAATAACAACCACAACAGCTTCAGTTTTGAATCCATTAATTTCTATCATGACAACATGAAAGCAAGCGATGAAGATGGAAAGCCCATGCAAATCAATGAGAAAGCGCCAATCTCTCTCTTTTTTCATGGTGGAGATTTGGTCGAGACAGCATCAGCAGAAGATCCACAGCAGGAGGAATCGACCTTTGTCACAATGGCTGAGTGTTCCTTCATGCCTCGCAGTGCAGCTGATATCGAACTTGACATGGAATACGATGATGATCAGGAAGATGAGGATGACGATGAGGATGATGGATCCTCTTCTATGCTTTCCAACTCTTCCATTAGAAGAAAAGTCGCTGTAATCAACGGTGGACAGGATTCCAAGTCTCGCAGTGACGACGCTCAGAAGGGAAATTCCGGAACTGGATATCGCAGAGCGACGTCATCGGCCATGCTCAGCAATACGCACAGCAACAGCAAGAAATCCCTAACTCGTGATCCTCTTCTATTGAATATCAGAGGAGGAGCACAGATATCGGACGAGTTTGCAAAGCGTCTTGTCACTGCTGCAATGGTGACTCTCATGTATGAAGGATGCATCGGGCATATCTTCGAATTCTTAAAGATTTCAATGCAGACAGCTGAACCAGGGACCAAATACATGGACATCATCACAAGTATCACAAGCAACAAAGGTATTGGTGGTCTCTGGGATGGGTTCGTGCCATGGGGAGTTATTCAATCTATTTTCAAGGGAGGGGTGTTTGGCCTTGCTCACGCAATAGCAAAAGCGCAACTTGAACCGCTCGCAGAAAGGGGTATCATGCCAGAACTAATGGCTCTCACACTTGCAGGAGGAATTGCTGGAGGATTTCAGGGTTATATTCTATCGCCGACACTACTGTTGAAAACTCGCGTCATGACCAACCCCGTCTTTAGAGAAAAAATGTCCTTGTTGAGAACGACCCTGCTCAGTTTTGCCATTGGATATGAAGTTGTAAAGAATGAAGGGGTTGGAGCTCTGATGAAGGGATCCAATATTTTCGCATTGAAGAGAGTTTTCGATTGGTCCACTCGTTTCTTTTTCAGCGATATGTTTGAGTCCATGATGTTGCAATATGGATGTGGAGTCAATGGGGCACTCTCCCCTAAAGAGAAGATTTTTGCATCGATATTGGGTGGCACAGCTTCAACCATTGTCACCCTCCCTCTTGATGTCATTGTAGCCAAATCTCAGGACGCAAAGAAGGCCGGAGTGAAGGTATCTGCATGGGAAACATTTGCGCAGGACTACAAGGTGGGCGGATTCAAGCAGCTTTATGATGCTAATATGCAAGGGTTTGAGGCTAGACTTGTGCACGTGTGCATGACCACAGTTGTCATGAAGACTGGAAGTGGTTTAATGTACAATTTTCTATTTGGGGCAAAGAACTGAAGGGAATTTAAAGATTTTGCATGAAACATTAAACTCATCTTTAGTTTTTATTGAAATCGACATCATAATATGTTCAGAAGTTCTAGCAGAGAAATCAAGACTGAATGCTTTTCTTTCAAAGATGTTTTACTGTGTGATTCCGATCATCTCTGGATTCAATCGGAGCAGTTTGTACACAGAATTTAAATCATTGGAAGCAGGACCAATGCTTGCAACAAGCATGAATGGGTATAGATTCGTAACAGGATCTGGGACACCCAGCGCTGAAGGATTAGCCTCTGTGATGTGATTCAAACCATTTCTCCAACACATCTTGTTGGCAGTTGCAGAATGAAGTGGTAGACGATCACTATCGTCCCTCAAGAAGGCGCACTTCTTCCCATTATGTTCGACGTCAACTAGATACTCAATGATATCTCGCCATGATCCTTTGCGATACGCTGCCTGCTCAGCAGCAACATGCAGCGCATTTCTCCTCTTATAGTCCACAGCATTGACTTTGCAAGGAAGAGCGTGATGCACAAGCACTGCCCACAGCATATCTACATTACTTATCATTATGATTGCAGCATGTAAGAGAGGAAGATTGCCATTGGGCTGCATCTGTAACATCCCTCCCTTCAAATAAATGATTAGCTTGATGCAGGACCATGTTCCGCCTGAAAAAGCACTTTCACCAGTGCAGTCAAAGAGGTTGCTAAAGGATTCGCACATCAAGTGCCAAGGAGTAAGCCCTTGACGATTCTTTTGAAAGATGCTCTTGGATAGCGCGTCCCAGTGTTGATGTTTCTTATACAACAGATTCTTTACAGACTTGCTAAAGACGAAGCGAAGCATTTCTGGAGACTTTGACGAGCAGGCAAGGTGCAGAGGCAGGTTCCCATCTTTGTCCATCTTTTGGAGAGCCGATGGCCAAGTATGTAGAATAAACTTCGCCACATCCAAGTTATTGCATTTCACGGCTCTGCTTAAGAAATTCCCATCCAACACTTTATGAACTGTGACACCAGTGCACTTGAAAAGGCGTCTCACGATTCTTTCACAAAGGCGAGAATTGGAACAAGCTAACTGAAGTGTTGTGTGAAGAAAAGTGTGCTCTTTGTACTGTAACAGACCGCATCGATCACCAAACAGTTGCATACCTTTGCAAAGCAGTAATTCCACCATTTTAGATGATCCCGTTGCAACCGCAAATCTTATAGGTAGACATCCTGTGTTGCTTGTCATGCCAAGGGCCTGAGGGAATAAATTGATGAAGTATCTAGCGAGTTCAACATTTGTTCCCATCGCTGTAATATGGAGTAGTCTATACTTCCAAACCATTGTTGACAATGGATGGGGAGGTTGACTTGCGCTAAGCAATGATTGCATGGTGACAATATTCACATCTGCATTGGCGCATGCTAGCTGCACTGGAGTGAAGCGAGATATCTTGTGGGCTTCAGTCGCTGCACTTGGGACTTTGAGCGCAACTTCCTTATCTAAAAGGAACTGGATCATCGTTGGTATACTGTGAAGACATGCTAGATGCAACGGTGTTGCATTTTCTTTGTTATGAGCATGGATGAGCTCTGGGTACATGTCTAGAATGTGCCTTGCAAAGAAGAGATCGCCAATTCTAGCGGCGACATGTAAAAGTTCATTGTCTATAAGATAGTGGAGAAATTGACACTTTACTGTGAGAATCTCAAGGTTTTCTTTCAAATTCAATTTACATATATTCAATTGAAAGGAAATAGGCAAACTTACCCTCGACTTCCGATTTTGTTTGAAACTCTGGAGATGCATGAATAAGGATGCTGAGTACAATTCTTGCACCTTCAATAAACTCGGATTCAAGAGCAATCTCTATGGCAGACATTCCGTCAGAATTTCTTGGGAGCCATTCATCTGAAAATATCAGGCCTTCGTCAACTAGTAGCTGCACCATGGCTGGGGACTCGCAATACATGCAACACTCGTGTATGGGCATATTTCCTTCATGGTTACAGTAAGTAAGTACGCTAGGTTCGTACCGAATCAAATCTGTGGCAACATCGAACCTGTTGAAATCAGCTTTCAAGGACATTCGTATCAATACATTCGCTAGTTCGAAGGACCTATGACTCACATCTAGAAGATATTTAACGATCTCGAAGGATGTATGTTCGTTGAAGTAAGCAAGTTTACAATTCATATTGTATGTTTCATGATCATTAACGAGGCACGGTTTCTTTTCCATAATCACTTTCAAGATGTGTAACGGAACAGGTATATTTTCCTGACCAAGTGCGAGATAAAGTTCGTAACTAGATACCTCCTTCTGGTCGCACTGCTGAAGATAGATATAGATTGCCTCCCATTCCTGAGCCGTCTGTATCCGAGGCAGTAGCAGATCGCATAGACTTCGTTTGTCCTTCATGATGAAAAAATGGAAAGATCATCGTCGAATAACATATTTTATTTAGTTCCGTGAATCATTTTGGCGATTTGAGAGAAGTTGAGATAAGGCAACGGTCGATTTTAAAAAGGGCTGAACAATCTGTGACCAAGTCTGTTTATGTGACCACTATCATTCAAAGGAACATTGGTAGCACATGAGATGTTAACATTTTCTGTTGACCCATGATGTGCTTACTTTGAAAATATGAGGCCATTTTCAATTTTTCAAAAATTGATAAAATTCAAATTTGCGCTTCCGAATGAGTTACTTTTTCATTCCTCATTCCTCATTCGCACCTAGTGAACGTGAATGAATGTGCATTGCAAATATGAGTAATTCATGCATGCCCACATAATTATCATGAACATCATCATCATCCCCATTCCATAAAAATCAAAAAGCTCCCCTTCTCAGCACCACCTCCTGCGCCTCCACGCAAAAGAAATGACTCCGCATATATCTCAAACTAGCGACTGGCAAAAGGAACCCAAAGAGGTTAGTCCCCCAGTACACAAAATTCCCCAGCGCCAGCATCTTTTCCCACAATCTCATGACATCCCATCCCGCCAGCATCCAATTATAGAGCGGCCCCATCCTGACTGCATTATAAGCCACGGGCACGAAGATTCTCAAGGGCAGCGGTGCCCCACATCTCTTGGTTGCGGCTTCCGTCATGACCTGGCAACAGATTAGAAACATGGATGTGGCCATGTGCGTCATGGTGACATATGACGGCACGAGCCTGGCCGGTATGTTCGTCACGCATTGATCTGCGAATCCCATGGCAAGGGCAAGGAGGGGAACGAAGTATCCGAATAGTTCCCCCGTGCGCAACCAATTCTGATAAACGTAGCTTTCGGTAATTGCGATTCCCAAGGGATTGGAGATGAGATCTGGGACATGCCCCTGTGGGGGTAAACTTGGCAAGATGGGTTGCAGCGATGCAGAGGCAGAGGAATAGGAAGATTCGGACGGATCTGCGGAGGAAGGATCGTGGCTGTCGATGTCATTCCTTGGCGAGGAAGCTATGATGTTGAGTATTGAGATGTAGCCCGAAAAAAAGATAGTGAAGAGCATGTGTCCAGGAGAAACCAGTCCCTTGGCCACAAGTACTAGTGCAATGATGGGCGGCAGTTTTGGTTCAAACCTTTTGTTGCGTCGTGCAGCTGTGGTGTTTGCCTTTGCATTACTGGATGGATCCATCCGTTGGTCATCAGCATTACTATTAGCATTAGCACTATCATCATCGTCAATATCTTGTTGCAGTTGCACCTTTGCAAGATCCTGCAATTGCTGAGGTGTCAAAGGACCTTTGTCAGCCAGAATAATTTGAGCCATTTGTGGAACGATACCATTAGGAAAGGAATCTGCCAGAGTGAAGGATATTCGATTTGTCAATGGATATATTTCTGCTCCCCGTCTGTATTTCTCGTGAAGTGCAGTCGTTGTTGATAATAATGGTAATGATAATGACGATAGACGATGCTGCAATGATGATGTTGTCGTGACTTCCTGTCGCCGTCCTTTATTACTCTTGATATTACTCTTGATATTTATATGTATAGCATAGGACGATGAAGCGAGATATGCTGATGTCAACGTTGCTGAAATGCACAGCAACAGATGAAATAATATTGATCGTATTCCTGGTCTCATTTCGAATACATTTAGAGATGAAAATGAAGATGAAGATGAAGATTAGCAAGAAAGGATTATATGTTGTGTTGAGTGATGTATGTTGTATGTGTTGAATATTATGTTGATTGATGTTACATACCTACGATGATGATTGATGATTGATGATGATGAATGATGATTTCAATGATAAGTACGAGTATTGGCACAATCTGCAGTATCTCTATGCTGGGGAAATGAACATACATTCCTCTCAGAACCTATTATTGATTATTATCAATACACAAACAAGGAAAGGCCTTAGCGCGCCCAAATCTTAGTCCCGTGGAAGAATTTTCAACATATCTGGAAATCACCATCATCATCCCACAATAATATGTTATATGCCAATTATTACAGCAGCAGCCGTCTACCATACTTACTGACCATACTACCATCCCATTGCATCCCATACAACGTTATCATACAACATTCCATCCAATCAGAACTGTATTCTTTCTTTCCAAAATGACAGACTTGACTGAATCCCTGCTTGATTCTCTTTTGAATCCTGGCATCGGCCGAAATGCCGAACAACAATTCAAGGCCATCACTCTTCCGTCGCGCATCCACGGTCTCTTTTCATTACTGCAGTCCTCTCTACTGAATGCTAATGTTAATGCTAATCATGCTAATGCTAATGCGAACGCTAATGCTTCAAGAACCATGCTGGCTTGCGTTTTACTTCGAAGAGATATTTCTTCCATCGCAGGACATGTGTCACAGCACGTGCACACCCAAATGCAACCGAATGAAAATGATATCATCGCAATGCTCAATGGCATGGTGCAGCCTCTTCTAGATTTCTTTCAACAACCCCTTCAATCCCCAGTACAGAGACAGCTCGGATTCATTATTGCAGAACTATGCTCTGCCCTAAGTATATTAGATGAAAATGCTGCAATAACAACAGCGACGCTCGTACTGCACACCATTGGTCACGCATGTTCCATGGCCCATAAACCTTCTCTCGATCTCTTGGCATCTCTCGCACAAAGGGCTCCTTTCGCAATTCAGCAGGGACACATTCATTCACTCTCCAATGTCCTACAGGCTGCTGCTATCGCTTGTGCTGCTGATGCTGCTACAATGGAATTGCAATTGCCTTCTCGGCATCACCTCGCATGCACCAATTCCATCCTAGATGTTCTCTTGAACATCAGCATCGCATCCGATATTAACATGAGGCAAAATGCACCAAACTCATTGTTGAATACTACACTTTCTCCTCCCTCTGCGAATGAGCGCATGATACAAATGATTCAACTCCAGACCATGGCCGAAACAGATCCCAAGAAAAAAACTATTCAACACGAAGGGCCCGTTGCCGCTCTGGGCAAACTGTGTCTTCCCTCCTTGCTCAAAATTATCCATGCCTGTACTTGTACTCTTGATTCCAGTTCCAATGTCAATGGCAATATCAATGGCTCTAATCGAGATGAAATTCAAACCCTGATGCAATCCATTTCGCAGATTGCGGCCATGTGTCCATCGCTTCTTGCGGGCGATGCGGAGATATTGGCATTGGTCTGTCATGTATTGTTGGGAATTGCAAGTCGGTCGGAAGAGGAGACGAGGCTTGCGGCTGTCGAGGCGTTGGTGACTTTGACCATGGTTCCAGATGTCAAGGCTTTGTTTCAGGCCAATCCCGTTCTTTTAAATTTATGCATTGGTGGTGACAATGGGAATGGAAGTGGTAATGGGAATGGGAATGTCAATGGTGTCATTCATACATGTGCGGATGTAATGATCAATGGAGTCGATGATGATGTCAATGCATGGGCACAGCAAAACGTTGCATTGCAGGAAGACGCCGCTCGATGGGAGGACGATGACCAGGCCACTTTTGCCCAAGAAATTATGGAACATTTCATTACAAGCATTGGTGCACAGAGTCTTGGAGTTGTTTTGGGATTGGTGGAGATGATGTTGGCTTCCAAGCAGTGGCAGCGGATCAGGGCTGCATTGGCAATTTTGGAAATATGTCTTATAGCGGCTCCGTATTCGTTTGCGTCCCATGTTCCAGTGGCCGTGGAGGCGGCGTTGAGTTTTGCTGCTTGGGATTGTTCATGTGTGCGGGTTCAATTTCAGGCAGTTCAATTGTTGACCGCACTTTGTAGGGCGGATGAGATTGGAGAGGATGGATCGGGTGCGGGTGGGGGTGCTAGTAGCAGTGGTCGACCGAAGCTTGGGGTAAGGAAGCAGCATGCTGAACGAATATTGGCAACTCTGGCGCAACTCATGAATTCGGATTGCACAAAAGTTCTCGGTCATGCCTGTTTGGCGATTGTGGCATATTGTCGTGGTGGGAATGGAAAGGAAAATTCTGGATTTTGCGTGGACAAATCTTTGTTGATTCCATTCTCACTTGATGTGCTGACAAGGATTGGTAATGGTCCGCTCTCTCTTGATATTGCTGGGAACGTAGATGTTTATATTCGGGCCTTTGCGGCAGTTGCTTGTTGGGCGGATGTGACACAAGAACATTTTGAAATATTTTATTCAACCCTCATGCCTGGTTTCATTGAATGCACGGGGTATGGGCTAGAAAGAGATGCTACTGGGAATTTTACTGGAAGGGGGTCATCTGCTGATGAATTTGTGGCATTGCGCGGAGGAGCAATCGAAGTTTCAACCATCGTTGGTCAAGCAGTCGGAGAATGTGATGGACTCTTTCATTCAGATGCGATGAAATTGATGCAGCTTATTCTTCCTTTATTGGAGAGTCAAGAAAGCAATAAATCTGTAGTCTTGATTCCTCAGGATCAGTTGCTAGCAGCATCTGCTCGCATTGCTTGTGTAATGAAGGCTTCGTATGCTCCTTTCGTACCGAGAGTCCTCCCATACATGCTTCGCAAGGCTAAGGAAAAAGCTGATGTTTCGATTACCGACGGCGACGAGTCAACTGCTGGACAAGAAAGTCAATTTGATGAGGATACTGGAATGGAAACCATAACCCTTGCGCTTCCTGGTATGGGCGTCAAGAAGCTAGTTCTGAATACTGCTCAAATGCAAGAGAAAGCCCAAGCAGCGAGAGCAGTGTACGAACACGCAAATTCAATGGGTGCAGCATTTGGTCCATTTGCTGGTGATTGTGTCGAGGCTTTCCTACCACTGCTTCAATTCAAATACTCGGCTGATGTTCGAGCTACAGCTGCTCAGGCACTAGGCCCAGTCTTTGATTCTGCTTGTGAGTATGCTCTATCAGCAACAAATTTAGATCATGCCACTTTACCACAAAAGGTATATTCTCCTATTGTTCTGTCAATGGCAAAGCAACTTATGGACGAAGACGACGACGATGTTGAAACCTTATCTGCATTCTCTGAAGCCATGAGCAATCTTGCATATTCAGCCTATACACATGCCAACAAAAATGTCAGAGCATGCATGACATGCACCGAAGCCAAACAGTTTGTTTCTGCTGTAATAAAAGTAATCGAAAAGTGCGTATCGAGCCGCAAGGTCATGTTTGAACACATGGTCACAGGATCAATAGATGGAGACCAAATGATTGAATATGAGGATTTATTAAGTGTCCAATCAGATTTTCTGACCGGACTTGTAGACTCTATTGGATACACACTCAAAACTCTGAAAGAGCTTTTTATACCAGTCTTCGACTCGGCCGTGGCTCCTTTCTTCACCCCTCTGCTCAAGGCCTCAAGTAACATTGATGCGAAGGCTCGGCTTGGAGCAATTTGTCTATTTGTCGACTGTGTGGAACATTGTGGATCGGAGGCTGCTGCAAAGTATGGACCTCTCCTAATAGATGCAGTTACTGAAGGAGTCGAAGACAAGGACCTCGAACTGAGGGAGGCATCTATCTATGGCATTGCACAGTTGGCGCGTCGTGCGCCACAAAATTGTCTCCAAAATGTCGCTTTTCAACTGATCCAACACCTTGCCACCATTGCGAAAGAGGGGAGCGAGAAAAGAAAGGAAGATATACAAAATATAAGGCTCGTTGAGTATTCCGCATCTGCAATCGCCACCATGACTCTCTTCAAGTCGTCCCCCTTCGTTCAATTATTACCACCTCCACAAAGGACGGACATCATTAAAATCTTTCTCGCCAACCTACCTCTTCTTGAAGATTTTGATGAAGCTAAATTTTGCCACGATGGCTTTTGTGAGTTGGTTGAAAACGGAGATATTGACTTGACACAGAATCTAACTCAAGTCCTAAAAGTGGTTGGTGAGGTAGCAGACGCTGTCAACGACGGTGATGAAATGGCAACCCAAGAAACTTGTGGCCGTTTTGCTAACATTATTGCAGCGATACAATCCCAACTTGATGCCTCTCTTCTTCAACAGGCATTTGCTAATATTACTGAAGAAGCCCGGAATGGAATCAATTTACTCATGGGGCAATAACATAAAAAGGATCATTAACTTAAATTATCTTAAAGAAATAAAGCGCATTAATTAATTGTTTTGATCTTCATGGTCTCATTGCTATACCAA
>Ga0136554_1000753_pt1 | contig 12374 bp, 9 predicted proteins | sample AntRauTorckE5431_FD_104637 | JGI IMG/M metagenome (GOLD analysis project Ga0136554, IMG submission 104637) | Saline lake microbial communities from Rauer Islands, Antarctica - Metagenome Torckler E5 #431 | ecosystem: Environmental > Aquatic > Non-marine Saline and Alkaline > Saline | place...
AAACTGCATGAAGATTGGGGCACCACGCCGGCCACCATTGATAATTGCCTGACGGTGGCCGACGCCTTCGATATTCAGGTGATGATCCACACCGATACGCTGAACGAGTCCGGGTTCGTCGAAAGCTCACTCGCCGCGATGAAGGGCCGCACGATCCATGCCTATCACACTGAAGGGGCGGGCGGCGGCCATGCGCCCGATATCATCAAGGCTTGCGGCGCGCCGAACGTCATCCCGTCCTCCACCAACCCGACGCGGCCCTTTACCATCAACACGCTGGATGAACATCTGGACATGTTGATGGTGTGCCACCACCTGGACCCGTCGATCCCGGAAGATGTCGCCTTCGCCGAAAGTCGCATCCGGCGCGAGACTATTGCGGCGGAAGATATCCTTCATGATATGGGTGCTTTTTCGATCATCGCCTCCGACAGCCAGGCCATGGGCCGGGTGGGGGAGGTGTTGATCCGCACCTGGCAGACGGCCCACAAGATGAAGGTGCAGCGCGGTCGGCTGTCCGAGGAGTCCGGCGATAATGATAATCTGCGCGTGCGCCGCTATATCGCGAAATACACCATCAACCCGGCGATTGCCCATGGTATTTCGGGCGAGATCGGATCGATTGAGGTTGGAAAACGCGCGGACCTAGTGCTGTGGAACCCGGCCATGTTCGGGGTGAAGCCGGATTTGATGCTGATCGGTGGCACGATTGCGGCCGCCGCGATGGGGGACCCCAACGCCTCCATCCCGACGCCCCAGCCGATGCATTATCGCCCGATGTTCGGTGCCTATGGCCGCTCATTGGAAGCCTCCGGCGTTACTTTCCTTTCCCAAGCGGGCCTTGATAACGATATCGCCAGCCATCTGGAATTGCGCAAATCGGTTTGTGCGGTCGCCAACACGCGTGGTGGCATCGGCAAGGCGTCGATGATCCTGAACGATGCAACGCCGGAGATTGAGGTTGATCCCGAAACCTATGAGGTGCGCGCCGATGGCGAGTTGCTGACCTGCGAGCCGGCATCTGAATTGCCCATGGCCCAACGGTACTTCCTGTTCTGATGGCGGTTGCGCGGGACATAGTGCGCGCAGGCGACTGGCGCGGGCCGGTGGCGGACAGCGTGCTGCTGGACTATGACGGTCGGCAGCGCCGCCGCATCGCGCTGGTCGGGATTGGGGGCACGACATTCCTGCTGGACCTGGAACGTGTGATGGGGCTGCAAGAAGGCGACGCGCTTCGGCTGGAGGATGATCGCCTGATCCTGGTGAATGCGATGCCGGAGCCCTTGTTGGCGGTGCGCGGTCAAGATTCGGGTCATTTGCTGCGTCTGGCCTGGCATTTGGGCAATCGCCATCTGCCCACCCAGATTGAAGCGGCGCGCTTACTTGTACGGGCCGATCATGTGATCGCCGATATGCTGCGCACCCTGCAGGCGGAGGTGGTGGAGATCACCGAGCCCTTCCGCCCCGAACGCGGCGCCTATGGGCTGGGCACGACGCTTGGGCATGATCATAGCCACGCCGAGGGCGGCCCCTCATGATCGATGCGGATCTCTATAAGCTCAGCGCCTGGCTGTCGCCGGCCTTTCCGGTGGGGGGCTATACCTATTCCCACGGGCTGGAATGGGCAATTGCTTGCGAGGAAGTGCTTGATCGCGACAGCCTGGATGATTGGTTGTCCGTTTGCTTGGCCCAAGGGGCGGGGCGCAGCGATGCGATCCTGCTCAGCGCCGCCTGGGCAGCCGGACGCGCGGGCGAGCGTGATGAACTGGCAGAGATAGATGCGCTAGCCCGCGCGCTTAGCCCCTCGCGCGAGCGGAAGTTGGAGACCGAGCAGCAGGGACGCTCCTTCGCAAAAACCGTGGCCGCAGTTTGGCCGATCGCAGGGCTGGACGGGGCGGCATTGTGTTATCCGGTCGCGCTCGGTTGGGCGGCGGGGCGCCATGGGATTGATTTGCGCGCGACGCTGGTCTTCTTCCTGCAGGCCTTTGCGGCCAATATCGTCTCTGCCGGCGTGCGCGCAATCCCGCTTGGCCAAACCGATGGGCAGCGGGTGACCGCCGGTCTGCTTACGACGATTGAGGCCTTGGCGGATGAGGTTTTAAGTTCAAGCCTAGACGACATCGGCGGGGCGGCCTTTCGCATCGACCTCGCCTCCCTTCATCATGAAACCCAATATTCGAGGCTTTTCAGATCATGACATCCCCTAATGGACCGTTGCGCGTTGGAATCGGGGGGCCTGTGGGCTCCGGCAAGACGGCACTGACCGATGCGCTCTGTCGGGTGTTCCGCGATCGACGCTCCATCGCAGCGATCACCAACGATATTTACACGCGCGAAGATGCGGAGTTTCTGACCCGCTCCGGCGCGCTGCCGCCGGAACGCATCATGGGGGTGGAGACCGGGGGCTGCCCGCACACGGCAATCCGCGAAGATGCCTCGATCAACCTGGTCGCGGTGGAGACGATGGTGGAGAAATTCCCGGACCTGGAATTGATCCTGATCGAATCCGGCGGCGATAATTTGGCGGCGACCTTCAGCCCGGAATTGGCCGATATCACGATCTATGTGATCGATGTGTGCGCGGGCGATAAAATCCCGCGCAAAGGGGGGCCGGGCGTCACACGCTCCGACCTTCTGGTGATCAATAAGATTGAATTGGCCCCGATGGTCGGTGCCTCGCTGGAGGTGATGGACCGCGACGCCCGCAAAATGCGCGGTGAGAGGCCCTTCGAATTCACCAATGTCCGCACTAGCCTCGGCGTCGAACCGGTCGCCGCCTGGATTGAGCATTTCGGCTGGAACGCCGCCCTGCCCGAGCGCACCGCCGCACCGTTTTAAGGCGGGGCCGGGTCGCTTCGTGGATTGTCGTGCGGTGCGCTTCGTTGGCCCGGCTTGTGATCCCACCCGGCTAACCCGTATGATCCGGTGCAACGCCTAGCTCTTTAAACCAAGGCGGAACCGGGGGATATCCCATGTCTAGCAGTTGCTATCCAGCCGCGCATTTAGCGGACTTGGCCGCGCGTATTTTGGTGGCCCACAATACCAGTGCGGAGAATGCGGCCTGTGTTGCGGATGCGCTGGTGGCAGCACAAATCGATGGCCATCAGGGTCATGGTTTGGCACGCATGGCGGCCTATAGCGCGCAGGCCGCTTGCGGGAAGGTCGATGGCCATGCCACGCCAATTCTGACGGAAGCAAGCCCGGCTGCCGTGCGCATTGATGCCGGCCACGGCTTCGCCTTCCCGGCGATGCGCCTCGCGATTGATGATTTAAGCGATCGCGCGGGCCGGATGGGCATCGCGTCTGCGGCCATCTTCCGCTCGCATCACTCAGGTGCTGCTGGTCATCATGTGGAAGCGCTGGCTCGGCGCGGCATGATCGCCCTACTTTTCGGGAATGCCCCCCAGGCGATTGCGCCGTGGGGCGGGATCAAGCCATTGTTCGGCACCAACCCGATCGCCTTTGCCGCCCCGCGTGAAGCGGCTGATCCCCTGGTCATCGACCTCAGCCTCTCCAAGGTGGCGCGCGGCAAGGTAATGTTGGCGTCGAAGGCGGGCGAGGCGATCCCCGAAGGTTGGGCCTTAGATAAGGACGGAAACCCGACCACCGACGCGGACGCCGCCCTGGCCGGCACCATGATCCCAATCGGGGATGCGAAAGGGGCCGCGCTGGTTTTGATGGTTGAAGTCTTGGCGGCGGCTTTGACGGGCGCCAATTTCAGCTATCAGGCGTCGTCCCTCTTCACCGCAGACGGCCCCCCGCCGGGCCTTGGTCACTGTTTGATCGCGATTAATCCAGGCCCCTTGTCCGGGGGCAGCTTCACCACCCGGATCGAACAGCTGATGGGTGCGATGTTGGAGCAGGAGGGCGCACGCCTGCCCGGCACCCGCCGCCTGGATCAACGCGCGGCGGCGCAGGCTGAGGGCGTCAGCGTCTCCGACAGCCTCTATGCGGAGTTGCAGCGGTTGGCCGCGCACTAGGCGCCCTGCAGGGAACGGTTAGCGCGCTTCTGCCTCTGCCTCTGCCTCTGCGTCCTCTTCCTCTTGGGCTTCGCGCTCGGCCTCCGCATTTTCGGCGGCCCAGACGCCCGCTGCCTCCACCGCGACGGGCGAGGCGGTGGGCAGGACGCTTAGATAGCTTTCGGTATCATCCACAGAGACGGCCGCGCGCTGCGTCATGCGGTAGAGCGCATAGACCGCGATGCTGGCAAAAGTCACACCTAGCACAAGCCAGAAGGCGAAGGGGCCTAGCATCCCCATCACCCAACCGGTCAAAAGCGGCCCCGCAATGGCGCCCAATCCAAAAGTGAAGACCAACCCGCCGGAAGCTGACGGCATGTCTTCCGCCGCGAGCGAATCGTTGGTATAGGCCAAGAACAGCGCATAAAGCGGCGTCGTCACCCCGCCGGCGAAGAAGGCTGAGATCATCAAGGGGACCAGCCCGCCCTCGGTCACCCACCCCACGGCGCAGAATGTCGCGCCAAGCGCCGCCGACCCGAAGATCAGCTTGCGCCGATCCACCCGGTCTGACAGCCAGCCGATAGGGTATTGCAGCACCAAGGCGCCAGCGAACAGCATGGCGACGAACAGCGCGATCTGGGTTGGCGTTAGCCCGATCTGGCTGCCAAAGACCGCCCCCATGCCCGATTGCGTCGCATAGACGGTGCCCAGCAGGAAAATACCCACGGTGCCGAGCGGCGAGCCGGTGAAAAGATTGCGCAAGGCCATCGGTCGCGCGACCTCCACGGCGGGAACCGTGGTGACCGATAGCAGGATCGGCGCGAAGGAGATCGACACCAGGATCGAGGCACCGATGAACAGGACCGACGTGCCCGCATCGCCCAGCGTCAGCAACCCCTGCGCCCCGATGATGCCCAGCGTCTGCGCCATCATATAGGCCGACAGCACCTTACCGCGGGTCTGGTTGGTGGCCGCGTCGTTCAGCCAGCTTTCGGCGGTGACATAGACACCCGACATACAAAAGCCGATTAGCACCCGCAGGATCGTCCAGGACCAAGGGTCGTTCAGCAGCGGGAAGGCGATCAGGCTTGCCGACATAAAACTGCCAAGGGCTGCGAAGACACGCACATGCCCAACCCGCCGGATCATTAAGGGCGACAGGCGCGCACCCGATAAAAAGCCCACAAAATAGCCCGACGTGATGATGGCGAGTTCTAAGGAAGAAAAGCCCTCAATCCCCCCGCGCAAGCCGATCAGGGTGAAATGCATGCCGTTGCCCAGCATGATAAAGACGATGCCGAGAAGCAGGGCCCAAACCCCAGACAAAACGTTAACCATAACAGACCCTTTCGCGGCACGACCCCACCAATACTGTTTACAGTTGTGCGCATGGCAGGCCGCCAAATCCGTCGTTTCAGCGCCGCAAGCATGTACGTTTACGACAATTCATGCCGCACTGCACAATTTTTTGAGATGTCATAAACTTTGAGGCAAATTAAGCACTAGAATTTTTGGAATTAGCGGCTTCCGCCAGCGCGCCAAGCGCGAAAAGCATGTCCCCGACTTGTCGCAACGACAGCGGGTAGCGGAGGGTCGTGGGCGACGTGTAAAAATAGCGGAACGGATTCTAAATCCAGAGGATCTATGGGCCCACTCTGTGCCGCGCCAGCGAACTTGGTCCAACACTGCTAAAACACGTCCTGATTTTTTGTGATTAGAGAATCACCCGCTAAATAATCCTGAAGCCAAATTATAAATCGCTTAAAAAATAGTCCTTTGATTAAATTCTATTTTATAGAGTTTTAGTCCATTAGTTTAAAACTAAAACCTCAAAAATTTTGCAATAATACCTTTTTATATTAGAGATTTAGTACCTAAGTATAAGTAAAACATAAATTATTTTTTAACTTACATTGAATAATAATCCAACTTGGTGGCGGGAAGGCTATGTGAACGCTGATTGACGAAATGGAAAGGTTTTGACCATGAAAAAGGTGCGTTTAGGAGATGCGAGCCGTCCCGGGTGGTTCGGTAACTTGTCGATCAGGAAGAAGCTGGCACTAGGATTTGGTGGCGTTCTGACTGGATTCCTGGCGATGGCAGTGATCGCAATCGTCAATCTTATGACCATCGGGCACGATGTTGAGCTTTATGCAGAGGCTGTCGAGGAAGCGTCGACTGCGACTCAGATCGAAAGCGCTTTTCAGCAGATGCTGCGCCAGTCGGACCGACTGGCCGGCTACGACACCACGGGCGACCCTGCCTTGATGACGCGACTCCGTTCCCGCATTGATGCGGCGATCAAACGGTCCGCAGACCTGCATCTGCCTGAGGCGCATCAAGCGAAGATCGACGAGATATCGGAAGCGCTCAAAGTCTTCAGAAAAGACTTCGCCGAAGCAGTGGCGATGAAAACCCGCTTCCGGAAACAGGTGGACGAGGAGTTGATGCCGGTCGGTGAAAAGTTATTGGCCGATATCGACGGCTTGATCCAGCATGCCCGCGATACGTCGAATGAGAGCTTGCGCGATGCGAGTATCGTAGCCCGTGAGCATCTGTTGTTATTGCGCCTGAATGCCGCGAACTTGATTGAGCGACAGGAAATGCGTTTCGTGCCCATGGTCGCCGCTGAGGCGGAGAAGCTAACGGCCGCGCAAGCTGCGATGGCACGGCATGTCTTTGGCGGAGAAGCGCAGGTGCTCTTAGACGAGTTTGCGGCGCTCTCTGATCGTTTCGTCCGACTCGTTGACCAAGTGCATCACGATGAACGCGCCGTCCGTGCCCTGATCGAAGGGGAGATGGCAGAAAAGGTGCGCATCGTGGAGTCCGACACCGCGTGGTTGCTGGACATGGCCGGCAAGGCAGAGAAGGCAATGAAGGAAGAGACACTCTCCCTTGTCGTGACAACGGAAATCGAGATGATCGTGATCGCGATCATCGTGCTTATCCTGGCGATAGCTTTGTCGTTTGGGCTCGGACAGGCTATCGCGGTCCCGGTTGTCGGATTGACGGGCGCGATGTCCCGGTTGGCCGGTGGGGACAAGGAAAGCGCCATCCCCTACACCGACCGACGCGATGAGATCGGTGGCATGGCGGATTCGGTGCTGGTCTTCCAAAAGAATATGCTTGAAAACGACGAACTCCAGGCCGAGCAGGCCCGCGAGCAGGAAGCTAAGGCCAAGCGCGGTCAGGATATCGAAGCGGCCACAGAGGTTTTCGAGCGCGAAGTGGGTGAAATGCTTCGAATGCTATCGAGCGCGGCGACGGAGCTTGAGAGTTCGGCGCAGTCGATGACCAGCACGTCGGAGCAGTCTTCGAGCCAGTCCAACGCGGTCGCAGCCGCCGCAGAACAGGCGACGGCCAATGTGCAGACGGTCGCCGCAGCGACTGAAGAGCTCTCAACGTCTATCAGCGAGATCAGCTCCCAAGTCTCCGAATCTGCTCGCATTACCACTGAAGCGTCAAATCAGGCTCAAGCTACCAGTGATTCAGTTTATGAATTGCGAGAGTCGGCAGGAAAGGTCGGCAAAGTCGTCGATTTGATCACCGACATTGCCGAGCAAACCAATCTTCTAGCTCTCAACGCCACCATCGAGGCGGCACGGGCGGGGGAGGCAGGCAAAGGCTTCGCCGTGGTCGCAAATGAAGTAAAAAGCCTCGCAAGTCAGACGGGCAGAGCGACAGAGGAAATATCTACCCAAATCCGGGGCATGCAGGAGAAAACCGAAACAGCGGTGAAGGCTATTCAGTCGATTGCCGATACGATCTCAAGGGTACGCGAGATCGCAACTACCATCGCGTCAGCGGTAGAAGAGCAATCTGCTGCCACCGGCGACATTGGACGCAATGCGCAAGAGGCGGCGACCGGCACCCAGGAGGTGACCAACAACACCACCCAGGTGAGTCAGGCCTCTGAAGAAACACGCCATGCCGCATCGGACGTGTTAACGACCAGCAAAGATGTTGCCCGTCAGGCGGAGGGACTTGATGGCACTGTTAAGAAGTTCCTCAAGGCAGTGGCGGTGAGTTGATGCTATGGCTCTGTTGCTGGCGGGCCCGTTTCGGCCTGCCAGCAGCATTTTCAAGGTCGTTATTTCCGCCAGGTTTTCTGCCGCAGATAACGAGAACCCGACGAGCGCAAGAATTATCCCGACTGGGGTTAGGAGATTTCTTAGGTCCCGATTTTTGCCCGCTCTCTTCGTCGACGCGATTTTAGACGGTACGCGGCCGGTGAATTTGACTGCGGAAATACTGTATAAATAGGCCGACTTCGGCTGAGTCGGATTCCTTCCAAAATCAGCAGCGAGATTTTCGCCCGCGGAGGATAACTGACCTTTTACGCGCTCAAATGAACCTAGCGTTCGACTCCTCTGCGAAAAATAACAAGAGAAGCACGTAATGGCGGAGGGAGGGGGATTCGAACCCCCGAGGGGCTACAAACCCCAACACGATTTCCAATCGTGCGCCTTAAGCCGCTCGGCCATCCCTCCGTCAGGATCGTGGTGGACGCGTCCAGTGGGACGCCCTTGATCCATATCCTCGAGGCCTCTCAAGGCCCTCGAAACGAGCCGGACAATACCCAAGCGACCTGCCCCCCGCAAGGCCCGAAAGAGCCGAGAAAATCGTTTGATGTCTTTGGCGTTTCCCGGCAGCCCGGCTGCGTGCTAGACTCCCAAACGGTGGGCGAGTAACGCGTAGTATGGGGTATTTTACCGAATGGTCGTTTTGACCTTCCTCGGGCGGTTGTTGGTTATTCTGGCTCTCGGGGTGCTTGGCCTCGGGCTATGGCTTTGGTTGAGCGGTGCAGACGTCACCCAACAAGCGGGCCAGCTTTGGTTCTCTATGGATTTGGAATCGCTGAATGGCTTCCAGGTTCTGATCCAGCGCCATTTGCACATGCCCTGGCTTTGGGACGGCGCGATCGTGCCGTTGCTGAAGCGCCCGGCTTGGGAGGCGGTGCTGTGGCTGATGATCGGCGGCTTGCTGATCGGCGGGCTTATGCTGGTGCCAACCCGCGCGCGCCGGCGGCAATCCGGTTTCCGGAATTAAGCCTAAACGGCAGGTGGCCTGCTAGTCGTCACCCATTTTCAGCGCTTCCAAGAAGGCAGACTGCGGGATTTCGACCTTGCCGAACTGCCGCATCCGCTTTTTGCCTTCCTTCTGCTTATCCAGCAGCTTGCGCTTGCGCGATACGTCACCGCCGTAACATTTCGCGGTCACATCCTTGCGCATGGCCGTGATGGTTTCACGCGCGACAACTTTCGCGCCGATCGCGGCCTGCAGCGCCACCTTGAACAGCTGGCGCGGGATCAGGTCCTTTAGCCGCGCACAGATTTGCCGCCCGCGATGTTCCGCTTGGCCCCGGTGGACGATCATGGCCAGCGCATCGACGGGATCACTGTTGATCAGGATCGATACCTTGACCAAGTCCCCTTCGCGGTAGCCGTCGATTTCGTAATCGAAGGAGGCATAGCCGCGGCTGACGGATTTCAGGCGGTCGTAGAAGTCAAAGACCACCTCGTTCAGCGGCAGCATATAAATGACCATCGCGCGGCTGCCGACATAGGTAAGCTCAACCTGCTCGCCGCGCCGCTCGGTACAAAGCGCCAGAACGGGGCCCAGATAATCGTCGGGCAACATGATGGTTGCCTTGATCCAGGGTTCCTCAATCCGGTCGATCTTGGTGACTTCGGGGAAGTCCACCGGATTATGCAGTTCAATATACTCCCCATTGGTCAGCCACATCTTATAAACTACCGACGGCGCGGTGGAGATTAGGTCGAGATCGTATTCGCGCGCCAAACGTTCCTGAATGATCTCAAGATGCAGCAGGCCTAAGAAACCGCAGCGGAAGCCGAAGCCCAAGGCCGCAGAGCTTTCCATCTCGTAATGGAAGCTGGAGTCATTGAGGGCCAGCTTGCCCACCGCTTCGCGCAAGGCTTCAAAGTCGCTGGCATCGACCGGGAACAGTCCGCAGAAGACGACCGGCACGCTGGGTTGGAAGCCGGGCAGGCGGTCTTTGGTCGGGCGGCGATCATCGGTGATCGTGTCGCCCACGTTGGTGTCGGATACCTGCTTAATGCCGGATGTCATGAAGCCGACTTCGCCGGGGCCCAAGCGATCGACCTCAAGCCCCTTCGGCGTCATGACGCCGACCTTATCCACCTCATGGGCGATGTTGTTCGACATCAGGCGGATCCGCATGCCCTTTTTCAATTCGCCATCAACGACCCGGACCAGCGTCACCACGCCCAGATACACATCGTACCAGCTATCCACCAGTAGCGCGCGCAGAGGCTTGTCGGCGTCACCCTGGGGCGGAGGGAAGCGGTGCACGATGGTCTCAAGCACTTCGGGAATGCCAACGCCGGTCTTGGCCGAAATTTCCAACGCGTCCGACGCGTCGAGGCCGATGACCTCTTCGATCTGGCGCTTGATGCGGTCCGGCTCGGCGGCGGGCAAATCGACTTTGTTAAGCACGGGCACGATCTCAAGATCGCCATCCAGGGCGAGATAAACATTTGCCAGCGTTTGCGCTTCCACGCCCTGGCTTGCATCGACCACCAGCAGCGCGCCTTCGCAGGCAGCCAGCGACCGGCTGACCTCATAGGAGAAATCGACATGGCCTGGCGTGTCGATCAGGTTGATGGTGTATTCGATCCCGTCCGAGGCGGTGTAGAGCAGGCGCACCGTCTGGGCCTTGATCGTGATGCCGCGCTCGCGCTCCAAATCCATGGAGTCGAGGACTTGCGCCTTCATCTCGCGATCAGCCAAGCCACCGCAGAGCTGGATCAAGCGATCAGCCAGGGTCGACTTCCCATGATCGATATGCGCGATGATGGCGAAATTTCGGATGCGCGACAGGTCTGGCATGATTGACGGGCTCTATTCTCAAACAAAGAGGGTCACAGATAAATAGGTGGCAGACCGGATAGCGCGCCAGCCGGGGCGGAAAATAGGCCGGGGGAGGCGTCCGTGCAATGGCCCTGGCCCAATTCCCCCGAAACTAAGGGGATCAGCAGGGGGTAGCCTGCGGGCGATCTGATCAGATGTCGGATACCACGTCGGGTTGATTGGCTTTATAATCTATCTTTGTTCAGAAAATTTATACTTTTAATCATTTTATTGTTGACGGGAGTGATCCTACGCTTTAAAAAGGTCTTTGTCATCTCACCACAGCTGTGTCCGGATTTTGCTGGAACCTCTTCTGGGGGTGGGAAGATGATCGGCGGTCGCTTGCGGCCGCTTTTTTTATGCGCATCTGAAAATGATGCCAGGGTTTCGCCAGCTGGTGCGCCGGTGCCTGTCGCCTTGTGCAGGCACCAGGCGCCGCCGGCATGGCGAGCGGCCCCGGCACGGCACCCGCTGCTTTTGACTGGGGGAAGCCGGCGATTTGCCTAGTCGCCGTGCTTCCCCCTGCGACAGGCGTAATGCCGTCGTCCATTCGCCCTTGGTGGCGACGGTGCGACGCGTTGGCGCCGGCGGCATGCCGTGCCGGGGAAACCGATCGATTGTCTGATCGGGAACCTGGCCGTTGTTTTTCAAGCGGTGTGGCAAGGCTTCGTATTTTTTTGGTCCTTTACCCGGCCCGGATAACCGGTCCGATCGATCCGCTAAGCACGGTGCCCGCTCTTAATCGAACGGGCGCGACCGCGAGGCGATGCAGAGCCGAAGCGGTCCGTCCCTCTTTGAAGGGGGTGGGCCCGTTTTGGTGGATCGACGGATGGCCCGACCGTGAAGTTCCACGCGTTTGATATCGGCCGCGAGCGGCTTGGCCGGCTGCTCTGCGATAACCGATTGGATAACGCACATTTCCGAAAATTTCGACGGCACAGCCGACGGATCCGACATCTATCGGATCCGTCGGCTGGCTTCGCCGTCTTCACATGACGCCACACATAAGGAGAGACCATGTCTACGACAGTCGTCGACAGCTTTACCCGGCATTTTCAGGCCGAGGTGCACGAGTCCTATCAACGAATGGGCTCCAAGCTGCGCAATACCGTGCGTACCAAAAACAACATCAAAGGATCCTCGACCACCTTCCAGAAGGTCGGTAAGGGGACAGCCTCCACCAAAGCCCGGCACGGCAAAGTGCCGGTCATGAACATCGACCATGAGCCGATCGAAGTGGTCCTCCAGGACTACTACGCCGGCGATTGGGTTGATGCGCTGGATGAGGTGAAGGTCAATCACGACGAACGTTCGGTCGTCGCCAATGCGGGTGCCTATGCGCTTGGGCGGAAGACCGACGATCTGCTGATTGAAGCCTGCGATGGGTCGGGCGCAATCGTTGATGCCGGCACCGGTGCAGATGGCCTGACCAAGGCCAAGGTTCTGGAAGCGTTTGAACTGTTGGGTGCGGCTGATGTGCCGGACGACGGTCAGCGCTATGCCATCGTCGGTTGGAAGCAG
>Ga0136554_1000754_pt1 | contig 12353 bp, 10 predicted proteins | sample AntRauTorckE5431_FD_104637 | JGI IMG/M metagenome (GOLD analysis project Ga0136554, IMG submission 104637) | Saline lake microbial communities from Rauer Islands, Antarctica - Metagenome Torckler E5 #431 | ecosystem: Environmental > Aquatic > Non-marine Saline and Alkaline > Saline | place...
CGCCCGCGCGCCCGATCAGGCCGGCGATTTGCTGCTGCGGGTTTATCTGCCCCTCTTGGCGTTGGAGCCTGAGGCCCGCGCGATCCGAACCGGCGTCGCCCGTCGCGCCTTTGCAGGCGGGCTTGTGGAGGCCACGATTGCCAATCCGGCGGCGGGCGCGATGATGCGGTTGGCCGCCGACGATGGCCGGGTGGCGGAGGTGGTGCTGTTCGCGCTGCTGCGCCTTGGTGATCTTCACAGTGCGGAGATTGAACCCTCCTCGCTGGCCGACATCGCCGGGGCTCTTGCGGCGGTGGGTTTGGCGCGTGATGCGCGCTACCTGACCTTGGAAGCCGCGATTTCCGCGGGTCTTTAGGTATTGGGCTTTAGGCGTATCAGTTAGATCGGGGGCGGGCGCAAGGATGAGCCGATATCTCGATCCCTTCCTTGAAATGCTGGTGGCCGAACGCGGTGTCGCACAAAATACGCGGGTCGCCTATCAGCGCGATTTGTTGGATTATTCCGCCTTTTTATCCCAGCAGGGTCGCGCGCCGGAAAAGGCAACGGCCCGCGATATCTCCGATTATCTGTCCCACATCGCGAAAAGTGGGGCGAAGGCGGCGACGGCGGCCCGTCGCTTGTCGGCCCTGCGGCAATTCCATCGATTTTTGTTTGCCGAAGGGGTGCGCGGCGACGACCCGACGCTGACCATCGATGGTCCAAAGCGGGGTCGCCCCTTGCCCAAAATCATGGGGGAGGGGGAGGTCGATCGCCTGCTGGCCGCCGCGCACGCGGTTGCCGGGGTTGAGGGGGTGCGCCTCGCCTGTTTGGTAGAACTCCTCTACGCCACTGGATTGCGGGTCAGCGAGTTGGTGACCTTGCCGCTGGCCGCCGTGCGGCGGGACGAGCCCTTTATCCTGGTGCGCGGCAAGGGGGGTAAAGAGCGCCTGGTGCCCCTAAGCGACCCGGCCCGCGCGCGCCTCGCCGATTATCGCGATCAGCGGGCGGCCTTCCTGCGGGCCGGGCGCTCGTCTCCTTATCTGTTTCCAAGCCGGTCGAAGGAAGGGCACTTAACCCGCCAACGCTTTGGCCAGATGCTGAAGCAATTGGCGCTTGAGGCGGGGCTTGATCCCAAAAAGGTCAGCCCGCATGTGCTGCGCCATGCCTTTGCCAGCCATCTGCTGGCGCATGGCGCGGATTTGCGTGCGGTGCAGAAGATGCTGGGGCATGCGGATATTTCCACCACCCAAATCTACACCCATGTGCTGGACGAGCGTCTAAAGCGTCTTGTGGCGGAAAAGCACCCCTTGGCGGGGCAGGGCTAGGGCGGGGCAGGGATAGGGCGCGTTAGACCTTCGGTTCCTTGGGCAGGTCTTCCGGGCCTTCTTCCGCCGGATCAGGGGCCCCGCGGATTAGCCACAGATACACGATCACCGCCGCCGCCCCACTTAACCCCACCCCAAGCGCCATTGGCAGGGCGGATAAATCAAAGCCATGCCCCACGGCCAAGCCGGTGAAGGCCGCCAAGCCATACTGCGCGGTGCCGACCAGCGATGAGGCAGCACCCGCTTGTCGGGGGAAGGGGCCGATGGCGCCGGCCTGGGCGCTTGGCAGGACGATGCCCATGCCCACCATGTAAAGGATCATCGGGGCCAGAACGGTGGCGATGGTGGCAAAGCCGCCGGCCACCGCGATCAGCATGGCAGCCCCCCCGATCAGGTTGAGGGTGGCGCCTATCGCGACCGCGCGCACCGGCCCTACGCTCAGGCGGCTTGCGATCTGGGCGCCGATCATGAAGCCGACCACGATGCTGGCGAAGCAATAGCCATAAACATCCGGGGCTAGGCCAAAGACCTCAATGAAGACGAAGCTGGACCCCGATATCCAGGCAAACAGCCCGGAATAGCTAGCCGTCGCCGCCAGCGCGAAACCGGTGAATTGCCGGTGGCGCAACAGGCCTGCGAAGGTTTTAGCCAGCGCGCGCGGGCCCAGGGCCTGATTGGCGCGGGTGTGATTGGTCTCGCGCAGCAGCAGCGCCGTGCCCAATAGCGCAAACCCACCCGCCATGCTTAGCGCCCAAAAACAGGCGGCCCAGCCGAAGGCATCGGTCAGCATCCCCCCGATTGCCGGGCCGATTGCCGGTGCGATGCCCATCGCGGCTGCGATCTTGGCCAAGACCCGGCCCGCATCGGCGCGCCCATGCACATCGCGCACGACCGCGCGTGCGATGACTTGGCCCGCGCACCCGCCGATCCCTTGCAACAGCCGCCCGGCGATCAGCCATTCGATGCTGGGAGCCAGAATGCATAGCAGGGAGGCCGCGAAATAAAGCCCCGTCCCCCAAAGCAACGGCGCCCGGCGCCCGAACCGGTCGCTCAACGGTCCATAGATTAATTGGCCCAACGCAAACGCGACCATATAGACCGACAGCGTTAATTGGATGGTCGGCACATCCGCATCGAACGCCCGGCCCATGGCGGGCAGGGAGGGGAGATAAAGATCGGTCGATATCGGCCCAAGGGCTACAAGCACAACCAATAGCGCGGTGACGGTCCCGCCGGCGGGATCGGGGCGGTTCATGGGCTTGCCCCCGCCGGCGTGCCTTTGGCGGGTGTGCCTTTTGAGGGGCGGGTAAGAATGGCGTGGCCTAAGAAGGCAGCCCCACTCATCCCCAAAACGACAAGGCCAAGTGAGCTTGCCGTCCCGTCATAAAGCGGCTGCACCGCCAGGCTGGCGACACCGCCTGCGGCCATTTGGATAAAGCCCAGCAGGGCCGACGCACTGCCGGCCGCCCTGGGGAAAGGGGCCAGCGCCCCGGCCAGACTTGCCGGTAAGGCCAGGCCAAAGCCGAAGGTGTAAAGCGTCATCGGGCCGATCACGCGCCCCAAGCTCAACTGATCAGACAGGATCAACAACAGCAGGGACGCCGTCACCGACAATCCCGTCCCGATCAGGATTAAACGCCGGGGCGTCAATCGGCGCACCAAGCGCCCCGATAGAAATGACCCGCTGGCATAGCCGGTGACCGTGAAGATCATCAACAGCCCGAAGATATCGGGCGCGATGCCAAGCACATCGATGAACAGGAACGGCGCGTCGGAGAAATAGGCGAAAAACCCGCCGAAGGTAAAACCGCCCGCCATCGCATGGCCCATGAAGGGCCCGTTGCGAAAGAGGTTGGCATAAATCCCCGCCAGACGGCGCGGTGCCATCGCGCCTATCAGCGGCTCGCCCAAGGTTTCGCGAAGCCGCAGCAGGCTGACCCCGCCCAAGGCGATGCCGATCGCGCCAAGGGTTAGGAAGGCGGCTTCCCAGCCCAAATTGGCCTGGATCACCCCGCCCAGGATCGGGGCCAGCGCGGGCACGATGGCTAGGGCGGTGCCAACCAGGGAAAAGGCGCGGGACGCAGCCTCCCCTTCAAATAGATCGCGCACAACTGCACGCCCGACAACCGGGCCGACGCAGGCGGCGAAGCCTTGCAGAAAGCGCGCGACGGTCAGCCACGTGATATCGGGCGCCAGCGCGCACAGCAGGCTGGCCGCCGCATAGGCGACGAGGCCCCCTAGCAGAACCGGTCGGCGCCCCAGGCTATCGCTTAACGGCCCGATGATCAGTTGGGCCACCGCGAAGCCGCCTAAGAAGACCGTCAGCGTGCGTTGAACCGCGTCGGTCGTGACGCCGAATTCATCCCGGATCGCCGGAAGGGAGGGCACATAAAGCGCCATCGACAGCACACCCAACGCGACGAGCGCGGTGATGAGGCCAAGCATGCCGGTGGACTGACGGCTCATGATCGCTGTGCTTTCTCAGCAAAAAGGGGGCTCGGCAAAAAAGGGTGCTCGGCAAAAGGAGCGGTCAGCCGATGCGATGAAGGCGATGGCCGTTGTGACGCAGCCAAGCGCGGGTTTGCTTTGGCGTGGGGGCGATTTCGGCGACGGTGGCCCAAAAGGCGGGGGAGTGATCCATGTGCCGCAGATGCGCGACTTCATGGGCGACGACGTAATCCAGCACATCGGGCGGGCAATAGATCAACCGCCAGGAGAAGTTTAAATCGCCGCTGGACGTGCAACTGCCCCAGCGCGTGCGTTGATCGCGCAGGATGATCCGGCCCGCCTGCCGACCGATCCGTGCGGCCTTGTCGGCGACCAGGGGTTTGATCGCAGCCCGGGCTTCGCGCTTCATGAAATCGGTGACGCGACGCGCAAAATGCTCCGCGGCGCCCGCGACCTGCAATTGGCTTTCATCCAGTGGATCAAGGCGCACCGTGCCGCGCATTTCGGGCGTGTGGACCAGCAGACGATCCCGCCCCAGGAAGGGGATTTCTGCGCCGGCCTCGAAATGGATGCGCGCCGGCAGGGCGTCAATTTGATCGGTGATCCAATCGCCATGTTTCATCAGGAAGGCGATGGCTTCGCGCTCCGCCGTGCGCGGCGGCAGGGTTAGCACGGCGGCGTCACGCCGCGTGTCGACGCGCAGGCTGATCCGCCGCGCTTTGGCATGGCGGCGCAGGATAACCTCGACATCGCGGCCGCCAAGCGTGATCATCCGCGTGACTTCCACACCGCTGGCCGACGCCCCGCGCAGACCCGGCAGGCTGGCGGGCAGACCATCGGAGCCGCCCGGTGAGCGCGATTGCGGCGGTTTTTGATCGGTGAATGATCGGCGAAAGAACATGGGTCGTAAATAATGCATAAGCGGGCGCTGGGAAAGTGCCCCGTGCACCGCCTTCGCCCTTCAAACCCCGCCCCCGCCGTTTAGGAGCGCCTTTATGTCCGGCCAAACGCCGCAATCCTCACCCTCGCCCTCTGCACCGACGGCGCCTTTGTCGACCCCCCGGCTTTTACCTGCCGGGTTGCTGCTATTTCTTGGCGTGATCTGGGGACTTAACAGCTCCATTGCGAAGCTTAGCGGGCAGCATGGGGTCGACCCGATCGGCTTTAGCGCCTGGCAGATGTCGGGCGCGGCGGCGATTGTGGGGCTGGCCTGTCTGGTGCGGGGTTATCGCATCCGGTTCGATTCCGCGCATTGGCGCTATTATCTGCTGGTCGGGCTGATCGGCACCGCCTTGCCCAGCATCAATTTGGTCAACAGCTTGCGCTATTTGCCCGCCGGTGTGCTGACGATCGGGCTCTCGATGGTGCCGCTTTTCAGCTATTTGATGAGTTTGGGGCTGGGGTTGGAGAAGTTCGATCGCCTGCGCTGCCTTGGCATCTTGATCGGATTTTCGGGCGTCTTGCTGATCGTGCTGCCGGATGCCAGCCTGCCGAACCCGGATGATGCCTATTGGTTTTTAATCGGATTGATCACGCCGCTTCTCTATGCCTTTTCAAGTGTCGCGGCGGCAAAATTTCGCCCAGCGAACGCCACCTCCTTCCCGCTGGCGGGCGGTATGCTGATCGTCATCGGCATCGTGCTGTGGCCGGTGGCCCTGATCGCCGACCAGGGATTCATGCCCGACTTCACCACAGGGTTCGATGGCCAGAGTTTGGGCACGTGGAGCGTTCTGATCGCGATGGCGGTCTCCTCTATCGCCTATTTTCTTTATTTTGAAGTTGTGCGCATGGCCGGCCCGGTCGCGGTCAGTATGGTCGGCTATATCGTCACCGCCACCGGGATTGCCTGGGGAATGGCGATTTTTGATGAACGGCACTCCGCCTACGTGTGGGCGGCGGTGTTGGTGATTTTTTGTGGGCTGGCCTTGGTTAATCTGCGACAGGCGCGGGCTACCTCAAAATCAGAAATAAATAATAAAAATTAGTAAATATAAAGTCTTCATCGCCTGAGGATTGGCCCTATATGTTATCTGTATAAATGGAAAAACTTCCCCTTTATATATTTTGTTAAATAGTTTTTTTATTTTTGAACTTACTTTATTTTGTTTAGACTTTTTGTTGTGATTAGTTGATTTAGAATCAATGCTTGAAAACCTGGAGAAAATCATCATTTTACGGCTCAGCGGCGCACCCAAGCGTGAGCCGAGCGTCGTTAAACGCATTAACGGCCAAAATTTTGAAACACTGGAAAAAGGAGGGGTATCCGTATGACGGATAAGGACCCGAATAAAGGGCATATCGCACTATTGGGCTGGAGCTTGAACGCCATTGAGGCAGCAGAACGCTTCGATCGTCGCTACGTCGTTGTGGCACCCGAGTGGGCCAAGCAGTATGCAGACGATAACAACATCCCGTTCCTTGAGTGGAATTTCGAGCGCCTCAATGAGCGCTCCGTCGAACTGGGCCAACGCCTGAAGGAAATGGGCGTCGACGCCGCTGTTCCGCTGTTCGAGGAAACGGTTGAATGGGCGGGCGCGGTCAACGCGGTCGTCATGGATAATCCGAAGCTGATGAACCAGGCTTTCTTGTTCCGCGATAAGGGCATGATGAAGCGCCGGGCACAGCTGGGCGGCATTCGCGTTGGCATCTTCGAGGAAGCCGACGATAAGACCGACGTCATCAAGTTCCTGAAGCGCGTCAATTCCGCGCTGCTGAAGCTGGACGGCGACGTGAATGATCCGATTCACCTGAAGGCCTTCGATAAGGCCGGTTGCTTAGGCCACCGCGTCATTCGCACGCCGGAAGATGTCGACAACATTCCGGATAACGAATTCCCCTGCCTGCTGGAAAGCCACTTGGACGGTTGGGAATTCGGCGTCGAAGCCTTTGTGAAGGACGGCAAGATCCAGTTCCTAAACATCTCGGAATATGTCCATCTCGGTTATTCCGTCTTCGTGCCGGCCTCGCCAGAGCTTGAAAAATGGCGGGGACGCGTCGAGGAAGAAGTGCAGAAGCTGATCGATACCTTCGAAGTCGATTTCGGGTTCCTGCATCCGGAATATTTCGTGACCTCCGACGGCAAGATGTACTTCGGTGAAGTCGCCTATCGTCCGCCCGGCTTTAACGCCTTCGAGCTGATTGAGCGTGCCTACGGCTTCAACGCCTATCAGGCGATGATGGTGATGTTCGATCCGAAGGCGCCCAAGGAAGAGGTCGATAGCTTCTTCCCGACGCCGGTGAAGGACGCGAAGGGCCATGCCGGCACTTTCGGCGTCTATCCCCGTCGCCGCGTGATCAGCAATCTGCAGATCCCGGAAGAGACCGAAAACGATCCCTATTTCGAGTTCCACGAATTGGCACAGCCGCTTGAGAACAAAGTGACCAAGCGTAATGCCTTCGGAACCCACTGGGGTCTGGTCTATTTCTTCGGCGACAATGCCGAGCGCATGCGCGAAGTGTTGAAGAACCAGGAAGAACTGGACTTCTACATCTAAGACGCGAGCCCACGAATCGGGTGATATTCGCCCGAATCGGGTGATATTGGCCGGACGGATCGATTCTTAGTCGGCCCGTCCGGCCTTTATCGCACCAGTCTTGATAAGGCTGAAAAGACAGCCCAAAGGGGGCAGAGTGACGAGTATGACAACGCGGCCGGAAAATCCGGACATCGATCAAGGAACGTCCATGTCAGAAGCAACGTCTCAAGAGGCGGCACCTTCCCAAGAAGCGGCGCCTGGGCCAGACACTGGGCCAGACACTGGGCCAGACAATGCGCCAGACACGGCACGCCTTGATGCCTTGGTCGATAAGCTCGACCACGCGATTGATCGGCTGGATAAGACCAGGCCTTTCGCCAAGGGTCAGCGCAGCGGCGCCGTTCTTGACTTGGCGCGCCGGATTATGTCGCAGCCGGGCGGCGTAGAGCGCGTCTATAAACGCATTCAAACGATTGAGGATGCGGGCATATTCTTTAATACCGATTGGGCGCAGCCCGAAATTCTTCATGCGGCGATTGCCGCGCGGACGCTGAAGTTGGCGGACCCCGCGACGGCCACGCTGGAAGCCATTAGCCATCTGCGCATGGTGGCCGTATCGCGCGGCGATTACCTGCATCGCACGCTGTCGGCCGAACAGGCCCAAAATTTCTTAGCCCAGACCGTCGGCCTTAATCTGGACCTGCTGATGGGCGGCCCGGACGAGGCCCAGCGCAGCCGCGCCGGCAATATGGGCGCGGTCTTAACCCATCTATTTGAATTCGTTGTCGGTCATGTCGACCACGGCGAAATCCTGGACCAGATGATCTCCGAAATCTGGCGGCTTCTGGCCCAGCGCCCGATCGTCGTTGATGAGATCAAGTCGATGATCGCCCAAATCGCGGTCTGGCTTAGTGAAAACGGAAGTTCTGGTGGCGAATCCGGCTGGGGCGCCGACCGTCTGGTCAGCGCGGTTTTCGCGCCGACGGCGGCATCGAAAGACGATCCGGGCTTGGTGCTTTATCGCGAGCGGTTGGAGGCAATGGACGACAGCGCATTGGCGAAGGAAGCCGGTGGCCTCGCGCGTTCCATGCATGATACGGGGCTGGTTTCAGCCTATCACGCAGGCTTCATGCGCTTTGCGCTGGATTACAGCCAGACGGATTTCATCTCCCAGGCCCTAGGCCTGTCGGCGACCGGCATGGATGCCTATCGCTGCTATCAGGATTTGGTGCGCGCGCTGGTCGATCGCGCCGTTCATCCCGAAACATGCCAGGCGGTCTATGGTTTGGCGCTGATGTTGGATCGGGGCGTTATGTATACCCCCTCCGTCGCGCCGGGCCTGTGGCGGCAGATCGGCTTGAAGCTGGCCTCCGCGCCGGCAGAACGCTTGCGCCAGCGCTTCGGGGCGTCCGTGGCGCCCGAAGATATGCTGCTGGCTGGCGTGCTATCGATGCTGGGCCTACCGTTGGGCGTCGGGCAGGGGAATAACCCGACCTGCCAGGCGGCGCGCGCGCTGTCGATGTGGGCCTTTAGCGATCCGGATTATCTGCTGCAGATCGTTGCCTGGGCTGCGCGGGACGACAATGTGATCATGACCTTTGAAGGCCAAGCGATCCATTCCCAGGAACATGCCGCCGGCTTGGCACTGACGCCGCCGGGCGATGTCGATACAGTTTCCATCGTCACCGTGCCCCATCTGGATCGGATCTATGCCGAAATGGGACGGCGCTGTGCCGAGCGGTGCATCGAGAAAAGCCGCGACGCCCACGAATGGGTCAATCCGGAAATGCATGGCTGGTGGGTCGGCAGCGGCTGCGCGCTGGCGGTTGATATCGCGACCGGCAAGCTGTCGGAATTCGGTGACTTCGTGCGCCGGTTCTACGCGGTCTATCACCCGCTTTATAACGGCAACCAGCCGGTGATCCATCCGCAACCCGCCGGTGTGGCCGTGACTGATTCGGCAGCCCGCTATGTGGGGTGGCATGCGATTGCGATCTATCGGGTTGCAGTCGACCAAGCCGGCGATATGCGCGTCTATTTCTTCAATCCCAACAATGACAGCGGTCAGGATTGGGGCGACGGCGTTGTGGTGTCGACCGACGGCAAGGGGGAGCGTTTCGGCGAAAGCTCGCTGCCCATCAACGATTTCGCGGCGCGGCTTTATCTATTCCACTATGATGCGTTGGAAATCGGGCGCCCGGACGGTGTCCCGGCGGACGAAATCGCCACCGTTGAGGCCGCCGCACGGGGCAGCTGGGCCGCCGATCGCTGATTAGATTGGACCTGCCCGCGCGCTTTGCGTTGAGGCGGGCCCATTTATTTGGTTCAATCACATCAGGCGACGCAATCGTCGGTGGCGATTACAGCGTGGTTACGAGACGCGCGACGTCGGCGTTAAGCGCGCCGGCGCCATAAATCTGGCACAGGGAAGCAAATCCCTGGTCGGCTAAACAAGAACTAGGAGGGAATTCCATGGGCAGAGTAGCATTGGTAACCGGCGGTACGCGCGGCATTGGGTCGGCGATCGCAACCGGTTTAAGAGACGCAGGCTATACCGTTGCCGCCAACTATGCCGGCAATGACGAAGCCGCAAAGAAGTTTACCGACGAAACCGGCATCGCCGCCTACAAGTTTGACGTCTCAGACTTTGACGCGGTCGCGGAAGCGGTGAAAAAGATCGAAGCCGATCTTGGCCCCGTCGATGTGCTGGTCAACAACGCCGGCATCACGCGCGACGGCACGATGCATAAGATGACGCCGGATCAGTGGCAGGCGGTGATCGATACCAACCTCGGCTCTTGCTTCAATTGCAGCCGGGCGGTGATCGACGGTATGCGCAGCCGCAAGTTCGGGCGGATCGTCAATATCGGCTCGATCAACGGTCAGGCCGGTCAGTACGGTCAGGTCAACTACGCGGCGGCCAAATCGGGTATCCACGGCTTTACCAAGGCCTTGGCCCAGGAAGGGGCCCGCGCCGGCATCACGGTCAATGCGATTGCGCCGGGCTATATCAACACCGACATGGTCCGCGCCGTGCCGGAAGATGTGCTGGAAAAGATCAAGCAGCGCATCCCGGTCGGTCGCCTGGGCGAGGCCAGCGAAATCGCGCGCGGCGTTCTGTTCCTGGTCAGCGACGATGGCGGTTTCGTTACCGGCTCGACGCTGTCCATCAACGGCGGCCAGCATATGTACTAAGTCTTTCAGCCGCATCATGTGCGGTTTGGACTTGATCAGACGGGACGCCGGGGCACCCCCTCGGCGTCCCGTTTGGGTTTGAGGGAGCATTGACAAGATGACCGACCGCCCGCTTATCGGCGTTGGCGTCGTGGTCTTGAAGCAGACCCCGGCTGGTCCGCGTGCTTTATTGATTAAACGCGGGCGCCCGCCGCGTATGGGGCAATGGTCGCTGCCGGGTGGTAAGCAGGATTTGGGCGAGACCATCCGCGAGACCGCGCAGCGTGAAGTGCGCGAAGAGACCGGGGTTGAGATTGCGGACCTGCGCCTGTTGGAGGTGATCGACAGCATCACCCCCGACGCGGAAAACCCCGACGGCCCGCCCGCCTATCACTACACCTTGATCGATTTCACGGCCCGTTGGGTGTCGGGCGAAGCGCGCGCCGGCGATGATGCCGTCGATGTCATCTGGGCCGATCCGGCGGATTTGACGGCGTTCGACCTGTGGGATGAGACGGTGCGAATCATTGATTTGGCGCGTGCCCAAGTTGGTTCCTAACCGAAGCCGTGACACACTAGCAACAGCTTTGAAATATCATAGAAAAACGCTGATTTTCTGATTGCGTCGGCGGGGTGTTTGGCCCCATAAGCCGCGCATCACGTGACGACTTGCGTGTCATCTACTGGATGGAGGATGCGATGCCGAGAGACGACATCGCTCTTTCCGATCTGGGGACGGCAGCGGACTGGTTCCAAAGCGACGCCCATAAGGACGAGAGCGTAACCGAAACCCCCGAAACCAATGTGATCCCGTTCAAGGTGTTGGACGAGAATCGCCTGGACCATTTCATCAAGCGCGACGGCGAAACCTTCGCTGGAACCCACTTGATCGTTGATTTGTGGGAGGCCACGGGCCTCGACAATATCGACCATATCGAAACGGTTCTGAAACGCTGCATCGAAGTGGCGGGCGCTACGCTTTTGCACTTCCACCTGCACCGCTTCTCGCCCGAGGGCGTGTCCGGGGTCGCTGTCTTGGCCGAAAGTCACATTTCGATCCACACATGGCCGGAAGTCGGCTACGCCGCGCTGGATATCTTTATGTGCGGTGACGCGAAACCGCATGAGGCGATTGACGTTCTGCGCGACGGCTTTAGCGCCGGGCGGGTTGAACTCAACGATCTGCGGCGCGGTCGCGTTGGGCCGTCCTGACGTTTAGTGGGGCATTAGGTAGCGATGAGCGATTGGTTCGACGAGGCGCTGCATCCCGAATACCGCCAAGGTTTGAAGATTGATCGGGTCCTGTACCAGTCCGGTGACGGGCTGCAGGACCTGATCGTCTTTGAGAATGCGCGCTTTGGCCGCGTGCTCTGCCTGGATGGTGTGGTGCAAACCACCGAAGGCGACGAATTCGTCTACCACGAAATGCTGACCCATGTGCCGATCATGGCGCACGGCGCTGCTGAGGACGTGTTGATCGTCGGCGGCGGCGATGGCGGCATGGCGCGCGAAGTGCTGAAACATCAGGCCGTCCGGCCCGTGATGGTGGAAATCGACCCGGATGTGGTCGAATTTTCCAAGCAGCATCTGCCAAGCCTCTCCAACGGGGCGTTCGATGATCCCAGGCTTGAGTTGATCATCGCTGACGGCTGCGAGTTCGTTCGACAAACCGACAAGCGCTTCGACGTTATCATCGTCGATTCCACCGACCCCATCGGCCCGGGGGAGGTGTTGTTCACGGCGGAATTCTACGCCGACTGCAAGCGCTGCCTAAAGCCAGGCGGCATTGTGGTGACGCAAAACGGCGTACCTTTCGTGCAGCCGGACGAGGTCACCAACAGCTACCGCCGCCTCGGCGAAAGCTTTGCCGATGTCCATTTTTATCGCGCCGCCATCCCCACCTATCAAGGCGGCGACATGGCCTTTGGCTGGGCCAGCGATGACGCGGGCC
>Ga0136554_1000755_pt1 | contig 12343 bp, 10 predicted proteins | sample AntRauTorckE5431_FD_104637 | JGI IMG/M metagenome (GOLD analysis project Ga0136554, IMG submission 104637) | Saline lake microbial communities from Rauer Islands, Antarctica - Metagenome Torckler E5 #431 | ecosystem: Environmental > Aquatic > Non-marine Saline and Alkaline > Saline | place...
GAGTGCAATCTGCCGGAAATTCTTTTGCAAGTATTGTCAGGAAGAGAGGACCTTTGCAGCATTTTCGTCCTCCGCCTTCTCCTGCAAATTCAGGGACAATTCGATTATCAGAAGCTGCGTTGAAACAAAAAGAGCATATGATGCCTAGTTTTCAATCTGTTGCCCACGGCGCAAATGTAAAGGGGTATCGTGGTTTCATCAATAAAACAGCAGATGTTCCAAATCTAATGGACGATCTAGAGAGCGTAACCTCTGCGAGCACAGTTGCCACGAATAGAAAACAGGAGCGCACAGATTCTGAATCAGATGTATTTGATGGGGTTTGCAGTGGGAGCAGTGCAGGCGATAATAATTCTCAATCTCCCACTTTCCAGCGGTTAATGGAAAGAAAAAAGATCGTTCATCACTCGATAGACGGAGATGGAGAATGCAGTCAGATGAATATTGTAAAGGTAAATGGTACCATATCTTCGATACAGACAAGTTTAGAGGCTTTCGAAAACCGTAAAACGTCTGTAGAATTCGATGCTACATTAACAGAGTCTGATACAGATTATGTTCGAAGCTCATCTAGAGGTAGACAAAGAGACACAACACTGCCAGGACACCACCCTCTTCAAGATCTCGATGACGATTCCATCTCTTATTACTCCAATAACGCATCAAATTCTCAGTCCTCAAATAATTCAAGACATCAAGATTTGTCTTCGTACATGGTAGACTCGGCTCAAGTGCGGAAGTTGGTAAAAGCCTATCGTAATATGAGTCAATTTGTAAATGGTGATAATACATCTCAAAGAGAAGAAGACTCTAAAAAATCTTTTGCCCTCTTTGAAATGAGAAGTAGAATTATGGAGACGGATATCGAGCGCGGTTTTGATCGTGCTGGTGGAACTGTTACAGTGGATGATATCGTCCTTACTCAATATTATAGGGCATCTTGCAGAGTCAGAGATGCTGTGATTGTGAGCAAAGCTTGGCACGATGGAGCCACCCCTAAAGATGCCCTAACAGCATTGCACCTAGTAGGTGGCAATAATTTTTTCATCAAGAGAAGTAGCCGATTGGTAAGCTCTACTGAGTCTATAGACTCGCAGGACAGCTTAGATAGTTCCTGCAGTAGAATCCAGATTTTCTACGAAAGAGTAGACTGGATTGACGATACTGAATTTTCATTGATTAGATGTTTTGGTGCCAATACGTTACGAGGTGCACGCATATTCACCGTTGGGGACTGCCAAAGTATGCTACTGAAGCTGACTCATGAACATTGCGAGGTGAGTTCTAATAAATTCTTCCCAAAATTATATAGTGCCAGGCTTTACCATCAATTTGCTTAAACCTTTTCCAATTTAACTTCAGAAATTGAGAGCGCATCTCAAGGACGCGTCTTCGCGTGAGCTTGTTGCCGAACAAATGCTGCAAAATGAGGGAGAACATTCGTCCTCTATGACAGACGCAGAGCTTGAATATCTGGAGGTGATGGAAGAAGTTAAGACTACGTCTGCTAGTTTAGTCAAGGCAGAGACAGCTTTTGACATGATTAAAAAGGTGATAGAGAATTTAGTACAGCAGTATGAAGAGATACTTGAACAGATTGATAACAGCAGTGCTGGAAGCTCCTCCTTCGATAGTGCAGATGAGAGTGATGTTGGTGATGCTGAGTCTGATTCCTCGGAAGATAGTCGCTTTGAACGCGAACGTCTTGCAAGAAGAGTCCAGAAAGCAGAGCTAAAAGCCGAAGTAGCTGCCAGGGAAGCGCAACTTGCGAAGGGTGAGGTTGAAAAGACTAGACGACAAGCAGAAAGGAATCGAATTCAAAAAGAGAAAGAGCTGAAGGACTTGAAGGTAAGACGAACTTGTTTAAATCGCAAATTGAAGTCCTGATCATTGATTGGTCCAGCTAAAGGGTAATATTTATTTCTTTCCATCGTCATAGAACAAGCTTGATGACCTAGAGGCGAAGTCGGCTATTATGGCATCAGACTTTGAAGCAAAATTAAAGAGCCACTCGTTGCTTGCAGATCTTTCGCAAAAAATGAAGGGTAATTCTCTTGAGTCGGCAACTAGCCCAGAATCGTTGCTGTATGCTGCTTCAACGGTCGGATCAGATCCTGACCAGAACGAAGTAAAGGCTCGAATCAAAGCTAAATTCAGGCAACGAAGATCAAAGTTGGAGAAATCGAACCAAGAAGGGCAACATACGGAAACCCTATCTGGTCAACAAGTGCACCAACGGCTTGCATTTTATGAGAGATCTCTGCAAGCAGTAAATGAAAAATAAAGCAAAACTTCAAAGTAACAAAAGAACACGTGTGGTGTACAAATGAACATATGTTACAAGGTTTTACACCTCTAGATTTGAAAAATTCTTTTGGAGTAATGCAATTCTCTGAGAAATTGAAAATGGCGCCTTCTCATATTCTGTTTTCTCATTCGTATTCGTTGCTGATATCTTTGCCATACCTCTGTGCGTATCACCAGTCACAAAACACCCCCCTAAAGTTAAAGGTTTCAAAGATGCTTTATCGAGACCGTCTACTTCTAAAATTTCATCCAAGGGGAAGTCTTCGACACAATGTGGACTAGTTTGCAAAGTATTCTTCCCAGTTAGTGATGGTATATTTTGTTTCGCAACCGTCTGTAAGCTATTAGAAGATTTCCACAGTGATATCTTATTCACATTGTATTCTAGACGATCGGTGCACTCATCCTTCATACTTCGCAAGACTTCTTGCAAATTTTCTTTAGTGGCATCTTCCCCATTTAAATCTTTAGAATTTGTGTCACTAAGCGATAAATCTTGTAGAGAAGAGAGGAGAGTATTTGCGTCCGAAAGCATGAATGATAAGTCTTTCATGTTTTTCTGTGGTTGGTGTGCCTCTCGAGGAGTATGGTAGTCAATCTTTCTGGCGTGCATGCCAGCATTCTTCGATTCAACTGTTGAGTGTGTCTGGTCCCATAAAGGAGAGGGGAAGCTATCTTCCAAGGTATCATTGGCATCAATCGTGATGGCTTCGCTTTTGCTTTGATTTTTGACAGTATTGTCTTTGACGGGAGTTCTTGTGTCACGCTCAAATGATGTTAACCATGCCATCACCACACTATCTTCATCGTCTTCATTACAGCTCATGTTTGTTCCAAAGTTTGGATGAACAAATGAGAAAGAATCATTTGCCTCAAATCCATCACCTCCTTTAGAATGATTTACAACACTTTTTGTGATCGGTAAAATATCTTCATTATCTCTTGCCGCCTTCGGCATCTCTCCAAAGTTTGCAATTTCTTTGCTGCCTTGTGACTTGATTTCCTCTTTAGTCTCGTCGATTACTTTGGATCGATGTGCACATGTCTTTGCAAACGGCGAGAAAGCTTCATGTGTGTCCTTCACCATCATGTTGCCAAAATCTGCAGCTTCCAGAACGGGACTATAAAATGCGGGAAAGAATGGGTCCAATGATTCAATATCAAAACATCTCATTTCTAAAGCGTGCGCATGCATCACAATGTCTGGAGAATCAAGAGAGGTATCATGTTTTTTTGATTCTTGAGAACTATCAATATCATCAATAGACTCAAATACATCACTATCATTCAAAGAAACGTTCATCCCAAAAGCGGTCGATGGCGAAGAAATATGAACCTCACAACGTTCATATTCATTAGCAGGTAAAAAAATGGTAGTTTGTGGCTGCTTGAGTCCTTTTTGGGGGGTCTTGTACTGCAGTTCCACGCCAGTTTCAGAATTCAAAATGGTACTAGTCGACATGAGAGGAAAGCTTAAAGCACTCCCACCACTCTTGAGAGGAAGCTTCACAACGACTCCGATTTCATTATATTTCGGTAAGGTCTCTGTCAAACCATCAGCATGTATTACCTGGCATATCTCTTTCTTGGTGGATCCCTCTTCTCCATAGAGCTTGAATGCTTCAATTACATCTTTGGCAGCATCCCATAGATCCACCACTCCAAGTTGTTTCGATTCTTTCATTCTGGCATCTGTTACTGTAGACTTGCATTGTATCTCTAGATCAGGTCCAGTTTGTTCTTTCTTCGGAAGGGAACTATCCTGTTTATGTGATGGTTCCGTATCCTCTTTGGGAGATGGAACAGTCTCCTGTTTCTGTGGAGTCTTGTACAAGATCAAGGGGTCAGATTGTAACTCTATCCTTACTGACTCGTCGTCGTTGAAGAGTTTGCGAATAATATTTACGGTTTCTTCACTTTCAACACTTTCATCAGCGTCATTCACGCAGAATAGGTCCCTTTTTAATGTTGACATTTCAAGCCTCTTGATATCTTGCAAGCACTCGTTTCCTGTTAAACATTCACCATTTTCAGAAAAGTAGTCCTCATGAGGCGTGGATGCAACAGTGCCTGCCTCATCTTCTTCCACTTCCTTATTCACATTGAATTTCCTTAGACCTTGATTGTCTTCTGGTGTAAATAGAGCAGTGATTGCATCTTCATCGAAATCTAGATTCCATCTAGTATCTGAAAATAATTCATCCTCCTCCGCATGAAAGGGAAAGAAATCCATACAATCTGATGCAGGATTAATAATTTGTATTGTCTCTCCTTTCGCATTTTCCCTTCTCTTTATCATTCCTTTCATAATCTTTGGTAGGATTGCCACCTTTTTCTTTTGCTTGAGCCTAGTAGGATCTTTCGAATAGTCGTCTGTGTAAATAATGGAACCGCCCCATTCTGGTTCAGGTACAGCTCTAGGAAGCAGCTTCATTCTATTCTTTGAATGAACGTTTCAAAAATTCAACACTGGTAAGTATGTGTTGTGTGTCACACACTTTATGCTAATGGTCGTTTTTTTTCAAACTTTACAAAAGAAGTCGTGAAATAAAATCTATACCCCCAAAATGACACGACTCAACCTGTTCGTGGATTTAGTAGTGAGAAGAAGCTAATAAGTATGTTCATGTAGTGTTCTCACAGGTTCTCACTCACATCAGAATTCTTTTTTTGACAGAACATCAACAAATAAAATAATGCAAGTACCACAAATCAAATATTCCCAATATTATAATTCTCATCTAGAAATATGATGCACCATTTTGTAATGAGAGGCAGGTCATGGCTGTCTGTGTCTTTGTCAAAGAATGGTGGTATGTTGTATGAAAGACCTACATGTACTACCTTTGAACACTTCAGCGCGGACAATCTCAAAATTAGCAAGTGCTGCATGTCATCTTTAGTTGACACGCGTTCCAATCACACGCAGGTGTCTATTCACCAACTTCCTCTGCTCGACTCTTACACCATCAATAAGAATTCTGAACCTTATAAATCTGCAATTCGACTATCAAATCAACAAGTTGTACAGCTCAGAAATCGACTTCGTTTGGTTCGTCAAGGCGGAGGTACTGCATCGGTTAAGAAGCATCAAGCGAGGAATAAAATGGTTGCTAGGGACAGAATTGATGCCCTCATAGACCCTGGCTCGCCATTTCTTGAGTTATCTTCACTTGCTGGAATGTATTCATATCCTGACGATGATGACGCAGAAATCGAAGAGGAAATGAATGTTCCATCTGGAAGCATTGTTACCGGCATAGGTGTCATTACTGGTGTTCCTACGATGATTGTTGCAAATGATGCTACAGTAAAAGGTGTGTTTAATTGTCTCAACATTTGTCAAACGATTCGCTGCTAATGTCAATATTTGGTGTACAAAAAGGTGGGACATACCACGCCATCACCGTCAAAAAGCATCTCCGAGCGCAAGAAATTGCAATGGAGAATAAGCTTCCATGCATTTACATTGTAGATAGGTGAGATATTGCACTTTGTAATTATTACAAATCTCTATTTGTTTCTTAATTGTGCTTCCTTTACTTGCCCAAAGTGGTGGTGCTTATCTGCCAAGGCAAAGCGATGTATTTCCCGACCGTGATCATTTTGGGCGTATCTTTTTCAACCAGGCAATCATGTCCAGTAAAAACATTCCACAGATAGCTCTTGTTGCGGGTAGCTGTACTGCAGGAGGAGCGTATGTCCCAGCTATGTCCGATGAAACCATCATGGTTGCTGGGACTGGAAGCATATTCCTAGGAGGACCTCCTTTAGTAAAAGCAGCTACCGGAGAAGTTGTGACATCTGAAGAATTAGGGGGTGCAGATGTTCATTGTTCCAAAAGTGGTGTTAGTGACTACTTTGCAAAGGACGAACTTGAAGGTCTATCTATTGCGCGAGATATTGTCTCATCTCTGAATCAACCTCGTGTTTCAGACGAAGGGAGGAAGGCATACCAAGAACCGCTATTCCCGTGTGAAGAACTCGGTGGGATTATCCCTACAGACCCGAAACAACCATTTGACGCTAGGATGATCCTTGCACGCATTCTTGATGGATCACGTTTTCAAGAATACAAAGCAAAATATGGAACTACGATAATTACTGGATTTGGAGAGCTATATGGAAACAAAGTAGGTATTATTGCGAATAATGGAATTCTTTTTTCGGAAAGTTCCTTGAAGGCTGCAAACTTTGTTGAATTATGCTGTCAGCGAGGAATTCCAATCATCTTTTTGCAGAACATTACTGGATTTATGGTAGGCAAAAAATACGAGAATGAAGGGATTGCTAAAAACGGAGCAAAATTGGTTATGGCTGTAGCTACTGCCAAGGTTCCAAAACTAACAATCATCATTTCAGGTAGTTATGGTGCAGGGAATTATGGTATGTGCGGCCGTGCATATTCTCCTCGGTTCCTATATATGTGGCCGAATTCAAAGATATCAGTGATGGGTGGTGAGCAAGCCTCATCAGTGCTTTCGACAATACAGAGAGACAACTTAGAACGCAATGGTGAGCCATGGTCCAGCGAGCAAGAAGAAGCGTTCAAGAAACCAATATTAGCAAAATATAAAAAGGAGAGCTCTGCCTTCTTCTCAACGGCTCGCTTGTGGGATGACGGGATAATCGAACCTGCAGATACCAGAAAAGTCTTGGGTATGTCCCTAGAAATTGCAATGAGATCAGGCTGTGAGCCTAATGAATCCAAGTTTGGAGTTTTCAGAATGTAGCCATTTTGAGAGACCCAGTAATTTTGCAATGTATGAGGCAAGTAAGAAGTGAGCCTTGATAATCTGCAATCAAAGCTATTTTGTGGTAATTGTAATTTATATTTTAAAATGTAGTTCGTATAGGACTGAGAAGCCAAGTGACTCGCGATCTGATGAGCTCAGTCGCTACCATCACATACGTTGACCCATCATTAGGTGAATCTATCTTGGTCCTTGATCTAAATTATTTTGGGCTGTCAACCTTTCAAAGGTGCCAACTAAGATGACTTCCCCGAAACCACAATACCTGCTAGCCTGCTGAAACCTGATAGTTTGCGCGACAGACGTTCTTATCTCTGTTCTTATCTCTGTTGGATTCACTGTTAGATAGGGAGCATAACCAAGACCCAATGATCATGTAATTATTGCTGATCGTATTTTAAGTTTGGGTGAGATAGAATGATAAGAAGATAAACAACTAAAGAAGGTACTAGTGGTCACGTACCAGCCCTTTATGACGTATAAATAATGAGCGCAGGCCAAGGCAGGCCACCATGGCAAAGTCGATAATTTGTTTAATATCCCTTAGTTATCGGCTCTTGCTTTCTTTGATGTCCCCTCGATGGTGGCAATGCCATCGTCAACAAAAGTTCTTTTTTTACCATTACCGTGCCTTGTTGACATCGCATCCTCTCCGTCAAAGATCTGAATGTCATCATCATCATCTTTGCTTTCTTCGGTTCCTTCATTCCCCGCAGTGTTTGTATCGTCCTTCGCTGCAACAGGTTTGTCGCCACCAATGACAAAACATTCTTCATCATCATCGGGAGCATCTTCGCCTTCCTTTGCTGCCCATTCAGTCTCGTGATGAACGCATACATCAACTTCGAGATCTTGCGTAAAGTCTTCAATCCTAATAATGGTCCCATGCTTAACTCCACCAGCTGGAAGATCTGTTAGTTTCTTCACCACCATAGCGGCGTATTCATCCTCTCCAATATCTTCTCCCTCCTCGTAAATAATGCTAGATCCAATCGTCAGACTCGGTTCCATGAAGCCAAGTTCTTTCTTGATAACACGGCGTAATAACATCTCCAATGTCCAATTAGTCGTGTCGAGGGACATGTTGAGCACAGCATTTTTGCAGACGAAGCATTTTGGGTTTGGATCTGGAAGAGACGTTGGCAAGAGATAAAAACCCTTACGAGTCTTGTCTCTCAAACAATACGTATAGGAACATGCCATCTTGAGCTCTCCCTTCTTGCCTTCAATCTGTTTTTGCAAGATGTGAAATCCTTGCAAAATCTGAAGACCAGCAACAATAGCGTTGGTGGTTGCAATAGCTGGAATTATATTACCAGCGATACCCTTAGCAGCGTAATATGATTGGATTGGTTCAATACCAAACACATATGAGCGAAGATTAGAAGTGCAAGTGACCAAGCGCATTGCCAATTGGTCATCTTTATCAAATTCTGGAAGAATCGAAGCTCCTGCATTTATCATAAGAGCAGCATCTGTGATACATGATATCGCTTCAGCGATACATTCTTCCCTCGAAAAAATCTGCGTTTGTTTATAGTCCACCCTCTTGGATGGAGCAGCAGAATCTGAATTTTTGATCATTTGAACAGGGATACACGTGGGTACCTTCTGCGCGGTCTTGAAGCGATCCATATCCAATTGCTTCTGAATCTCAGTGTTGTACAACGCAATGAGTATTTCCTTAATGACATGACGAAATTTCACCTCGTCCACTTTACCTTCCTTGGAAACTTCCAACGTCTCCCTCAATTTCGTGACATGATCCATATAAGTGCTTTTTTCATCTCCAGATTGATCTTCAAAGAGCATGCTGTCTTCGACCTTGGGATTGAAAAGAAGTTTGTATAGCTCCTTAGCCCACACAATAGTGTGTACTGGCATACTAGGTGTCGAGCGAATGGTACAAATGGGATAGACTTTTTGCGTAGGTTTTGCCTGACATTCGTAACATTCTTTGCACAAGAGAACAAAGGAAATTAAATTAGCTCACCAAGCACAAATGAGAGCTATTAGATTGCATATTATTGCCACCAGTTCTTACCTACTCCACTTTCTCTATCGATGACAGTAACTTGTCCCAAGTATCCTGTCGTACCAGCTTCAATCAAAGGTACAGAAGCTGCGAGACACAATCTATTAACCCTTCTTCTTGCTGCAACATTATCAAGAGCGTTAAAAACAAGATCGAACGACGAAATATACTGAACGTTGAACTTTGAATTATCACACACATTTCCGTGATGAGCAATATACTTTGCATCCTCCTTTGAGCTCGGTAGCATTGCCAGAGCAGCTTCGCATGCCACAGTACATTTTGGCATGCCAACATGATGCCTTCGAAATAAGAATTGTCGATTGAGATTAGAGACATCGATGGTATCTAGATCAATTACTTCGACGTGGGTGAACCCAGACAAAGCCAGGTTTTTTAATAGCTCACATCCGATGCCGCCAGATCCTACCAAAAGAATCTTGCATTTTGTGATCTTATGCAACAATTTTTCACCAACCGTCTTTCTGAGTCCACTCAGCAGCATGGGAATGTCGTTTGATCCCATGGTTCAAATAGAGAGGGATTAACGGGATGGCTGTTGCCTTTACAGTAAGTAGTAGGAGGTAGTATGTATGTATTGTTGTTGTATCTATGATCTGTGAGCTGTGAGCTGTGAGCTGTGCGGATCTGTGTATGAAAGAGAAATATGTACGGATTGCGGATCGTGGAGAGGAAGAAGGAGGAGGAGGGACGAGGATGATCAGAGATCGGAGGATAATGATTGACCCTCTCTACTAGAGAGAGCAGAGGGAGGCTACATACAAGTACATACAGCTACCTACATACGATACCTACCTCTCTAGAGAGACGAGTTGCACACATCATGCAATAATAATATAATATATAATTACTTTATTTCATAACATTAGCATCGGCTAATTATTCGGTTTTGCTCAAATCAGTGCCTCTCTCTTCTTGTAAATTCCAAAGTAATACAACATCATCGCTATCCCCACGCTTGTGTAACCCGTTGCCACCAACAAATAAAAGTCTCCTGGGTCAGGGAAAATAAGCCCTAATGCAAACGTCGAAAGTTCAAAAAAACTGTTCAGACTCTTCTGAACACCGCCAATCAGGCCTCGAACTTTCTCTGGTGTCTGTTGCTGCATATATTGCGTGATCGTAAGATCAAAAGCCCACAAGCCAATCCGACTACAGCAAACCCCAATGACAAGGAGCCACAGCGAAAATTCAAGATTTCGCACGAATAGCGAGAGATAGCATAGAGCAAGAAACCCAAACTGAACCATTATACTCCACATGCCTGTATTTGCCAAACCGTGTTGTCTTTCTGAAACGCGGAATGCAACGGTTCCTAATAGACCAACGACAGCACTGAATCCCCTTAGTGTTCCAATAAGACTATAGTTCACCCCAAGCCATACTAAATAAGCCGTCATTAACCCCCCAAAAGAAAGAACATTGAGATATCTGTTTGAATATATAGTTTGGTGAGCAACTGCTGGAAAAGATAATGCGATTTCTTCAAATGACAATCCAAAATTTCTTCAAATGACAATCCACAAGGTAAAAACTTACAGGAGTGATAGTGCAATACCACCCGATGCAACTGGCTGCTGAAGGTACACAGATAGACTTTGAGGCAGTGAAAATATGCCACATCCAATATTTGATGACGAATCCTTGATTTCTGATTTCTTCTCTTCAGTGTTTTCTGTTTCATCTACTTCATTGCGTGCAGAAAGAAGTGGTACACGATAGTAGATATTCTTCGTACAACTGTATTCTACGCAGAGTGATCCAAGATTCATTACCCCTACAATAACTGCAGCGTACGATAGATTGTACCAGTGCTGAATATCTGTAGCGAGAGAATTTGTTGGATCATTGTTGTCGAATGCCGACAAGAAAATCCCAGCTGCAGCAGGAGCTAACACTTTACATAGTAAATCAATTTGCTTCATTGTCGTATTTGTTTCAGAAAGCCATGATTTTTCTTTCAGCTTCCTTATTACACCAGTATTGATGCCATCTGCATCACCCAAAGATATCGAACCAATGGAGTAGAAGGCATTAGATTGAATACTTTTTTCTCTTTTTACCGAACCAAAGCATTCATCATCGTCTTCGTTATCGGATGCAGCAACTTTACTCATCACAACAATCCAATCCCTTTCCAATGCTATTGTAATACCTTCATCAGCCAATTTTGCCAATGCTCCGAATACGTGAATCGCCACGAGCAAACTAATCGTTCGAGCATTCAATGGTGGAACAAAGTTGCTGAAAATGTGTCTAGATACTGTAGCTGTTCCAGACGCCAAAAATCTCTCGGGAGCGACCTGTATCGGATCAAGATCTGTCTCCTTCACCATTCTTAAGAGGAAAAAGAAACAAGTGGATGCTATGATAACGCTCAGATTTTGCACAACAATAAATAATTGAATGATGTGTAACCTTGTGTACTTTGCATGATCGACAAATGCCCCCGCAGAAGAACCAGCCAAAAAAACGATTAAACCAGAGAAAAGACCATAAGTGGAAACAAGTGCAAGACTTTGGTATCCTGTCAAGGCAGAAAGAAATAGAATGATACAAAATTGCCAACCAATTTCAGTGAATTTCGCAGAAAGATGTGAGATGTAGAGTACACTTCTTGCCCTAGAAAGATTTTCCTCAAATGCAGATAGCTGTCCAGTACCAATTCTGGGAGATACTAGGAGTAGAGGCGTATCTTCTTCTTCAGTTTCAGTCTGCTTCTTTTCCAGTCTCTTGATCTTTGTCTGCATTTTCTTTTATTTCTCTGCGCAGGAGTCTCGATTTCACTGTAGGTTGCTTGCTGGATAAGCTTGAGTATTGAGAATATGCGCTGATACTGTATCTGTTCTAATTGCAAGTGTTTGGTTTAAGTACATACATCGTACGCACTACTGCGATTGTATGGTGCTTGGTAAATAATACTAAAGAAGACCAAAAAGAATCTTTTCGATAGCAGATTCATCATAGGCTCTAAGTACGAAGGCTCTACATACTACATACCTCACTGAGTAATCAGTACTTACCATAGTTGAAGCTCGTTGAAGAAATAGTTTTAGAGAGTTTTTTCAGATCGGTCGACACGAGCCTGACACGAGACACGAGCTCTTTTAGGCCGTCCGGCCCATGAGGTTGGAAAAAGGGCATTGAAAAAAGGGAAAGGCATGTATTATACTTTTCAATTGAATATTTTGTTTTTGTCCGTCTCATGCTGATTGGAAAGAAGGAA
>Ga0136554_1000760_pt1 | contig 12310 bp, 12 predicted proteins | sample AntRauTorckE5431_FD_104637 | JGI IMG/M metagenome (GOLD analysis project Ga0136554, IMG submission 104637) | Saline lake microbial communities from Rauer Islands, Antarctica - Metagenome Torckler E5 #431 | ecosystem: Environmental > Aquatic > Non-marine Saline and Alkaline > Saline | place...
GTACAATGACGCGCGCGAACACGAAAGCGCAATAGTGGTGACGACCAGAAAGAGACAAAAGTGTGCGAAAAGAGGAACAATGCATGCCAACGCGCAAAGTCGCACAACGTGTGTACCACAACGAAAGCCGTAGCATTGGGTGGGGGGTGAGCACGGAGCTCCCGTTCGATGAAGGCAGCTTCGACGCTGTGACGAGCGTGCGGTGACTTGAGCACCTGAAATACACGAAAAGACAGCAGCACGATGCCGTTGATAGCACTGTTAGCAATAATAGAAGAGAATCAATTACGAATCATGCAAATGCTCCAAATGAAGTATGCATAAAGGAGAATAATATTGTAATTGAGTTATGCTCAAGTAGCAAAATGATACTCAGCAGAAGAAGAAGAAACGAAATGAATAGCAGAAGTAGTACAAAAAGGAATCATAGACCAAGTCGAATGACCCCAAAAAGCGCATTCACCTTGCGTTTGATAAGTGAATAAGGATTGTCTTCAGGCTCTATCGTAACCCCACTCTCTGCTTTTGAAGCCATTGCCGTCATTTCAATGCCACTGCCACCACCATTGAACCCGATTTCACTCTCTTCGCTGATCAAAGGAGTGCTACTCGAATCCAGCGACTTGGTGTTGTCTCCTTCGGGAATGGCGTATATGAGCTCTTCGTTCCATAAGCCAGAGGACACCCGCGCCATTTTCTCTCGGGCACGGCGGCGGTCAGCCCGGACCCGAAGTAACATCTGCACACATGTAGAAGCGCACATGTAGAAGCGCACATGTAACCGCAGGGACGCACACCATGCAATCGCGTGAGTATAAAATATACTCGCAAGAAATGAGTTGCAGACAATGCGCAAATAAAGGGAAGAAACAGAAAACGTTAAACAAAGTAAGTAATAATGGCCCGAGATCATAATACTTCATGGTATGCAGAATAGAAGAATAAAATCATGTTTTTTTCTTTCGAGTCTCTATCGTAGTTTAAAAATAAATCCACCTGCACAAAAATGGCGCAGGCACAGAGACCGACGATGGCCACTACGCCGACAATCGTGTAAAACGACCCCGCCTGAGTCGGGTCATCCAAGTTGAAGCCTGCTACTACATTAGAGCGCGCGCCTTGGTCGTCTGCGGAGGTGGCCACTGTACAGGCGACTGCTCCTGTGGTGTTTTTGGTGTCGTACCTAAGACACGAACGAAATAACGGACAACACATACGCATGGCATGTGCTTAACTTTTTCATGCCGGTAAAAGTTGAATGCAATGTGAATCGTCGAGATGCTCAAGACAAGCGCGCGCTCTTTTTTCAAGCCACATGTTTTGATAGGCTCCCTTACCCGTCCGGGCATAGGATGCACTCTCCTTTCCCGCTCGCCGTGCTCGCTTGGTAGCTGTTCATTGGGCACGGCTGGCATTCAGTGTTGGTGCTACTTGAAGAGGAAGAAGAAGAAAAAGAAGAAGAAGGCGAGACCTAGAACAGACAAGGAAAATCGCAACGAAGGGCAAAAAGAGAATTCGTGAGTGTGGGAAAGAGAAGACAAGGAGCAGATTGCGAGGAAAGAGAAAAGCAACGTACCGCGACGAACCCGTCTGCGCACTCGTCCACGCAGCCGGTCCGGGCGTCGTTGCTGTAGGTGGCTTTTTTACATGTGCCGCAGGTGGTGGAGCCGTTCACATCGCTGAAGGAGCCGTCGGGGCAGGCCGCGCAGCCTTCCGAGGCGGGGCCCAGAGCACTGCCGGTGTTGGGCTGCACCCGCCCAGGGGGGCACAATTCACAGCTAATGGAGCCAATGTCGCCCTGGTGTATTGTTTTGGAGAGAGAGAGAGAGAGAGGAGGACTAAAAGAATAGTTCAGAAGGAAGAGACGCCGAATAAATGAGGCAAGAGCACGAAATGCACATGAAATGATGCAAAAGACGACAACACGAAATGGCACACGCACTCCAACGCAAGACGTTATTTTGCACACGTCATCGAGATTCAAAACAAGAGCAGTGCTCTGCAGTACACACTATTCTCAGTTTTTTTTCACACCTGAAACGACCCCGCCTCGCAGTCCTCACAAGCCGTGGCACCGCTGGTGTCCGAATAAGTGCCCGCCGCACACGGTAAGCCAGCACTCAATCCCGTCGAAGGACAGTACGCACCGGGCAAACAGGCTTTGCACTGAGAAGCCCCGTAAATCGAGGAAAAAGTGCCAATCGGGCAGGGGAAGTAAGCGGTGTAGGCCCCCGTTATATTAGGGGGCACAAAGGAGCCGGGAGAGGCGGCTTTACAGAAGGCTTGCCCAGCGAGATCCTGGTAGTACCCGCTGTTGCAGGCATCAAGAGCAAGACTAACGCCGGTGGACGCCTAGTGAGTAGTAGACGCGCACACACGAATAAAGAAAGTGGGGAATGGCATAAAGAAAATCACGAAAAAGTGGAAGTAGTAGATAAGAGCAAATTATTGACTTGAAAGACAAATATGGTAGAAGATGAAACAATCATTTCAATCCTCCCCTCGATAGATTTCTGTTCCAGTATATACACTTGGGTAAATACCGTACGGTTGGACGCGTAGCCCGCAGGCACTTGCGAGCACTTTGGCGCGCCTACTGTATTCGCGTACTGCCCTACGGAACACGCTTGGCACCCGTCCGCGCCCTTGTTTGGGCTTTCGTTGCTGGTGTAGCCTTTCGGGCACAGCGAGCAATTGTTGGCGCCGTCTATATTAGTGTAGGAGCCCGAGGGGCAGGCGCGCGGCACATGCGTGGCGTTGATGAAGTAGTAGCCTTGGGTGACGATGTGGCAGAAGGACCCGCCTGAGAGGTGCATGGAGAAGAGGAAGGGTTGGTTGTTGAACAGGGAGGGGCGATGAAAGGGAAACATGAACAAGGAGAGAAAGGGACACAGAGGAAATGAAGCACTCGCATTTGATCGACCAAAAGCGAGTTGAAACGTTGACCTTCCCCTCTCTCTTTCTTTCTTCCTCTTCTACCCCTCTACCCATACCGGTGTCTTCCTGGTATTTGCGCGGCGGGCAGGGGTCGCATTCAATAGAGCCACCTAAAGCTGAGAAAGTGCCCCTGCTGCAGGCTTGACAAGCATCACTGGAGGTGGCAGCTGTCTCGTTCAAGTACCTAGGATTTCACGGGAACGAGAAAAAGAAGGAAGAAGGAGGTATAAGAATTACAATAATATGAATTACGATCATAACAGTGGTCACGTATGGTGTTCAATTACGAAATGTGATTGAAAGAGGCTGGCTCATTATCTGAAAATCGATTTTCGAAACGTGTCGCCAAAGATTCATTTGATGATATCTCAATCAGCTTTATCAGCATCATCGTCATTCTCACACCTGCCGCTGGAGCATTTCTTGCAAGTGGTGAGGCCAGTGTAAGCCCCATACCGACCAGCGGCGCAGGCGTCGCAATCACTGATCGAGTCATGACGACTGGCAGTGTCGTTTACGAGGGGTACAGCGGCTAGGAAAGTGCCTGCAGAACACATGTAGAGAACGAGCACAGAAAGCAGTGGATGAGAACAAGATCAAGATCAGAAATGCGGAGAACGCATCTCATATCATGTGAGCTATTTGTTGAAAACAAACGAATTCTTAAAAATAATGAATCAATAATGAAACTAAAAGGAGGTCCAAACAAAAACATGAATGCACTTGAATGAACTCAACCTAGCGGGCAAGACGAGCAATTCGATTGGCCAGTTGAAGCTTCATAAGTGCCCGCAGGGCACACCGTGCAGTCAGCCAGGGAGTCGTGCAATGCAAAGGAGGTCGCTGTGTCGTTGTTGAAGGTGCCTGTGATGGTGGTGATATGAGGAGCATTAAAAGAGATAGGCAAGGATCACAAGAGTTCAGAAATGTAAGCTCAGTTGACGAATGACACAGCAAAAGAAAACCTGCGAAATACACGTTAGCAGCAATAAGAACAATGATAACAAACGAGATGGCATGTTGTGGCTATCGAAGCGCATTTATGAAGACACAGACAAACACACACACAGCCACATTGGTCTTACCAGCAGGGCAATTACTGCAGTTGGAACTGCCTAAACCTGGCTGATAAGTGCCTTCGGAGCATGTCAAACATTCCGAGAGGCCTGTCACGCTGAATGGGCCATACGAGCCTTGAGGGCACAGCGCACAGGTCGCCGCACCCCCTCCTTCTCCACTATTGTACTGGCCCGAGGTGCATGCCAAGCAAAAGGACACGTTAAAAGCACCAGTGACGTTGTTGTAGGTGCCAGCGCCGCAGTCCTGTTGACGGAAATGATGAGACATTCAAAGAGGAAAAAAAATCCGAGATTAGATTCGACAGGAGTGCGTGGAGAATAGGCGTGTGCGTACATGGCACGTAAAAACGTGTCTCGAAAGCACGCACTTTAAAAAAAGTTCTTTTCAAAGTGTACCTCGCATTCGATCGCGCTCGATGTGGGTTGGTACTGTCCTTTGGCACAGGCTTCACAGCTGATGCTCCCATTGGCATTCTGGTGCGCGCACAAATGCAAGAAAAAGGCAACTGGTGGTAGTGGAATTGATACTTCTATTTCTTCTTAAAGGGCGGGCAAGCAGAGAAGCGAAGGAGCACACACGTGAAGACAATACCCACTCATGCATCAGAACTCTCACCTGATAACGCCCGGGCGTGCAAGCATCGCAGCCTTCGGTGCCCGTGCCGTTTTGCGCGGCAAAGGTGCCCGGGCCGCAGGCCACACATGTAACCAGGCCTCGGGAAGGGCCGTAGGTGCCTTAAATGTGTAAAAAAAGAGAAAGGTCGAGAGAGGAGAAGATGCAAATTATCACTCGTAATAAAAGTAAATGAACACACTACTTTATAATTTAGAAACAAGAGCACAGTATCGAGCTCAAGAGATGTCCATTTAATCTCATCTTTTCACCTTTTGGGCACGCGCGGCAGCTTTTGGCTCGACCCGTATGTGGCTCGTATGAGCCCACGGCGCACAGCTCACACTCTAATGGAGTAGAGAAGGCAGAAAGGATGCACGCAGGAGCAACCAACAAGCATATTAGCTGAGTAAAACCAAGCAGGGAAAACGAAGTCTGCGACAAAGATAGAACACGTGAATACAGGGCATATCAAGTAGTCATGGAGAAATGGGTCTTAAATCACTTCAACGCTGCCTCAGTAATATTCTTTTGCTTGTTTCCTTACTTAGCGTGGCGGTGTTTGCCTTGAACGAGCCCGCTTGGCACGGCGCGCAATACGACGCGTTGACGGCCACCTGTAAAAGGCCACCATCATCACAGTGCGAAAAGCAAACAGCCGTCAGGTCAATTGAAACTACACGCGTGTGACATGGCGATATAGTACGCGGATGTTCTTAATATACAAAGTGCTCCTGCTCCACTTCTATCATTTCACCCTACAGCTCATCTTCTACTCTCGCTCTTTACCTTTCCAGCGGAGCAATATTCGCACTGGTGAGCGCCAGTTTGTGTTGCTACAGTGCCATTGGGGCATGCCAAGCAAGCAAGCGAACCAGTGACGTCAGCATAAGTGCCGACTTCGCAGGCACTGCATTCGGCTTGGCCCTCGATAGCAGTGGCCGTGCCCTGATGTATATACAGAGAAAATAACATCGGGCCAAGGGTACGAAAAGCCAAGAGTATATGCAGATGAGCATCAAAAAGAACAAAAGGTGTTCTTGCATGTCGTGTTGTTAAAAGACAATGAAAGGACGAAAAAGAGCGCTCGTACGGAAGAAGTCTGAATCTACGGCAAGGCGTGTATGGAATTGCGACAACGCTTATTTGCATGGACCTTTTCCTGCTTATACTCACCAATCCACACGGTGCGCACAGGGCAGTGCCGGTCTCATTGGCAAAAGTGCCCGCAGCACACAGCTCGCAAGTTTCGGTGCCATCGAGAGGCTGCTGCGTGCCCAAACCACACGCTGCGCAGGTGCTGGAAAAGTCAAGACCATCGGCGATGGAGCCGGCAGAGCAGGCCGTGCAATTGTACTCGCATCTGATAGAAGACGCAAGCGGAAAATTGTGAGGAACATGAAATAGTAGTAGCAATTAGTAGTTAGCACATGGGCTACGCATAGACATGCAAATCAAAGAAATGAGAGGTAAAGACGCGTAACGTCAGGATCATCTGCAAAGAATGCTGAATAAACATTAATACCCGTCTTGGCGGTTTCCCGGAGTGCTCGCATAGTATATCGTCGCGTTAAACAAGGGTGGAAAAGGGCAGAAATAGCCGCCGTTGCAATCGCAGTCCACGTCTTTCCAAGCCGGATGGTGGTCGGGGAAAGGGCAGCGGTATGCCTGAGAGAAGGAGTTAAAGAGTGCGAAATATGAACCAAAATTCAAGATGAAGGTGCACACTGTATACAGGCTATATTGTCAATCCTTCCCTGCGTGAAGTGGGAGTGATTGAATTATTTCAAGAATTCCTTCATTTTCCTCACCGTGTCAGCACCCCAGAACGAGTACTTGGACGCACTCGAAGGCAGCGCCGGTAAGAAGCCGCTGAATGCATTGTGCCCAAACAGGGCCCATTGAAGTGCGGTCATGCTGGGGAGCACAGAGGGAATACTGCCATTCAAAGTATTGTTTTCCAGGTTCAAGTACTGTAGCGTGGTGGTGCACGCGCCGTCTAGTCCCTTCAAATGATAATGAGCAATGATGGTAATGATGATGTTGATGATGATATGATGAAAGAGAAAATGAGGAGGCGAAGCCGTAAAAAAAAAAAGGCCGACAAGAGAAACAACGACGGCACGCGCAGTCTTTCTCTTTGTATACAAACACGTCTCACAGATACACAAGGGCAATTTGTTTCCTACCAGGGCCATTCTCTTATTTTCATGCAATGAAGACCTATATTCTAATAATTCTCAGAGCGCACCCCTCCGGTGAAGAAGTTGTGATTGGCCAAGAAATACGTCAACGGCGCGGCCGCAATCGACGGCAGTGGCCCCGTAAACGCGTTGTGAGACACGTCAAGGTACTGGCAGATACACACAGGCATTGTACGGGCCCGTCAAATGAGAAAGAGAAGGGCATTAAGTGCAGGTTCAAAAACAAGGCGTATCACAACTAAAATCCGCCGCGAACATGCATAAGTAAGGAATGCGCATTTCTATTCACTAATCGAAATAGTTCGATAATGTCAGACAAGTTACGCCGATATCCTAGAGCATATGCACAGTCCTTTGTATTTTACCTGCATACTGGAGGAGAGTGGCGAAGGAAAAGGGCCGGTGAACTGATTGTTACTGAGTTGCAGTTCCGTGAGGGTAGCTGAGAGCGCAGTAGTTGTCGGCATCGCACCGGATAAGCTGTTGTCGCTCAGGGTCAAGGTGGTCAACAACGGCAGTTCGGTCACCAGTGCCGATGGAAGAGTGCCCGTTAAAGCATTTGCGTCCAGAGATAGCGTCTGCGCACATGTAACATGATTAGAACAAAGAAGTGGCACACGTGTGCGATTGGTATTCAAATGTGACGCAGCGCAGACGAAGGATAGAAGAAGGACCCGGATAAAAAGTCACGTGTCACCAACAACGAGGAAAATGAATAATTCAGCCGTGCCATTCTCACCTCTAAGCTCGACTGCGAGGCGAGCCACGGAGGTAAAGACCCACTGAGGTCGTTGTTGTCGAGGTGCAGGTTCGAGAGGCTGGACAGAGCCGAGAAGTTGGTCGCACCAAAGTCGCAGCCCGTATCCGTGCCCACCTATTACATTAGGAGGAAAATCGATACAAACATGCGTACCAGAACAAACGAAATCAATCACGAAAAGGGCAGGACGGGAATTTTAAGAATGAACCAAGATGTGCACAGTAGCGCTTTTAGGCGTACAAATACACTATTTCCCCTTGCAGTATCGTAGACATTTGTTACATTTAAGATGAATTAGCCACAGTCACAATAGATCGTAATACCCGGAAATCGCTGAGGCCCAAATCCGTGACCATGCCCGAACTCGCGTCACACGCAACGCCAATCCAAGCGTGCGTGTCGCTGTAGGTGTAAGACCACGCCACTGAATCCAGAGTGTTGGTTTGCATCACTAAACCCGTGCAGGGGTCGTACACAACGTCATCGTTAGTGCACTCGGAGTTGGACACGAGGCCGTCGCACCAATTGCTGTTCACCGAAGCGCCGGGCTCACTCCACGTGTCGCTGCCGCAGGCCTGCCCGAAGTCGGTGAGCGCTTCTCGCTGCAGTGCCACCCCCGTTGCGTCGTATGCACACACACAAAGATGTTATACATGTCAAGACGGCAACAACAACAAATTAGAAAGGTCTAGGCAGGAGTGATAAATTTTTCGACCGATAGAAGAGGGAAAGAGTAAAGTTCACGCAAGCTGTGTGCCACCTGAGAGTCTGGCGCAGTTGCCTCGGTCATCAAACCGTTGTCGTAGGGAAAGTAACACCGCACTTTGCAACTCGAAGTTGACGCGGGGACTAAACAGTCAGTGATCTCCCACTGGTCGATTGAGTCACAAACGGTTTCTCCTTGCTGCCACAGCATTGCTGCTAGTGCGCAGCCTGTCCACTTAATGGAACTCCTGCGTTGAGGGAATCCCATTTTTTTTGATACTGTGCCCGCTGCCGCATGTGCGCCCAGATAAGCGATCTATACAGGGTGGATCAACTTCTTTGTTTCACCACTGATGACCAGCAGACCGACCAGAACACCAAAAAACAGACGACCTGTGTGATGACTGACGAGAGAAAGGCCCGCCCACAGAGTTTCCCAGCCAATAGTAATTATGTTGCATGTTTCCTGAACTCGAACATAGAAACTCTCTGCTTGGGGTCTACCAAGTTAGGGGCGAGGGGCTAGGGGCTTGGGCTTGAGTCTTGCTGACATGAGTAGATTCGGCGCCGACGACACAAATATTGAAGATGGCGAGGATGTGAGTGTATTAATTCTATGGCACTTTCCATTCGCATTTTTTTAAGAGGAGGTTGCCGGTTTATCAGGATAGATTTGCCTACAGTAGATCGACATTGCTCAACAGCGATTGTTTCATACCCGTAGATCGAAAAACACTTTCCTAGGTGATTGATTCAGATCTCGAAGAAACGCACGACGAAATTGACGAGGCTACCACGTCGTTAATATATTCGCCCCGAGCTCATTTGGTAGCAGCTTCAGCACGCAGTAATGCTGCGCCTTCGAAAGTGGGCTCGAGTACCAGCTCATCTAGACCTCCTCTTTGGAGCTTCAATTTGAGTGACTTGTACAGCCGAAGTGGGGGTTTAATGCCAGCGTTCCCTGCGGGGAAAGTTCCGTTCATTTTGGCAGCAGCAGTAGCCTGCTTTTCACTAGTGGCTGTGGTTCTCACTGTAGTCTGGGGTCAACAGGTTGGTCTAACGAGCCTTTTATTTCTCTAGAATATCGACCTAGGTGCCGCCTTAGTCTCTTTCTCTGTACTCGTGCCGAGACATTCATTTCATTGCGTCTCGCAACTTCCTGTTTCTTTGTAGGGCTTTTTCAAGTCGGATGAATCGGATGTAGAGGCAGTGAACGGCGGGAATGCTGGAACTCAGGACAAGGCGCTCAGCGGAAAACTATAGAGGGTACTTGGATTGTTCATAGCAAATACCAATGGGAATCTTTTGATTTGCTTCTAGCGGCAATCCTCGCTCAGTCGCCAGTCGCCAGTCGAAAAAACAAGAAGAAGAAAGCGCAGCGCTCGTTTACGCCGAAGCATTTTACTTGCGTACTTCCCCCCTTTGACCATCGAATTCAAATTGCGCGAAATATGGTCCATTTGTTTTTCTTTTTCTTGTCCAGTAAGGGGCTAATAAGTTTTATGAACTGGACGTGTTTATTCAGATCGCGCCCCCTAAAATTACAATTCAGAACTACGCATTTCGGCTTTGGGAAATTGGATAGTGATACCCAGGAAGCGATTCCGCGGATTCGTTAATCCTTGGCACCGTGCTTTTGCCGCTTCTGTTTCGTTAATCATTGAGGAAGAAGACTTACCGACGTCCGGTTCCTCTGGTTGTAGTGAAGCCGAACACCGCTTTAAGTATGCCACGTTTCTCTGTAGTCTGTAGTAGAGTGTAGAGAGAATGCAGGTAGATGCCACCCCGCTATAGTCTTTTTTTCTTTTCCAAATCCAGCTCCTTTGCTTGTTTCCTCAGGGAGAGAGAGAAAAACGGCGCTAGATACATAGATACAATGAATGTTTAAGTCGCCGTTTGAATCCAGGATATCATTATATTTGCCCTGCTACTGCGCCTTGCTGGCCGAAGTACGTGCGTAGATTTACATACGGTGGGGAGTGTGCTGGCCGTGCTTCGGAAAATCCAACCGCAACAATTGCTGCTGCCAGCACAGCCGGGATACTGCGTGTGGTAGCTACATGGACCCGGAGCCCGGCTTCCGAGCCGGGCCAGGGGATTTTTATGTGCCGCTTACTGTCTACTGTAAATGGCACTCTTCTGTTGATGTGATCCCTCTTCCCCTGTGTGCTCTACTGTAATCTGAAATACCAGTCCCTCCCCTCGGGGGCGGAGAGGCGCGAAAAAAATCAGCAATAGCCTCGAGTTACTAAGTTAAAGCTAGCCTTTCATAAACATGCTTCGCTGCGCCGTCTTAGCACTAGCGTGTGCCTCATTGGTGACTGCCGATGACGCAGGCATTCCTGATTATGGAGGCGGCAGCGGTGGCTTTGGTGGCTTGGGCGGGTGCGTGCTACTCTTTATAAATCAGATTTAGTTCTTATCACCCACAAGCTGTGGCGAAGAAGTACACTTCATGGAATCATTTTGGCTAAGAAATGCCATACCATTTCTGAGTGATTTTTGAATGTTCGTGCCTTTTCTACTGTACCTGGGTAGCGGGAAGTCTTGCCCGAAGTTCAAATGCGCGAAAGGCTACGAAGCAGCTCCGAAGCGGCCGCTGGCGCTCAGCGGAAGCGGGTGCAGCGGCATGGGCGGCGGCATGATTATGAGCATGGGCAAGGAAGAGCCAGAAGAAATGGAAGCTTGTTGCAACCGGTGTGTGCTTTCATCTTGTATAATTATACCGTACAATCAGTGATATTGTCTACAAGTGCGCAAAACCTAGTCTAGAAAAGCCATTTCTTGCTGTAGTAGCTCTCTCGACTAGACAAGGATATGGTAACTTTTGAATAGTCAGTCTTTGTACGATTGCTTTTTTTTACACATGACTATGCCTGTGTCCGTAGGCGTTCCGCGTGTTTTCAAACGTGCGGGACTTCGAAGAAAAGCTGCGACAAAGAGTTCGATGCCTGCGTGGACGGCGCCTGTAGTTTAGTTTTCGATCCCGATGCCAAGTATGGGATTAGTATTATATTTGCCGACAGATCTTGAAGCCGCGCGTTATTCTCCTCTTATCCAAGTATCTGACGTTTCATTCATTGTAGATTTGTTGGGAATTCTTACTTGTTGCTTTATTTATATGCATGCGTTTGTGTGTGCATAGAGAAAAGTGCGAGTCGTCAGCCAAATTGCAGAAAATGATGGCGGGATTTGGCGATTGCCGCGAATATGATACCGCGCAATCCAGCGGGTGCCAGTGCATGGCTCCGGAAAAAGCCGAGTCGCGCCGCGAGAAGATTTTAACGGACTTTTACAAGAAGCACGCTCCCGCCGACGTGGGGAAAGTCGAAGGCCTCCTGGCCAAAGCAGGCAACAACGCACAGAAGTTTGCGGCTCTGCTTTCCAAACTCATCGCGAAATACCCCAAGGTGAAACCATGGAATATCTATGTACATGAAGGGCTGTATTGGCGCATTTGGTTTGATGTGTTTCAGTATTAGTGGAAATGTTTTGGTTTTGTTGGCGTAGGTTTTTCTTGAATTTGTGTTCTTCGCTGCTCATTTATAAAAGCGGCTATTTTATGGATGTTTGAAAATTTGATGCAGGCAATCAAAATCAAGAAAAGCGAGCAGCAAGATTACATGGACAAGATTATGCGGGAAGCCCGCGACAAGCCCGCTGAAACGCCAGCGGACGAACCTTCTGAGCCAGCGCCTGAAGCTAACCCAAGCGACGATAACGTCGACGATCTGGATGCACTCCTCCACAAGGAGCTTTAAGTAGTATAGCAGAATGTTAGAGTGAGGTCCGGTATACGGACCGGCGCTTCCGCTAGAGGCAGAGCACCCTATTGTATTGATGGGGGATATCAACGCAAATCAGTCCGATTTGTGTACAACCTTTAATACTGCCTGTTTGTGCGGTCAACCATGCTCCCATGGAGCTGGGAAGGTTACCCTGACCCTTGGCCTCCTATCATTATCTATCTCTAATTCAATGCAACATATAAGCCAGACCGCCTTCTAGGTCA
>Ga0136554_1000761_pt1 | contig 12309 bp, 10 predicted proteins | sample AntRauTorckE5431_FD_104637 | JGI IMG/M metagenome (GOLD analysis project Ga0136554, IMG submission 104637) | Saline lake microbial communities from Rauer Islands, Antarctica - Metagenome Torckler E5 #431 | ecosystem: Environmental > Aquatic > Non-marine Saline and Alkaline > Saline | place...
AATGCGAAATAGCTTTGTGGAAGCAAGAGAGCAGAAATTTCTGATTCAGTATTACGCTAAGTCAGCGGGAGAAGCAAAAATTTCAATCAAAACCGCTGGTGGCTTAGTTATTCATGAAATGACCAGTAAAGCCGAAGTAGGACTAAACGAAGTGGCTTACGATTTGAGTATCGACTCTGAAATTCAAAAGAAATACGAAAAAGAATTGACGGAAAAAGATGACAAAACGCCCGTGATAATTGAAGTGGCGGACGATAAGAAATTATATATCCAACCTGGACAATATACCGTTGAAATTTCACAAAATGGAAATACAACTTCTGAAATATTTGAGGTGAAAGCTCGTAAAAAGAAGTCCCGCCGAAACGTCGTACCGCAAGGAACCGTTTCTCCCGATGAATTTGAGGAATGGTACGAAGACATGGGTTTTGAAGAAGTGAAGAAGTAATTTTGAGTTATACTCGTTGGCTTACAATCCGACGGCGTTCAAAAGATAAAGTGTGTCAGTTCGAGCCACCGAGGGCTGGCAGAGTCGAGAACCGCAACGAGGATGTTCTCGACCGCTTGGCGGCTTGGTCTGCTTGAACTGACAGAAACGATAGCTAGCTTTTACTTCATAAGGAATAAATAAAGTTAATGAAATAAGAAAAGTTGACGACTCAAAGTTGAAAGCCAAAAGCCAAAATGAAATCTTACTTACAAAAACTACTCGCCAAAGAATCTCTAACCACCGAAGAAGCTGAGGTTGCTTTGCTGAAAATCGGAAACGGAGAAGTGAATCAACCGCAGATTGCCGCTCTTTTGATGGGAATTCAGCAAAAAGGAATTTCTGTGGATGAACTCGCCGGATTCAGAAATGCCATGCTTTCGCTTGCCATCCACATTGATTTAGCAGATTTTGACGCCATCGACGTTTGCGGCACGGGTGGCGACGGAAAAGACACCTTCAATATCTCCACAACCGCTGCCTTTGTGGTAGCGGGAGCGGGGCAGCCCGTTGCTAAACACGGAAACCACGGTGTATCTTCCGCTGTGGGTTCGTCTACGGTATTGGAGTATCTCGGTGTGAACTTCACGAATGACGCTGATTACCTGAAAAAGAAGATGGTAACCGCCGGAATGTGTTATTTACACGCTCCGCTGTTTCACCCCGCGATGCGGTTTGTCGGTCCGGTGCGGAAAGCATTGGGAGTTAAAACGTTCTTCAATATTTTGGGACCGTTGCTTAATCCTGCGAACGTAAAAAAACAACTAACGGGCGTTTACTCATTACCTGTATTTGACTTGTATAAATCGCTTTTTCAACGCACCGATGCTCGTTTTGGCATTCTCCACGCCCTCGACGGTTACGATGAAATATCATTGACTGGAGACTTTATGTATGCTTCACACAGCCTCTCCGCAGTTGGTGGTGAAACTCTCAGTCCGTCAGCATTGGGATTGGAAACTTATCAGCAAACTGAATTGTACGGAGGTGGAACGGTGGAGGAGTCAGCGAAAATCATCACAAATATTTTGAGTAATCGGGGAACAGCCGCTCAAACATCGGCAGTGGTGGCAAATGCGGGAGTAGCTCTTAGTATCGCCTGTGATATTAGCCTTGAAGAAGGCGTTGCTCAGGCAAAAGAAGCGATTGCAAACGGGAAAGCGTTTGCGGTTTTGAAGGAGTTGGTTGCTTAGGTATAGGTCTTACGAAGAGGAAATATATAAGCCAATTTAATTAAATACGAATAATTATTTTTTTTCGCAAAAAGTGGTATAATTGTATAGTGTTCAGTAACTTATAAACTCAGCCACTTATGTTTAAACCAAAAGTACTTAAATTTTTTTCTATTGTAGCTATTGTGATATGTGTGACAGCTACACTGATAAGCTTAGTAATAGCTGTGATGGAAGGGGGAATGATTTACCTTTCAGCTTTGTCATGGGCAGTACTCGGTTATGCTAGCTATTGTGCCATGAAATTAACAGGTTATGATATCTATGAGGAAGATATGAGGAAAATTGGCTGGAGTGTTTACCTACTCTTTGTGGTCTTTGTACTCTTTTTGTTTGTAGGTGCATTCATTGGACCCGTCGTTGCAATTATAGTTGCTAGTCGGTTACATTTTCAAAAAACAACAAATGAAAAATGGGTAAAACAGTATGATTCAACAGATTAAAGTTTTAAGCCTCTAATATGACTTTGCATAATACGAATAATGTAAATATAAAATTGCTCTTTATCCATAATGTAATTTCACATTCTTAAGAGGCTCAACCTATTTAATCGAAATTTCCCGAAGTACCTTGGTTGGTGCATTGGTGTTGATTTCAATTTGCTTTACTTCAGTTTTTGAACCGTCGGCAATAATCAGACTTGTACGTATTCTCTAGTAAGTTGTTTAGGTCGAACTAGAACGCCCTGTTCGTTCCTGATTGCCAGATTGTTCGTTTGGTAAGCGTTTTGTCTTCGAATCTATAAGTTTGATCGTAACTAAGTTCCCAACTATTTTTTCAACGAAAACTTTAATCGAAATATAAATTCTTGATTCAATAATCACCCGTGGCGAAACCTGTAGAAGTAACCTCTTTTTTGGTTTTCTCCGACTTGTTCTTTTTATTCTCGGCTGTTCAGTAGCTGAGACAGTGGTGAATCTCAATAGAGCGATGGTTATTATTAATCTTCTTACGACGTTTGATTACTTTAAAGGTAATAACAATTTGTTCCTAAGTGTGTATCTTTATGTTTGACGATTTAAGATTGTTAGAACCCCATTAGTTCAGAAAGTTTACGTGGTGAACACCACGTAAACAGTATACCAACGACTACGAATTCCCGTTAAATAGTATCCGTAAAACAAAAGCCCCGCTTCTGGATGGAAGCAGGGCTTTTATAATGAATAGTAATACCAAAATCTTTGGCTTACACGGCGTTCTTTTTCTCTTGTACGTCAGTTCTTACTTCCTTTGCCCATTTGGTTAATTCAAGCATTCCCTTACGTACACGTGTTCCAGCAGCTTTATTTTTGCCGTCATAAAATTTTTCAAAGTCGCCTTCTAACGAGGCTACTAAATCAGATAGTTCTTTGAACTTGTCCATAGGAATTCAATAGTTTAAATTATGAAATTAGTCTTTGTATAACATTTACAAAGTTGAAATTTATGCAAAAAACGCTCAACTAGCAATTCTAAGCTACTTTTTTGCTTTTTTTTTTACGTAATGGCAACATAATTAGTAAATACGTGCTATTATCTTATTCGCCTTGCCCTAATGAGTATCCTCGCTTACCATCAAAAAGGTACAAATTTTCGGTTTTTATCGCATCAATACCGTTTTTATTCAAAGCTGTTAACAGGCTAATGATGTCCTCGTGAGATACAGCGGCGTTTTCGTGCTCTCCTTTTACGAAATCTTTATGTACAAACCGACAACGCCAGTGATCTGTACAGAAGGTTTCGGGAATACCATTTGGGTAAACCTTTACTCCTCGGTTGGTAATCATTTTTAGCTTCATATTACCGGGGCAGGCGGCTTCTAACATACCGCCGATAGTAGCTGGGTTACGGTCTGTTCCTACCCAGTCAATAAACGTATCTACGCCAACCAATTCTTTCTTTTGAGTCGTGTATGGGGCTATGTTTACTTTGATACCCTCTACTTCGTGGTTCAGTTCAACGGGCGTGAGTTTTGTTGGCTTTTTGCCTAGACGCTCAATGATAGCATCGGCAAACTCTTGCGTTCCTACTTTTTTCGTGGTGGTTTCGTTGGCAATATCTCCTGTATGGATACCGTCCTCGATGGTAGTGAGCAGGGCATTTTGAATTATTTCTGCTTTTTGGGACATTCCAAGGTGAACAAGCATCATGCAAGCTCCGTTTAGAAGTCCGGCTGGGTTAGCAATATCCTGTCCCGCAATGTCAGGTGCCGAGCCGTGAATTGCCTCAAACATTCCAAAATCTTGTCCGATATTTGAGCTTCCACTAAATCCGACCGATCCCGCAACTTCGGCGGCGATGTCAGAAATAATGTCACCATATAGGTTCAATGTAACGATTACGTCAAACGCATTTGGGCGATCCGCAATCCGTGCCGAACCGATGTCAATAATATAATGCTCGTTTTTGATGTCGGGGTATTCAGTTGCAATTTCGTTGAAAACACTGTGGAATAAACCGTCGGTATGCTTCATGATGTTGTCTTTGGTCATGCACGTTACCTTCTTACGGTTATTTACACGGGCGTACTCAAAGGCGTATCGAACAATCTTTTCACAACCTGGGCGGGAAATTAGCTTCAAACATTGAACAACTTCGTTAGTTTGCTGGTGTTCAATTCCCGCATAAAGGTCTTCTTCATTTTCGCGAACAACAACCAAGTCCATATCGTCGAAATGGCTTTCTATGTAGGGAGTCAATGTCATACACGGACGAACATTGGCAAAAAGACCAAGCGATTTTCTGATGGTTACGTTAAGACTTTTATACCCGCCGCCTTGCGGTGTAGTGATTGGAGCCTTTAAGAAAATTTTGTTTTTTCGGAGCGTTTCCCAATCTTCAGGTGAAATACCCGAAGTAATACCGCTGAGGTAAACTTTCTCTCCGACTTGTATTTCGTCGTATTCGAGTGGAACTTCAGCTGCGTCAAGAATTTTGAGCGTAGCTTTCATGATTTCGGGACCAATGCCGTCACCGTGAGCTACCGTTATTTTCCTTTTAGGAAGATTTGCCATTTATTTTTATTTATGTATAAGCTTAGACAACAGTTGTATAAGTGATATTTACGGAGTGATTGTTCCTTTTCGTATATTGATACTTTCTATTAGTTCAGTTGCTTTCCGTCACGGAGAATGAGCCGCTTGGAAACACAAACTGGAATTTCTTCTTCGTAATGCGTCACATAAATTAGCGTTTTATCAAGTGATATTACCAATTCGTTTACCAATTCCCGAAATTGTACCATGTGGTTAAAGTCGAGTCCTTGACAAGGTTCGTCCAGAATTAGCAACGGTGGGTTTTTGATTAACGCCCGTGCTAAGAAAACGAGCCGCTGTTCGCCCGCTGACAGTTCGTTCATTAACCTATTAGTCAGGTATTCAATATTTAGTAATTTGAGGTAATCATTCACCAATTCGTGTTCTGCTGCGGTCAGGGATTTGAATAACCCGGCGGTATCGAAAAGTCCTGAAGCAACTGCTTTCCAGACTACGGTGTGGCGGTTGAAATAAAGATGTAATTCAGGTGAAACGTAGCCAGTCCGCCTTTTTATATCCCAGATGCTCTCGCCCGTGCCGCGTTTGCGGTCAAATAAGTCGAAGTCATTTTGGTATGCCTGCGGATTATCGCCCACAACTAGGCTTAATAGCGTACTTTTTCCCGAACCATTTGCTCCCATCAATGCCCAGCGTTCACCTCGTTTCACCGTCCAATTTATATTATCCACAACGTTTACACCTTTGTAGCAAACGGTAGTACTTCTGAACGCAACAGCAATTTTAAAATTGTTGAAAGGGGATGAAGTACTTTTTAATTTGTGAACAACCTCCCGTTTTAAAGATAATTGTTTTGCATTGCCGCTGATAGTTGGGGGAAAAGGTTTTTCGTGCACGCGATGTGTCTTCTCGTCAATTAATTCTAATACGTGCGTTGTACAAGCGGGAATATCGGTAGGTGAGCCCACGAATATTAACTGAATATTCTTCGAGACATCGCTCAATAACTCATGCAATATTTTTCTACTTTCTATATCTAGACCAACAAAAGGGCTATCCAGTAAAAGTACTTTGGGTTGTTTCAGAAAAGCGAAAGCAATGAGTGTCCGGCGGGTTTCACCGTTTGAAAGCGTTACAACCGGGCGTTGCAATAAATGATCAATTCGGAAACGGACAGCTTGATTCTGGAGAAATTCTTCGTTGTAAGCTAAAGGTGGTGATGCTACTGATTTATCGTTAACTGTTCCGACGGGTTTTACCTGATTTTGCAGAATTTCCCAAACCGTTGGGGCTATTTCTGTCCCGATAGATGAAAACCGCTGTTGATAATATTGATACGCCGAACCCACGATTCGGTGAAAACTATAATCTCGTGGAATAAGGACAACGTCCGCATAATGTGGCTTCTGAATTTTACCTCGCCGCGGAAAAAATTTTCCACCTAATGTATCGAGCAGCGTACTTTTTCCCGAACCATTTCCACCGACAATTGCCCAATGCTCGTTTGGTTTGATCTGCCAGTTGAGTTCAGAAAGAATGGTGCGGTCACCTTTTTGGAGCGTTATATTTTCGAGGTGGAAAGTTATCAAATTCAGAATGTTTTGTTTTTGAGATTGCTAAAGATACAACTTCGCCGCTATTTTTTTTGAATAGCTACAACGAAATGGTTTCTTTGAATGTTAGTAGAGCATCACTTTCGATTTTAGACATTTTATATGGAATTATCACTGACCACCCTCTTAGTTGGTATTACTGTCATCACAAGTATTATTGGTTTTCGGAACGCCGAGTTTCGTGGCAAATGGATTCATAATGCTTATGCTGCTTATCACCGAAAAGAGTATTACCGTTTATTGACTTCAGGTTTTATTCATGCTGACTTCTTTCACCTGCTCTTTAATATGTGGGCACTATATCTGTTCGGCGGCGTAGTGGAGCAATATTTCGTCTACTTATTTGGTGGAAAGGCAATCGTATACTTTTTGTTACTTTACGTTTTGGGTATTGTCGTCGCTAGTTTGCCTGATTTTTTCCAGAAAAAAGATAATGTTTATTTTAACTCGTTGGGGGCTTCGGGTGGGGTTTCGTCCATTGTATTCTGTGCCATTATATTGAACCCGCTGATGGAACTCATTATCTTCCCGATACCAATACCGATGCCAGCGTACATTTTTGCGGTGCTTTACACGGCGTACTCTATCTTTATGCAAAAGCGTCAGACGGATAATGTAAACCATCTTGCTCACCTCTGGGGAGCAGTTTGGGGCGTAGTATTTATTTTGCTTGCCCAGCCGAGTTCTATCTTAAATTTCGTCGACCAAATTAAAAGTTCGTTTTAAACCGATTCTTTACAAGTGAATAAAATTACGGGTATCTTCTCGCAGCCTTATCCTTTTGACGCACAGCAACTTACGCTGCTGCGTAGAACGATGGGAAGTCTTGCCGAAGGCTTCTTCATTGCCGTTTTTCTGATAGTTTTTAAACCCTTCGGAATCAACAATTGGCAAGACCCTAATAAGATTTACTATTTACTGGGATTTGGGCTAATAACTGCCCTGAGTTCGTTGTTTTTAAAATTAGTAATTACCCCCGCTTTTCCTGCTTATTTCAACGAAGCAAAATGGACGGTCGGACGTAAAATAGCGTCCATCTTACTATTGCTGCTTATCATTACGACAGGTAATGCATTATTCCTCTCGTCGCTACTCAACAAAGCATTTTCGCTTCAAAACTTTTTGTGGAATTTAACTTCTGTCGTACTGATTGGAATATTTCCGATATCTTTTGGCGTTATATCAAATTACATCTACCAACTTAAAAAGTATAAGAAGCCCGTAGCTGTTAAAGTGCACGAGGAGAATATTCCTGAAATTCTTACGTTCGTTGCTGAAAACGAGAAAGATACTTTTGAAGTAGCACAACGAGACCTACTCTTCATCGAATCGGCGGATAACTACACCGTAATCAATTATGTAGAATCAGGTCAACTCAAAAAAGAATTACTTCGCAGTAGTCTTACCCGTTTAGAAAAGCAGGTTGAATCGGAAAGCATCGTTCGGTGTCACCGTTCGTTTATTGTGAATCTAAATAAAGTGGAGGACGTAACGGGTAACGCCCAAGGTTATAAATTTCATCTTCAAGCCCCGGAGGTCATTGTTCCCGTTGCCCGTAAATATTCTGATTTGGTAAAGCGGATTAGTTGACGTTGGTCAGAAAGTCAATTAGTCAGAAGGTCAACTTTTCGCTTCTCTGTTTGTATTTTCTCCGTTCTCCGAAACGTTGATAATGGAGAAAATCCTTTGTCAAATTTCCCAAAGGCTTGTTTTTCTTCCCAAAATGTTGACAAACTCCCCTGAACTGTTGCGTTCAGCCCTTTTATTTGGGGTGAATCTGCTGTATCCATACCTTTGCTTATGTCAAATCGAAATATGGTTTGGTATTCACCATCAAATATAACTTACCGATGAAAAATTTATTCAGAACCATCACCGTCGCATTTATTTCAGGTCTTTTCGCTACGCCTTCTTTCGCCCAAGAGGGACATACCGTAACTGTAATTGTTAAAGGTATCACCTACGCAAAGGGAACAATTTCTGCTACACTAACTGCTGACGAAGAAAACTTCCCGAACATATCATCTGTAGTAGGAAATCAGAAGGTAGATATAACTGAAAAGGGAGAAGTTAAGCTCACATTTGAAAACGTACCGACCGGGAAATATGCTGCTGTTTTAGTGCATGATTTAAACGGAAACGATAAGTTGGATATGAATGGACAAATGCCCGCCGAACCGTTCGGCTTTTCTAAACTGGCTTTTTTGATGGGTCCGCCGCAATTTAAGGAGTGTGTTTTTGATGTAACCGAAGATACTGAGACGATTGTATCGCTGATTGAGTATTGACTTAGTGCTTAATTGTAACAAGAGAAACCAATTGTTTAAAACTAAAAAGTAAGGCAATGAAAAAAGTAATTCTGACCGGAATATTTATCGCTATTTCTTTCGTGCTTACAAACGCACAAGTTTATGTAGAAAAATAAACCCGCCACCGTTTTGCCCAAATGACACTTGGGGCGGACTATCAAGTTGGCATTGGTGGTGAGACGCAGTTCCTGAATACTAGCAACCAAATAGAGAACTTGGCGTTTCCAAATACGGGAAGTCCAAGAATATTAATTGGTGGAACGCACTTTTGGGGTCACGCTGATTTTCAGATTTCTATTCCGATTGGTGACAGGATAATTGAATCTAAAAATCAGGAGATAACGGCGGTTCGGGGCGTTGAAACGTCGTTCAAGTATTTCCCGTGGCGAATTGAGCACAATAAAGTTCGTCCTTACGTGGGTACAGCAATCACGCCATTTTACTACGAGCAAGATAACAATAACTTAGAATTTGGGAATGGCCCCGAGCGTGGACGCACCGCCGTGCCGCTCATGGCGGGCGTTACGTTTAATAATAAGAACCACTTGGTAGAACTCGGTGTAACATGGGATTACCGTAATAAGCAGAAATACCATATTTCCCGAAATCAACTCGCAACGGTTGCTATGCCACCACTTTATGCCCACTTATCTTACCGTTTTATGTTTGATACAACCTTAGAGTCAGAAAAAGATTGGGAGTCTGGAAGAACCGAAAAAGTGACAAAGCAACTCGGTGATGCCGGAAAGTTAAACGGCTTTTTTCTTGGCGTAGGGATGTCTTCAGCGTGGTGGTTAGACGCGTCTTCTTACAATACCAGCAACCGTCCGTACATTCCTAAATATAGTACGGCTATTATGCCAGACTTGACGGTGGGTTATTACTTACACCAACCTGATATTAATATTGCTTTGGTGTACCGTGGTTATAAAACTTCCACTAGTGCTTACGGAACCGCTCAGGATTTGGAGCGTAAATCATTCGGAATTGAAGCAACAAAATACATTGGAGATTACCACGGTTTTGTCCCCTTTATTGGCCCCGTACTTACCACCGAAAGACTGAATTTTAGAGAAGGAGAACAAGGAATATTAACTCAAGAGTTAACCAATAACCAGTTGGCGTACGGTTTAACTTTCGGCTGGGATATTCGACCAAATCGATTACGGTGGTTTTTACTACGAACAAATCTGCGTTGGTTTCCCAATTTAGAAGTGAAAGTTAACGAAACGGAAGCTATTTCCTTTCGTAATATCGAATTCAACTTCATTCAGTTAATTGTCTTTCCTAATCGCGTTTTAGGAAAAAGGTAATACCTATCTTGTCAAACGCCCCCTGTTGTTTGATATTCACCCCAACGCATTTCTGTTCATCCCAAACTATTTACTATCAGCCCTTTGATTTTCAAGGGTAAATGGTTGCACCTACATTTGTTTCAAGAATATTACTTTACTTTAAACGTAAGAATCATGAAATCGCTCATTTATCAACCCATACTTATTATACACATTATTGCTGGTTTTTGGGCATTAGTTAGCGGACTTACGGCCATGGTAGTTCGTAAAAAAGGTGGGAAACTTCACAACCGTGCGGGCATTGTATTTTACTGGTCAATGTTTATCGTCTTCGTTTCTACGGTTATTTTCTTTGTGCTTGATCCATTGAGTTTGAAATACCAATTCTTTCTCACCATTGGTATTGTGAGTTTCTACCCAACGTGGTCAGGTAAGCGGGTACTTAATATGAAAAAAAATGTAACTCCGAAATGGTACGATAAGGTTGCGGCTTTTGGTATTGGTATCTCAGGAATTATTATGGTTGCCTACGGAGTTTATGGATTTATAGGAAACGTGAACTTTCAAGGTCTAGAAACATTATTCCTTATTTTTGGTGGCGTAAGTCTAGCCAATGCTTACGGTGATTTGAAAATTTACTTAGGTTTTAAAGAAGCCGAAAAAATGCACTGGTTTTTTGCTCACGCTGGAAAAATGACTGGAGCGTATTCGGCTGCGGTCACTGCCTTTTGCGTGAACGTGGTGCCGCGTTACCTACCGAACGGTACACCTACGTTTGTTTTTATACTGACTTGGGTACTTCCAGGAGTTATTTTGGGTGTAACGGGAGTAAGAATCTCGAAGCACTACCGTAAGAAATTTAAACTAGTAAAGGTGGAAAAAGAGAGTGAAACGCCTAAATTCACAGTAGTATAATTAGTTAAAGTAACGCTATATTTCGTTTATCTAAGGCTTAATCGTAGTTTTGAGGCTGTATTTAAAAAGAACCTCTTTATAGCCTTTAATGACTAAAACAAAAAAAATAGCCTTCCTGCCATTGTTGGGAATAGTTATATGTAGCTGGCTACAGCTTACACCAATTGCCTCAACAAGTTCAGAAGATGCCACTTACCTAAGTAATCAAAAACAGTGGGTGGAGAATATATTATCAACCATGACAACTGATCAAAAACTCGGTCAATTATTTGTCATTGCTGCTTATTCTAACCGTACGGAAAGTAATTATCGGGAGATTGAGCGGCTTATCCGTACCTATCATGTGGGTGGTATTCTGTTTTTTCAGGGAACGCCTGTTCAGCAAGCTATTTTGACAAACCGCTATCAAAATGCTTCTAAAGTACCACTTTTCATTACGATTGATGCAGAGTGGGGATTGGGAATGCGTTTGCAAAACACCGTTTCTTTTCCTAAAAATATTACGCTTGGAGCCATTCAGGACGATTACCTCGTGGAAATAATGGGCGAAGAGATCGGTAGGCAATGCAAGCGGTTGGGTATCCACATTAATTATGCCCCCGTAGCAGACATTAATACCAACCCCAACAACCCAGTTATCAATTACCGATCGTTCGGAGAATCTAAATTCAACGTAGCTATTAAAGCCGCTGCTTATGCTCGTGGGATGCAGCGACAAAATGTATTAGCGAGTGCCAAGCATTTTCCCGGTCACGGTGATACTGGAAAGGATTCTCACTTTTCGATGCCTGTTATAAACAAAACAAAACAACAACTTACTGAGACGGAACTTTTCCCGTTCCAATACCTTATCTCTGACAGTATAGCCAGTGTACTTACGGGACATTTATATATTCCGAGTCTGGATAATGGTGAAAATCGTTCGGCAACGGTTTCTAAGAAAATTGTAACGGATTTACTGAAAGGCGAAATGGGTTTTCAGGGACTTGCCATCACCGATGCGTTAGTAATGCAGGGGTTGACGAAATATTACGGTAGCGGGAACGCCGAACTGGAGGCTTTCAAGGCTGGAAACGATTTACTGCTACAACCTAAAAGCATCGCAACGGCACTCACCCGAATGAAGTCTGCGTTAGCTGACGGAGAAATTACTATCATGGATTTGGACGAACGGGTACGTAATATACTTGAGGCGAAATATTGGGCAGGACTGAACCGCAATCAACAGGTTAGCCTAAATAACCTGCAAGACGATTTGAACAACTCAACGGCTCAACAAATCAAAGTTGATTTATTTAATAACGCCGTTACAATTGTGCGAAATAAGCAGGATTTATTGCCTTTTATTCACCTTGATACCTCTCGTTTTGCCAGTCTTTCGATTAGTCCGGATAGAGGTAGCGAATTCATTAAATCTTTAGATCAGTACGCTGATTTCAAACATTTTACTATTCCGTTTAAACCCTCAAAAACGTCAGATTGGAGT
>Ga0136554_1000762_pt1 | contig 12307 bp, 9 predicted proteins | sample AntRauTorckE5431_FD_104637 | JGI IMG/M metagenome (GOLD analysis project Ga0136554, IMG submission 104637) | Saline lake microbial communities from Rauer Islands, Antarctica - Metagenome Torckler E5 #431 | ecosystem: Environmental > Aquatic > Non-marine Saline and Alkaline > Saline | place...
AGAAGCGATAGAGCCAATGCCTTTGTGGAGGAAACAATTGCTCTGGGTACATTGAAACGGTATAATCAAATCGAATCTAGATATGAAAACTTAATATCAACGCAGACCTAAACTAGAGCCAAGACTTATTGAACTGTGAACTTAATGATGAAATCAATGTGAAATAATGACTTATATCTTTATCTATAACTTGTGGTGATTTAGTAAAGGATAAAGATTTTGCACCTATCAATGAACCATTTAAGCCTACGCAATCCATTTCATAAGAAAAATAAATAGAAGGAAATGTTTTTTGTCTAAACTTGTACTCTGTGTGAACCTTGTTTTCTACTTTGCTAATTAATTTTTGCCTAACTATTTGCTTAGACACATCAAAATCTACTATTTCTGTGAAAGTTTCTGTTACAGACTCTTTAAATAGGAAATACACTAACTTTTCGAAGGAGCTATCGTCAATTTTCTCAAATAATGCGTTAGGTTTAGAAAACTGTATTAAACCGTTAGAATACTTACTCAAATAGTCAAAAAATGAAGAATTAGAAAGACTATCAAACTTGTAAAACAATTTTTCTTCTTCCTTGTCAGAGTTTACATTTGATAGATTTTCAATGATTTGATTGACCATAAACTTTAAATTTAAGGTTTGGTCATCTGTCAGTTTTTTAGCTAATTTCAATTTATTATCAGAAATGTAATATCGAAATTTTTGACCGTCAAACAAAATCAACCCTAGTGCAACTGAATCTTGTGTTGCGATGTTAGGAGATAATTTTAATATGGAGTAAAAACTTTTCATTGTCGTAGTCTATAGATATATTCCTCGAAAACATTTTTGTTTCGATCTTTACTGAACAAAAATGCTTTTAAATTTGTAGGTGGAGCTAAATCTAAAGTGTAAATATCAGCTATTTGATTTATAAATTTATCAAAATATCTTTCACATTGTTTTGTGCAAAATTAAAAATATTCTCTTTCACTCATGATAAAATTGTAGTCTATAGCGGTATTCTTTTTTATTAAGTAACCTAGACCTGAAACCAAGAGATGGTCATTGGTGCTCACAGCGACATATTTTGGATTTAGATCTTTATAGGAAATTGTGCTAAATATATAAGCATCATCGATAGGAATGATATTGAGTTTACCTTGACTAGGTTCCAAAACCAGATTATAGTTTGTTGGTTTTCTATCATCATTTTCTACCCAAGTATCAAAAAGTGTGATGTGGAATAAATCCAAGGGATTATTTAATTTATTGAAAGTTTTCTTTTTATTAGAAATCAGTAAAGTATTGATGTCAATAGAATTAGGTATAAATTCAGAATCAAAACAAGGAATATCGTAAAAATGCAATTTGTGATTGAGGGATAAATCGCTTCGGGCTTTGATCAATTCACCAGACACCCAGATCAATTTTACTTTAGGGGCTTTTATTTGCCAGTATCTTAAGAAAAATGAGGCTAAACATTCATTTATCAAGGAAAATGGTGGCGTTTTGCCTTTGTCATTTTTCGCTACATACATCTCAAAATCGCTTCCCATAACTTACAAAAGCTTTTGAATCAGCCATTTTTAAAAAAGCAAAAACACGGGCTACCAGCTATTAATTCGGCTCATTATCTCCATACATAGAATTATTATCAACGTCAGTTTGCTGATCTCGAATTTCGCTTTGACCAACTTCAAAAATCTTAATCCCTGTAAAGCCTAACTTGTTTCTGGGATCATCTTTTGGAAAGTTACTTATCAAAATACCATGATTATATTCATTTTTCTTAAAAAACACGTTTCCAAAATCAGACTCTTTACCAAAGTTCCAGTTACGATAGACGCGATTACTTTCTTGATTATAACTTGAGGCTAAACGGATCGTTACTTTATTCTCATTCAATTTAATTCCACGAGTAGTACTATTATAAATTGCAGATTCGAAAAACTTTAAAAGTCGCTCATGAGCTTCATTAGTCAGAAATGATAATTTATCACTTTCAAAACCTTTTGAAACATCATCATAAGCTAATGTGGTAATGCTTTTTATAGGTATGAAGAGCCCTGCTTTTTGTGACAAATGAAACTTAGACTGTGTAGTAAGTGATCTTACCTTTGCGTTATGCAACGTATTGTGCCATTCTGAATCTGCAAAGATTTCAGGGTCTTGTTCAAATCGTGAGTAATGTTCTAAAAGTGGCAAACTAGCCATCAGTTTAAAACTTCTATTGTTGTGATAACCACACAAACGACCTGCTATACCTTGAGAACCGTTGGCAAGTTGAGAACTGCGCGGTTCTATTCCAAAACGCACATATTCTTTTAGCTTCTTTAAATCTTTACCAGCTGACAAGGCTTGCACGATAATAAGTATTACACGACGTCCGCGACTTTGAACAAGTGACTGCACTTCGTTTAATCCTAAACTTATAGAAAAATCACAATCTTTACTCGAACCAATTACTAAACAATCTACATCCTGACTTTTAACAAGCAAACGTAGCTCGTCTCTGAGTGCAATAGCTCTATTGGTATTGGACTCTCTAATTATTCCTAAACCAATCTCAAATTGCGTTAGATAATCCACATAAGTTAAGACTACTGGATGAACATTATAAATAATTTCATCACCTATTTCTTGATGTTGCAAAGGACGAAAATCATAAGGTAAATCTTCTATAAGTCCGTCTCTCAGCATTTCAGTTATGCCGTAATATTTTTCTGGCCGCACACCTTCAATCAACTCAATCTCTGTATCACCATTATGGTGAGCGTCTAATATGTCATAAGGAGTGGCGCTAACTGCTAATAATTTTATGTTAGGAAGTTCTTGTCTTAAACTGGCAAAAAAAGCTGTGTCAAATGAAGATTCAGCTCCAGCACCGTATTGATCCTCATCTCGAACGACTAGTTTTACCTTAAAATCTTTTACCACTTTATGTGGATTAGGATGATTGAAAAACTCTCCCATTTTCATCACCTTAATTACTGAAGCTCTTTGTTCTTTTGTATTTACATCAAAAACATCCTTTTCTAAATTTTTAACATTTTGATCATACAAGTTTTTATCACTCATAGAAGTAACAAAAAGAATATGTTCATGTTTATTTATAAAACCAATTGCTGGTAATACATAGTTACATAAAAAATTGACCGTTCCAGATTTACCGCTTTGCATCGATGCAACAAAAGCAATTGTAGTATCACCTTTTTGTATAGAAATAGCAATACGTAAAGCATTCACGACTTGATTACTGAAAATTTGAGTGCGACCAGAATTATTTAATGTGTCCACGATATTTTCATACAAGCCTTCAGGCTCAACAAGTTCAGAGATTAAAGTTTCTATCTCAGCGTCCCAAAATTTTTGATAAGCAGTCATAAGTACAGTGGTTTTGATTAACACTGCAATACTACCATTAAACTATGCAGAGTAATTGCATAGTTTTAATGCTCTTAGATTAATTGGCCTGATTAAAATCCTGCACAATCTCAAAAATTTGATCAGCTTGTTGGGATGTAAACACGCCATCAATTCCCATACTGTGATAATTCTTAAATGGTGCATCATATAATTTACTCGCCTCTATTTTACCGTTAGTGGTCAAGAATTTTTTGATCGTATCTAAAAACTGAATTTGAACCGCGTTGAGTTGATAGTCATTTATAAATTTGGCAAAAGCAACATCTACCTTCTCTGGACTTAAACCCATTAAAGCTATAATGAATTTGACTAGACTGAACTGAGTCCCCAACTCATTTTCTATGGCTTCTTTATCAATACCTCCTTTAAAGAGCATCTGTTCTAGCGCTTCTAGCTCTGATGTTGTTATGGTTTCTCCTTTACGAATTCTATTGATAGTGATGTGGTCTTCATTCTCACGAATCAATTCCTCTAGTCGATGGACATTATTTTGAAAAGGGGATGGTGTGTAAGTTGCTTCACTATCACTAGCAAAACCTCCTTCTTTCACTTTATCCTCAATGATATAATCTGCAAAGTCGGTTGTGACATAACGCTGATCTACTGGATCTATATATTTAACTAATTCACGTACTCCTTTCCTTAATTTCTCTAAATGTGCTATGCCATCTATCTTCCAAAAATCTTCTTCTAGAGGTAGTTTAATTAAAGATTCTTTTGACTTTACAGCTGGTATGGTCGTTTTCTTTAACAGCTTCGTTGAAGTGATGGCTACTTTAGAAATAGGAATTATAAAGCTGCTCGCATATTCCTCCTGATGAGGTGTTTCTAATCTTTTTATAATTAAAGTATAGAGCAGCTTATCATAATATCGTGCTACATCGGTATCTCCTAATTTTGGTTTCACTAAAGTTCCTAACTCATCTTCTATGCGTTTTACATCACGCTTCGATAAATGATTCCATATTTCTCTATTGTCATTACCAAACTCATGTACAATTTTCAGCTTCATTTTAACATCAAATCGTTCTAAATCTAGAAGGGAAACCTCTTTATGAAGCCCATCTAGCAATTCTATTCTAAAGTTTGTTAAGTCATCATTCCCTTTAAATTGATCACTTCTTAAATATTCAGCCAGACGTAAACGCAGGCCAAATAGAACCTCTGTCAGACTTTTTTGTGAGCTTGTCTCTATCCCTTGGGGATTCTCTTCAAAAAACTCAAAGTTACCGCATAAATCAAAAATTAAGAAATGTGTTTTATCTTTTCCTACACCAAAAAGATCTGGACGCAATCTGGAGCCACGACCTATCATTTGCCAAAATTTAGAATAAGACTTGACTGGTTTATAAAATACTAGATTTACACAACTAGGTGCGTCTATACCTGTATCCATCATGTCTATAGAAATAGCAATTTGTGGCAATCTATCCTTTTCTTCATCACAAAAGCGTTTGATAAACTCTTTGGCCTTAGGTTCACTATGCGTAATTACTTTTACATAATCATTACCAAATTGCTCCCTGTCCAATTCCATAAAAGTGTCCTTGAGGAACTGTGCGTGTTTTCTGTTTTTGGCAAAAATGATAGTCTTCCCTAACTCATCTCCGCCTCGTTTTTTAATACCATGTTCCAGTACATACCTCAAGGTTTCTATGGCAGTAGGTTTATTAAACAACCAGCTATTAAGCTCTGCCGATGAGATCCATTCATTACCGGTGGCTTCTTCTCCATCTAGAATTTCTTCCTCAAACTCTTCTTTCTCTTCTTCTGATAGGTCTGCATATTTGATTCCTTCAGTTAGAAACTTAGTAGGTAATTCTATAGATTTATATGGAGTGAGGTGTTTATTCTCAACAGCCTCATCAAACGTATAAGCATCGGTAGGTGATTTATCTGGAAGTCCAAAAATCTGATAGGTATTTCTATCAATCCAGTCTAATGGTGTAGCTGTTAACCCTAAAAATAACGTATCAAAATAGTCAAATATCGCTTGATATTTTTTGTAAATAGAACGGTGTGCCTCGTCAATAATAATCAAATCAAAGTGCCCTACTCCATAAAAACGAGCATCTCCATTGCGATTCCCATCTATCAATCCCATCATGGTTTGATAGGTGGAGAAAGCAAAACGTGCGTCTGGATTGTCTTTTTCTTCTAGTAGATTCACGCTCGTATGCTCTGGTAAGTGCTTTACAAAATTACCTTTTGCCTGATCTACAAGACTGGTTCTATCGGCTAAAAAGAGAATGCGTTTTGCCCAGTTGCATTCCAGCATTAATTTTGAAAACGCAATCGAGGTTCTGGTTTTTCCTGTTCCTGTTGCAAGAACTAATAATGCACCACGATGCGTACCTATGAGTTTGCCATCACCTTTATCGGTGCCTGCAAATCGCTCTGCAATACTTTTTATAGATCGCATTTGGTACGTACGCCCTGCTATTTCTGTATCAATAGGAGCTAAACGTATGTCCTTGCGGTGCGTGCGACGAAACATCGCCGTTTGCAACTCTGCTTGTGTGTAAAATCCATGGACTGGCCTGGACTGTTTATAGAACTGGTCATCCCATAAATAAATCTCATATCCATTACTGTAGTACATTATAGGACGGCGGCCATGCATTTTCTCTAAACTATCTGCATAAAGTTGTGCTTGATTCTCTCCTTTACTCGCACTTTCTAAAGTTCTTTTGGCTTCTACTAGAGCTAGTGGCAATCCATCTGCATCCCATAGCACATAATCTACATAGCCTGTCTCACTGACATTTGAAGATGCTGGCATGTACCGTACTTTATATTCTTTATCATTTACTCCTTGCAAGTCCCAACCAGCTTCACGCGAAGCAACATCTATAAGATATTTGCGTGTTTCTACCTCATTACGAGGATGGTGTACCTCATCTTCTACATTAGCTTCTGCTTTGTTACTTTCTATATGCGCCTGTAAAGCCTCGATTTGCTTCTTAAAAAGCTCATTTTCCTCGGCTAGCTTTTGTCGTTCTTCTTCTTTGGTTTTAAGCTGATCTTGATAATTGTCTAATTCTTTATCAAGGTTTTCTTGCAGCTTCTTTATTTCTTTTCGCGAAAGCGTACTCGAACCCTTTTGTGGAATGAGGTTAAAGTCAAACATACCTAGCTGACCAAGATCTGTTTGTGCATAAGACTTTGCAAACCACTTAGCGAAATAGAATAGGTGTTCAATGATTGTGCTGGAGTCTACATCATTTACCAGGTTATTGTGTGCCGCTAAATTACCAGTTTTCTTAATGAGGTGTAACTCGTTATAAAGGCGGTGATTGAATTGTTCTTTAAATAAAGGCTCTAATAACAAGTTGTGTAAACTTTTATCATAAGGAAGCTCCAATTCCTCATCATTTACAAACATCCAGTTTACAGCAACTTCTAGAGCCATGCGAGCATAGAACAAGGATGCCCGCGGATCTGTAATTACAGACTGCTCTGCTCGATGAGCTCTGTCATAAAAGACTTTAAATTCTGTCGCTAAGAAATGAAAATTTGTACTCATTTATAGGGTTCTATTTGTGTTGTACCACTTTTTTACTATTCATCAATGACTTTCCAATAGCCCCCATTTGCTGGACCTATGCGTTTAATCATATTTTCTTCTTTCAATTTTGCTATATGATATTCTATTCCTTTTTGAGATATGCCAATTGCTTCAGCTAAATCAAAGGTTGAAATATCCTTATTCTCAATAATTAATCGAACTACTTTTTCCCTAGTTTTTTCCCTAGTTTTTTCCCTAGTTTTCTCCCTAGTTTTCTCCGAACCTTTCTCTGGTGTTTTTGTAGCCGTGTTTTCTGTTGTTTCTCCTTCTATAGGAATTATAATTTCAAATACATCGCCTTCTTTAAACGTAGGTAAAGCTCCAGGTGTATAGAGCTCCAAAAACTTATGTGTATTACGCACTCCAGAACCTAACTCATCTACCCAACCTATTTCTTTGAAAAACTTAGCTATAATGGGGTTTTTAGGATAAGGCGAAAAATTTACTGGATCTATAGTGCCATTGCCATTTGGTTTGTTCCAGTTCTCGGTACGCACTTGTGTTTCTTCAATAATTAACTTTGCTGGAAACGCATTTGTATATTCTCTGTGCACTAATAGATTTCCTATAATTTCTCTAAACAGGTTATCTCGCACATTAGTACGCTGCCCGTTTATAATAGCAAATTTCTCTGGTAAATGTTTTGCGATAAAAGCCATGAGACGCTCATAGCTTTCTATAATATTAGTACGTATATCATCACGATCATCATAACGATCCGTATTTTCTATACGTAGTATCGCATCTGTTTTATAAGGTGTGAGTACGTTTTGAATACAGGCATCAGTACCTAACAAAAGAACAGCAGCTAATGTATATCCTTCACTGCCGGTTTTCATATCTCGTTTAAATAATCCAGCAGACCTTAATAACTCCTCATTATTCATAGCCAGCCATGAATGTGCTGGCTGTATGTTTCTTATAAGATTTCTTACTTTGTCAAAGAGACTTGCTTTAAAATCTGATAACTGTAAAAACGGAAATACTTGATTTTCTGAATAGGTGTTTTGCTTGCGCAAATATAATTGCGAGACGAGATCACTGTTTTTAGTAATATTAAAATCACCGTCTTGATTTCGGTCAAATATTTTACCTCGTGTGGCATGTACCTGTGAACTCTCTGGTACATAAACCACAATTACTTTTTTATCATTAATATCTATAACCTCTGGGGATAAGTAATAGGGCGGATTTAACCTCTCTGGATTATTAGCACAAGTAACGATATTATCAACTATGTTTTGCACTTGATTTCCTTGTACGCCAGTTATGCTATTATCTATATCATTAACACCTAGAATAAGAGCACCACCACTGCGATTTAAAAAACCACAAATAGAATCAAAAGCATCTTTATTAAGACCTATACTTGCTTTTTTAAACTCTACTCGAGTTCCTTCTCCTTGATTAATGATTTCTTGCAGCCTCGTTGTGTTCATAACTTATAAATATACTAATGTGTGCGAAAAGAATTCCACTTTGTTTTTAAAATTCCTGCAAGTGCCACTTCTAAAAAATAGAGGTCATAATCTTCTTGTACAGGAATTAATGCAACATGTAAGTTTCTAACCACTTCTTTTTTTGCACTTAAATCATCATTAAAATTATTGTGGACGTTTGCACGATTGATTTCTTTATTATCATGACCTGTCATCAAATAAGCAAGTGAGCACTCATTATGACGTTTACCAAAAGCATGCTGTCTCAATCTTCTATAAACCGTTCTACTCATACCTACATAAATGGGAATTATTTTGTCATTTTTCTTTTCCCCAAAGAAGTAAAGACCATTAAATTCGTTTAAGGATTTTGATTTACCTGATTTTATATTGGGTACATAACCAAGATCTTCAAAAGCTTTTTTATCACGCCAAATAGAAAATTCTGGCTGTGCTCCACAAGTTTTGTGCATTTCAAAAAACAACTCCTCTAACCTAGGGCAATCTTTCTGGTTTAAATGCACTAAAGCAATAGTAGCCATATCAAATGCTCTTTCAAAAATAACTTTGGGATCTACCGGAAATGGCTCATTATTATAATTCATTTTTCCTACATCTTGACATATTAATTTTTTTTACTGTCTTCTATTTGAGCTTCGGCACTTTTCATTAACTTATTAAATCGATTCCAGCTTTTTCTAGATTGTTTTTTGATAACATCACCATTATTAAACTCTTTGAAAGAGGCGTTTGCCTTCTCTACATAACTGAGGTAATTGCCCCAATCATACCTATAGGTTTTTGTTTTACCGTTGAACGCCATTCTTCTTTTGGACCCTTTATATGTAAAGCGTTTGAATAATGAACTTTTATGAAGCTTATCATCTGTAGTTTTAGCATGAATTGCCAGTGAAGTTGCCCTTTTAAACGATCGCTTCATAGAACGATTAAATTTAGAATATCCAGCAGTTTTAATCAATACACGCTGTCCATCATAATCGAAACCCAAATATTCTAAAGTTTTATTTTTTCTCTTACCTGTATGTTCATCAACTTCAAAACCTATAAATTTCTCATCTTCATTTTGAAAATGATAGACCTTAGTTTTATCTGGATGGATTTCTAGATTTACTTTGTCATCCACCAATGAACGTAAATGCTTTATAGCTTCGTCTTGGTGGTCTCTAGGGACAACTATGATTAAATCATCACTATATCTTTGATAAAACCCTGTTACAGAGTCGCTATCTATAAAGTCTTGAACTTCTTGATCAAAATCTAGCATATAAATATTAGCCAGCGTAGCGCTAAGAGCAGTTCCTTGGGGTATTCCTTCTGTTTTTGTAGATTTTGTAATAAGATCTAAACTGTTCTTTAAAAACTCTGTTTTTTCACAGTAGGCTATAGCATTGTTATCCTTCAAGAAACGTTTCTGCTTTATGGGTTTTTGTAACCTATCAAAAGATTTTGGATCATTCTCCTCACGTGTTTTAACCCATATTTGGTCTTTATAATTTCTAAACAATAAACTCTCATTTACATACCTCATATTTATTAGAGACTTGTAAACTCTAAAATGGTCTTTTGGAAGAGTGGTCGAACCATCCCAAACTTGTGACCATTTTTGTTTTAGAATTTTATGATCTAGACTATCAAAGAATTTTGTGACATCGGCTACAATGACGGTAAGCTCTTTATCTTGATTATCCTTTATGAATTGGAAAGTTTCATGAGCAAAATCTACATTACATTTATGCTTGGCCTTTTTTCCTTCCATCTCAATTTTTCGATAGGCTACAACAGCCTTATCAAAGGTCTTGGTTTCAAGAAGTGTATTGTATTTTTTAGAAAGCAAATAGCTATAATAAGAATAGATTTGAGCATCGAAGTGACTGGCAAAGTATATTTTACGTTTTTTAGACTCTAATTTTTCTCTTACGCGTTTCTTGCTCTTCTTATTCCTAAGATTATCTTTTCTAGGTCTAAATTTTCTTTGGAAAATGCTGCGATGTAAAAAAGGAAGAAAACTATGTTTAGCGATTTTATCTTCATCCATAATATAGCTCTCCAATTTAGAGATGTCTTTATTCTCTAGCGGAAAGCCTATGTGCGGATATTTTTTAAGTTTTATCCAAGGATGTTCTTCTTTTTTCTTCATTATAAAAAATAAGGGTCGAGATTCACTAGTAGCAGGCTTATGATTGAACATGCTCTGACGACACTTTCCCCATTGCTGGCTGTAATATCACTACTCTTTTCAGGTATGATAATTGACTATATTGCAATAACAGTTAAGAGTTTAACGGCTATGAATACAAACAACATCAAATTGAACCATATAAAGATATTTCTATCCTTATTGTCTTTAGGTCTGCAAATAAATGCTGCATCTATTGACTTTGGTATCAATTCCTCACTTAACGTATCTCTCAAGTGATAGAAATCATGCTAAACGTTCTTCTCGGCCATCTCGACCCTATATTGTAAATTTAATGTTTGCTCGTTTATTTTTTCCATTAAATATAAAAAAATATAGGCAAGCTCAAGCGATGCGTAGCTACTTATTCTTTACTAATATCTTCTCCATCACCTTTTCCAAATTCGATATTCTTTGATCGATATTTGATATTCAAAATATATCTGAATAGGCGCATGCGATGCGAAGCTACTTGTTCTTTACTTATATCTTCTCCATCAACTTTTCCAAATTCGATATTCCTTGATCGATATTTGATATTCAAAATATATCTAAATAGGCGCATGCTATGCACGGCTGCTTGTTCTTTACTTATATCTCCTCTTTCATCTTTTCCAAATTCGATATTCTTTGGTCGATATTCGATATTCAAAGAATCTGAATGGACGCATACGATGAACAGCTACTTATTCTTCACTTATATCTCCTCTTTCATCTTTTCCAAATTCAATATTCTTTGATCGATATTTGATATTCAAATATTTTGTCTTGACTCTTGAGTCCTTTTTTAAATTCAATTTCAATTCTTAAAGCTCCCCCTTAAAAGCCTGCTGCAACAAACAATTGAACAAATCTTCACTTTCTTGAAGCTCTTGTTTTGCTAACTTTTTTTGCTGCTCGATTAATCCTATTTTTTCTGCGAATTGGTTTTGGAGGTTAATTGGAGGTATAGGTACCTCTATCAACTTTACATCTTTAATATTTATACGTTTTACTGTGGCTCCAATTGCTTTTCTTTTAATCTTTTGTTGAATACCATTGGATTTTATTAAAGCATGATAAAAAAGCGGAATTATCATTTTTTTGTTAACTCTAAATAACATCACTCGCTGCCCCAAACTGATATGCGTATTTTCAGGTATTAATGCTATTTCACCTACCACTCCTTCTCTCCCAAAAATCAAATCATTTTCCAATGGCTCAAGTCTTGATATTCGTTCAAGGTGATTTTCTTTGTCTAGATACTTCATCGACTTCCACTCTATTTCACCATTTTTTATCTCTGATGTTCTAATACATGGATAATTGGAATTTGAATTTACATATTTTGGAGTGCTATGCGGACAGTCAACAATTTTTATATTTATATCATTAATAGTTTTAGTCCCCCACTCCTTAGGATTGCTCATCGGATCCCCAAACATCTCCAAAAACACAGACTGCGCCAGCAAGTTATATTCTGTAAGCAATTGAGCTGTTTTATCACGCAAGGCAGCGGCATCATCTAGAATACCTGCAATGCGTTGTTGGGTTTTTAAGGGTGGATAATGAAAAGGGATTTCCTTTAAAGATTTAGGCTCTAGTTTAGGTCTGCGTTGATATTAAGTTTTCATATCTAGATTCGATTTGATTATACCGTTTCAATGTACCCAGAGCAATTGTTTCCTCCACAAAGGCATTGGCTCTATCGC
>Ga0136554_1000774_pt1 | contig 12263 bp, 10 predicted proteins | sample AntRauTorckE5431_FD_104637 | JGI IMG/M metagenome (GOLD analysis project Ga0136554, IMG submission 104637) | Saline lake microbial communities from Rauer Islands, Antarctica - Metagenome Torckler E5 #431 | ecosystem: Environmental > Aquatic > Non-marine Saline and Alkaline > Saline | place...
CAACCGCCGTCTTTGCCGATTTAACAACAGAAAAGCCCTTTTTTCCATAAAATACGTTCACTTCGGCCAATGCGGTAGCCACAATACACGAAAATTTAAGACCGTAATGTATCGGAACAATCTGCACAGTGTAAAAAAGAAAGTATTAACCCTAACAAATGACTAGCTCATACCTTGCTACATATTGTGGCCACCAAGGTAAACCAGCTAGAATCGTTGTTCCCTAAAAACTTCTCCGTAACACCCCTAGCATTTGCTTGGGAGGATACGTTATTTGAATATTAATACCTACTTTTGAAAGAGGTAACCCTGAATTTAGAAAAAAATTAGTTGCTAGGTTTTGAAGTGTCTAAAGTTCCTTCTATGTACCCTGTATATTCGTATACGTCAGGGTTTTCGAGCATCATATTACAATGGAAAACTACTCCTTGTGGCTTGTAAAGCAAGTGAATTTTGATTTTTGCTGTTCCTTCTTTGCTATCGTATGTATTGCTATACTTCCAAGAAAATGAAAAGTCTTTTCCTTGATAGGTAGAGTCTGTTTCTGCCGCTTCTTCTACTTCAAGAGCAAATATTTCTCCAAGACTTTGATCGTCATTTATCGCCGACACATTGGCAAAACATACTTCATCATCGCTATTTGTGTAAATAGCCAAGAACTGATTTCTCTCTAAATGCCACTCCGAAATATTGACACCGCTCGTCTTTGCATCAAGAATTATCATTTTCATAGATATTTCCTGTGACTGAGCGTAATCAATTTTTAGTGCGAATAGTACCACCATGATTACGAAGGTTCTAAAGTTATTTTTTTTCATTTCTTTAATTTTTACACATCCAAACAATGAGGTTTACAATAATTATAAGGATACCATACCCAAAAAGTGACTGAGATAGTGACTCTTTAAATGCTTGCCCTCCCACTTCTAAAAGACCAAGAATTTCTGAGAGTGATTTCTTTGTATATGCCTCTGCCTGTTCCCTAAACTTAGCTGCCTCGGTTTCAAAAGATGAGTAATCGTTGATTTCAGTTTTATGGTCTGCTTTTTTAGATGTTGGGGCCTTTTCAGTACCACCATAGTATTTCAAATACTCCTTATCATACAGAGCTTTTTTTACCAGATGTAAGCACTAAGTATGCTTCATTAATCTCTTGCATCTGTAAAGTAGTATCCCGATTAGGATTTTTATCAGGATGCCATTCTATGGCTTTTCTTTTATAAGCCACTTTGATTTCTTTCAAAAGGGCAGTAGATATTATACCTAAAGTAGCATAATAGTTTTTGAGTGCCATGAAGTTTTATTTTTGTTTCCAAATTGCTCTCATACCCGCAAATAGGGCAAATAATAGCATGGTACTGAATATAATTGGTAGGCCGAGTACCTTTAATAGACCTATTGAAAACAAGCCGATAAAACCAACGTTTTCTATACCATTTAAGCCCCGAATAAATCCGGGGCTTTTTTGATGCAAAACAAGTACATAAACTCGTTACATATTTCTTAGTTTCGTACCTTTTACCAAAGGTTGAGTTAATAAACTTTTTAGCGTTTCTGAACCCAAAAGATGATTTGCTGTAAGACACTGCTCATAAAACAGTGGCGGCATTCTCGTGGGACATTAGCTCGAAATATGTAGCAAACCCCAACGTACACCGTAAACTCCTCTTCGCTCATTTCGGTGTTCGTGGATTTCACTGTTCTTTTGTAACGTCATATCGTGTTAAGGTGATTAATTCCTAAATTTGTGAGATATGAAACTAAAAGTTATTTAACTCTAAAAAAATGCAAAAGCATCTCATGGATTACCTTTGTTCAACTCTGCTAATACTTGTTTCCCTAACCTCTTTCAGTCAGTATTCATTTATTGAACCTCAACATCAAACGTCTAATTTTCCCGAATTAAACGAATTATCGACCTCTGAAATTGGTAATTCCCTCGTTACATCTTTGGAAGAAGATGTTTATAACAATGGATTTCATTTGTCAAAAACTATTTCATGGCAGAGCTTAGGTGGAACATTTACAATGTACCCTAGCGACTTATACCCTTACGCTACAATATCAAAAGCGATGTTTTATCTCTGTGTCGGTAATTGTATCAAGTCTCCTACAGGAACTGCTAACGGCAGTATTTTTGTGCTTAACAATGGAAAGAAAGTCAGATACGGAGTTTTTGATATAGAAGGCGATACAGCTGCTATGCTAACGAGAAATGGTATCTCTGTACCAGAAAGAAAACTTCCTGCTCAGGTAATTGGAACACTTTTTAAAACAATAAATGTAATTCAAGAGGACATAGACCAATCAATACAAGTAAAAATACCATCAGACGAGACGTTCAAACAAGAGTTTATTTATGGCGGGAGGACTGCAAGTACCATCAAATTTACTTACCGTGAATTCGTGAATAATCTAGCAAGACCTAGCTTTTCGCAAGATGTTCAGTATGATTTGGAAGAAAGTAATATCGTAGGTTTTAAAGGTTTAAAGATAGAGGTTGTGAACGCAAGTAACTTAGAAATAAAGTATAAAGTGCTAAGTCACCTTTCTCGACAATGATAGAATCTATCAACCTTGGGCTCAATTATGAGGCTCTCGTTACAAATGGGCGGATTTATACCATTTCAAACTAAATGCATAGTTTGAAAAGTTAATTTTTCGTCCAATTACTATGAGAACCGTAGACCGCCGTTTTCCGCAGATTGGACAGATATACTTAAATTAAAAATTCAACCCCATGCTCATAGGCTACGCTCGGGTTTCGACCCACGACCAAAACCCTGAACTTCAGCTTGATGCCCTTACGGCAGCGGGTTGTGAACAGCTCTATACCGATACCATTTCGGGAGCAACCAAGCAACGCCCCCAACTTGACGAACTCCGCAGCTACATCCGCAAAGGTGATACATTAGTTGTCTGGCGGCTCGACCGTCTGGGCAGAAGCCTGAAAGATTTGATTGAATGGGTGGAATGGATGGACGAAAATGGTATTTCCTTCAAATCCATTACCGAAAGTATTGATACTAGTACTTCGGGCGGGAAACTGATATTTAGCATTTTTGGAGCCATCGCCGAGTTTGAACGCAACCTGATCCGTGAGCGTACCAAAGCCGGACTCGCCGCCGCCCGTGCAAGGGGGCGTTTGGGTGGGCGACCTAAAAAACTCGATGCAAAGAAAATTGAACTTGCCAAAAAGCTCTACGCCTCCAAAGAACACACCATTGTAGAAATCTGCGAAGCCGTGGGCGTGAGTAAAGCAACGCTTTATAAGTATTTATAAGCGGCAAAAACGCAAAAGATGATTTGATATAATTACTTATCAATAGTTGATTACAGCAATCTCATGGGACATTAACCCCAAATGTGTAGCAGACGCTGAGTACCCTAACTTGTTTAATCCATACCAATAAACCGCTCTATCCACGCAGATAATAAAATTTGTTAGCTACCTTCGGAAATGTTAACCAAAACTCAATTATTGGTTAGCGATAACAATACTTTTTAGCCCCATATAACACAAATTTGAACACTTTAATGACCAAGGAATATCACATAGAAGAAAAACTGATTGAGCAGCTAAAAGAACTTAAATACAGCTATCGACCCGATATTGTTAACAGAAAATCGCTTGAGCAAAATTTTAGAGTCAAGTTTGAAACCCTGAACCGTGTCCGGTTATCAGAAAACGAATTTTTACGCTTACGTGAAGAAATAATAGAACCTGATGTATTTGCCGCCTCCAAAAAACTACGCGAAAGGCAATACTTTCAGCGGGAAGATGGCACCCCTCTTCACTACACTTTGGTCAATATCAAAGACTGGTGCAAAAATGAGTTTGAGGTAATCAACCAGTTACGTATCAATACCGAAAACAGTAACCATCGTTATGATGTAATTCTGCTCATAAATGGGTTACCAGTTGTGCAGATTGAATTGAAAAAACTTGATGTTTCGCACCGCAAAGCGATGCAGCAAATCGTGGATTATAAAAATGACCCTGGCAATGGCTACATCAATACCCTGATGTGTTACATGCAGTTGTTTATTGTCAGTAATGGCTCACGTACAATCTATTTTTCTAATAACAAAAACCAACATTTTCAATTCAATGCGGATGAGCAATTTTTACCCATCTATGAATTGGCTACGGTAGAAAATCAGAAAATCAATCGCTTAGATTTATTCACAGAAAAGTTTCTGGGCAAATGTACGCTCGGCGAGATGATCAGCAAATACATGGTTCTCGTTGAAACAGAACAAAAAATGCTGGTCATGCGGCCTTATCAAATCTACGCAGTAAAAGCAATTGATGATAGCGTAAAACAAAACCGGGGCAACGGCTACATTTGGCACACCACCGGAAGCGGCAAAACCCTAACTTCCTTCAAGGCTTCTACTCTTCTTAAAGACAACCCAAACATTGAAAAATGCCTGTTTGTGGTTGACCGCAAAGACCTTGACCGCCAAACCCGTGAAGAGTTCAACAAGTTTCAGGAGGGCAGTGTAGAAGAAAACACCAATACCGAAACCCTCGTGAAGCGTTTACTCTCTACCGACTACGCCGACAAGGTAATCGTGACAACCATTCAGAAGTTGGGTATCGCTTTAGATAGCACCTACAAAAAAAACTACAAAGAGCGTTTAGAGCCGTTGAAAGACAAACGCATGGTGTTCATTTTTGATGAGTGCCACCGCTCGCAGTTTGGCGAAAACCATAAAGCCATTAAAGAGTTTTTTCCGAATGCCCAATTATTCGGTTTTACGGGTACACCCATCTTTGATGAGAATGCCACGTACACGCAAATAAATGGCGAAGAAAAATCATATAAAACAACCCGTGATATTTTTCAGAACGAGCTGCCAAAATATACCATCACGCACGCCATTGAGGATAGGAACGTCTTAAAATTTCACATCGACTATTTTAAGCCCAGTGCAGAAGTTGCCCGTAGCTCTACCCCGATGCAAGCGGTAGCAGAAGCCATCTTAGAAAAGCACAATGCCGCCACCAATTCACGGCGGTTCAATGCCGTCTTCGCCACGGCTTCCATAAACCATGCCATTGAGTACTTTCAGATTTTCAAGTCTTTACAGGCTTTGCGTGCCGCGTCTGACCCTGCTTTCGTGCCGCTCAATATCGCTTGTGTGTTTTCGCCCCCGGCTCAATTAATTGCCCAAAGCGGCGACCAGCAAAGCCAGAAAAATGCGGCGGATATCAAGCAACTGCAAGAAGATTTAGCCCAAGAAAAAGAAGACAACAAACACAACCCCGAAGAAAAGAAAAAAGCCCTGATTGACATCATTGCCGACTATAACAAGCAGTTTGGCACCAATCACGACATCAACAATTTTGACATCTATTATCAGGATATACAAAGACGCATCAAAGACCAAAAATTCACAAACAAAGATTACCCCCACAAAAACAAGATTGACATCACTATTGTGGTGGATATGCTCCTGACGGGCTTTGATTCAAAATACCTGAACACCCTGTACGTTGACAAAAACCTGAAATACCACGGCTTGATTCAGGCGTTTTCACGCACCAACCGCGTGCTCAATGATACCAAGCCCTACGGTAATATCCTTGATTTCCGCTCGCAGCAAGATGCCGTAAACAAAGCCATCACGCTGTTTTCGGGCGAAGATACCACCCGGGCAAAAGAAATTTGGATGGTTGACCCCGCCCCGGTGGTTATTGACCAATACCGCGATGCCGTTGCAGCCCTCGGAGATTTTATGACAGCCCACAATTTGGTAAACGAACCCCAAGAGGTGTACAACCTGCGGGGCGATGCGGCAAAAGTTGCCTTCATCAAAAGCTTTAAGGAAGTGCAACGCCTCAAAACCCAACTTGACCAATACACTGATTTAGACGAAACCCAGCAAACCGCCATTGAGGCAATTTTGCCCCAAGATAGCCTGCAAGAGTTTAGAAGCTCGTACTTAGAAACCGCCAAGCAACTCCAAGAAATACAGCAAAAACAAGGGGAGAATGCCCCCCCGGATGTTCAACAACTTGATTTTGAGTTTGTGCTCTTTGCCTCTGCCGTCATTGATTATGATTACATCATGGATCTCATTGCTGATAGCACCCAGCATAAACCGGCGAAGCAAAAAATGACCAAAAGCCAAATCATCAGCTTGCTGAAATCTAACGCCAACCTCATGGCAGAAGAAGAAGACCTGACCGAGTACATCAACCAAGTAGATTGGACCCAAAGCCAAACCGCAGACGAGCTAAAGCAGAACCTGGAGATTTTTAAAGTACAGAAATACAACCAAGAACTAACCGCCATTGCCCAAGCCCACGGCTTACAAACCACCCACCTAAAAGCCTTTGTAGAACAGATTATGAACCGGATGATTTTTGACGGTGAAAAACTCACTGACCTCATGGAACCCCTCGAGTTGGGCTGGAAACAACGCAGCAAAGCCGAAACCGCTCTGATGACGGCCTTAGTACCTCAATTAAAAAAACTTGCCCAAGGGCGTGAAATATCAGGATTAGCCGCTTATGAATAACAATATGAAAATAATACCCGAGTTGCGATTTCCTGAGTTTCAGGATGACGAGGAATGGGATGATATCCCACTTAATGACCTATGTACTTTAATTACAAAAGGTACAACACCAACCACTGTAGGTTACAGTTACACTGATTCCGGCGTAAATTTTATCAAAATTGAATCAATTTTAGAAGGAGAGATTAATCTTGAAAAGGCAGCTTTTATTTCATTAGAATGTAATGAAGCATTAAAACGTTCACAACTGAAAGAGAACGATATTCTGATTTCAATAGCAGGTGCACTGGGAGTTGTTACAACAGTTCGCAATAAAATTTTACCAGCAAATACAAATCAAGCCCTTTCAATTGTCAGATTAGATAATGAGCTACAAAGAGATTATGTAAAATCATTTCTAAAATCAAATCAAATTTCTTCAGAAATTAGTAAAATTAAAGCAGGTGCAGCACAACCGAATATTTCGCTAAGTCAAGTGTCCAACTTTAGAATATTAATCCCTTTAAACCCCCAAGAACAACAAAAAATCGCTTCCTGCCTTTCTTCTTTAGATGAGCTGATAGCCGCCCACAGCCAAAAGTTAGATTTACTCAAAGACCACAAAAAAGGCTTGATGCAGAACCTTTTCCCTAATCCTTCGTCAAGCTCAGGAGGCGAGTCTGTGCCCAAATATCGTTTTCCTGAATTTGAAAATGATGGGGAATGGGTGGAGAAGAAGTTGAAAAATTATATTGATTTGTTTTCTGGAGTAGCTCTTAAAAGTGAAGAGTTAAGTGATGATGAATCTGGCACTCCGATTCTTAGAGGTATTAATATAACCGAAGGGTTTATTAGACATTCAAAAGATATTGATAAATATTTTTTAGGCGATTTAGAAAACCTTGAAAAGTATTTCGTAAAAAAGAATGATATAGTAATCGGAATGGATGGTTCTAAGGTGGGAAAGAATGTTGCATTGATAACAAAGGAAGATGAAAATTCAATATTAATTCAACGGGTGGCAAGAATCAGAACAAATACAGAAATTGATATAAACTTTGTTTATCAATATTTCATATCGGATAAATTTAGAAGTTATGTAGATATTGTTAATACAAGTTCAGGGATACCACATATCAGTGCACAACAAATAAAAGATTCGAAAGTAGGCTTCCCGCCTAAAATCCAAGAACAGCAAAAAATCGCCTCCTGCCTTTCGGCTGTTGATGAGCTCATCACCGCCACAGCAGAAAGAATAGCCCAATTACAGCAACACAAAAAAGGCTTGATGCAGGGGCTTTTTCCTAAAATGGAGGGTTAAGATATGAGCAAACAATTAAACCAGCCTGAGTATAGCGAAATACTACGTCAGGCCGTTGCAGAAATTCATACTGCCCGAAATGTCGTTGCCAAACAACTGGCAAATGCAGCCAATTCGGTTTATTGGAGCTTGGGGAAATTACTTTTTGAGAAACAGTTAGCAGAAGGCTACGGCAGCGGTGTGGTAAAACAGTTGTCTGTAGATTTGAAAAATGAATTTCCAGATATGGGCTTGTCTCCACGTAATTTGTGGGATATGAAGCGGTTTTATGAGCGTTATCATTTGGCAGACCAAAAACTGCGACAGGCTGTCGCAGTTTTGCCTTGGGGCCATAATTTGCTTTTAATCAACAAGGTGCAATCGCTTTCTGCCGTTGCGTTTTATGCCACCGAAGTGCTTACAAAAGGCTGGAGTAGAGATTGGTTGCTAAACGCCATCAAAATGGATAGTTATGGGCGGGCTCAAAACCAAATTGTTAGCAACAATTTCAGTCAAATACTTCCCGCACTCAATGCCGATTATGCCAACGAAGTATTTAAAAGCTCATATAATTTGGGTTTTCTGGGCATTACCGAACCCGTAAAAGAGTTAGAGCTCGAAAAAAGACTCATCGCCAAAATCAAAAACTTTATTTTAGAATTGGGCAAAGGTTTTACGTTTATCGGCAACCAACACCGCCTGGAATACAACAACAAAGAGTACTTTGTAGATATGCTTTTTTTTCACAGGGGCTTACGTTCGTTGGTAGCCATCGAATTGAAAATAGGAAGTTTCAAAGCCGAATACGTAGGGAAAATGAATTTGTATCTTTCATTGCTCGATAAGTTGGAAAAAGGAGAAAACGAAAACCCTTCGATTGGTATTATTCTCTGTGCCGATAGAGATCACTTGGATGTGGAAATTGCCCTGCAAGACATCAACAAACCCATAGGAGTAGCCGAATATCAATTATTATTACCCAAAGATGCCTTACAAACCTTGTTGGTAAACGAAATAAAGGCCAGTGAAGAAGCTAATCAAGATAACCCCGAAAGCGAATAAATTATAGTTCAAACATCAAATGACAAATAAAGATCAACAACAACTCGGTAAAACCCTTTGGAATATAGCAGACGATTTAAGAGGGGCCATGAATGCGGATGACTTCCGTGACTACATGCTTTCGTTCTTATTTTTACGCTACCTCTCGCACAACTACGAAGAATCCGCCAAGAAAGAATTGGGTTCAGACTACCCAACGCCCGTAGATGAAGAAGATAACCGCACCCCGCTCGGCATTTGGTATGCCGAAAACAATGACGATGTGCCAGAGTTTGAAAAGCAGATGCGTAAAAAAGTGCACTACGTAGTCAAACCCGCCCACCTCTGGAGCAACATTTCAGAAATGGCTCGCACCCAAAACGGTGAGATGCTCATTACCCTCGAAGAAGGATTCCGCTACATAGAAAACGAATCTTTTGAAAATTCTTTTCAGGGGCTATTCTCCGAAATCAACCTGAACTCTGAAAAGCTCGGCAAAACCCCAACCGAAAGAAACAAAAAGCTGTGCACCATCATCCAAAAAATATCAGAAGGCATTGCGGATTTCTCAACCGATACCGATGCCTTGGGCGATGCCTATGAGTATTTGATTGGTCAGTTTGCCGCTGGCTCAGGCAAAAAGGCGGGAGAGTTTTATACGCCCCAGCAAATGTCCACCATTCTTTCAGAAATTGTAACCTTAGACAGTCAAGACCCATCAACGGGCAAAAAAAACAAATTGGATAAGGTGCTTGACTTTGCCTGTGGCTCTGGTTCTTTATTGCTGAACGTTAGGCAACGCATCAAAGACAACGGCGGTACGGTGGGCAAAATCTACGGGCAAGAGAACAACATCACCACTTACAACCTTGCCCGAATGAACATGCTTTTGCACGGCATGAAAGACACTGAATTTGAGATATTTCACGGCGACACCCTCAAAAACCAGTGGGATATATTGAACGAAATGAACCCATCTAAAAAGACGGAGTTTGATGCCATCGTTGCCAACCCACCGTTCAGTTTACGTTGGGAGCCTAACGATACCATGGCAGAAGATTTTCGGTTTAAAAGCTACGGTTTAGCCCCTAAGTCAGCAGCAGATTTTTCTTTCTTATTGCACGGTTTCCATTTCTTGGGTACAGAGGGTACGATGGCAATTATTTTGCCCCACGGTGTTTTATTCCGTGGCGGAGCAGAAGAACGCATCAGAACTAAATTATTACAAGACAATAATATTGATACCGTAATTGGTTTACCTTCCAATTTGTTCTATTCAACGGGTATTCCGGTCTGTATTTTGGTTTTAAAGAAATGTAAAAAGCATGATGACGTGTTATTTATCAATGCCAGCGAGCACTTTGATAAAGGCAAACGCCAAAACGCATTGAGTGAGGGGCACATCGAAGAAATTATAGAAACCTACAAGCACCGCAAAGAAGAAGAACGCTACTCCAGAAAGGTTTCGATGGAGGAAATTGAAAAGAACGGCTACAACCTGAACATTTCAAGGTATGTAAGCACCGCAGAAGATGAAGTACAAATTGATTTAACGGAAGTAAACATGAATCTGAATTCAATCAACGAGCAGATTGAAAAGAAGACAAAAGAACACAACGATTTTTTATCAGAGTTGGGTTTAGCCACCCTTTGAGATATAAGCTATCATCAAAAACCGCCCATATTCGGGGCGGTTTTTACAAACACATCCACCGTCCCGATTTCAATCCGTTTCTCGAAACCGTTCAAGAATTTCTCTACCTTTTTGGATTGGTAAGGCGTATGCTCCGAGATACGCTGCATATCTACAAACACTACGTTTTGCTTCAAAATGGTAGCGTTATTGTCGTAGTCGGTTTCATCTTTGAGCAGGTGGTCGTTTCCGTGTCCGAGCGTTCCGTCGGGGTTTTCCCACCGCCACGTAACGTACCAGTAGGTGTAATTTCTGAAATAATTGGAAACGGCAAATTCATACTCGTGAAACTCGTTCAATATTTCTTGGATCTCCACAATCTGCCGCCGTTGTTCGTCTTTGTGTTTTTGGGTGTAAGCATCGGCAAAGAGTTCGGTTTGGCCGTAATCGCCTTTGAGTTCTTCCAGTTTTTTTTCCAACTGCATGGCAATTTCTTCCGGCTCTGGCTCTTTGTTCACCTTATATTTATGCTTCTCAAAGAAGGTCAGGTTAATGGCGGCTTTCTCGTAATTGACGAGTTTAAGAGTCCTGGCGTTGAGCTCCGCAAACGGCTCGAACAACGCCATAAACTTGGAGTCAATAAACCAAACTTTCACGGCATCGGGTATTTGGCTCACCTCGTGGTGGTTCGGATCGAGCGTGATTTTTGGCAAACTCCGCAGCAATTTTTGGAGGTCAGCGAGTTTAGATTTTCGGGCGGTTGCTTGGCTCATAGAATTTGTCGGAATAGCACTTTTAGCGAATCAACTATTTGAATATCAAAACCACAATTTATTAATTATGAGTAACTTATAAATATATTATTATACATAAATACATTTATACAAAGTTTTGCATTTACTATACCGAATCATCCATTTTGGAGGTAAACAGTCAAAATACAAGCATTCATATCTTTTTGGTTTCTTCATCAATTATGGCAGTAATTAACCGCAAACTCCGCTTAATCTCGACTAATTCAGTTTCCGTAAACTGCTGCTCTACACCCCGAATCTGGTAACGATACAACTTTTGCGTCAATCTTGAGGGCGATGTGCCCAGTACTTGCAAAAAGAGCTTAATTCGAAGCAGTTGAAAAAGTGCTAGGTTGAGCATATAAACTTTTTTAAAACGAAAAAATCAAAGTTAATTTAAAACTTTTAAAAGTAAGAATAATACAAAAATTCACGCAAAAAAAAGCGTCAACTTTTACTACTTTTTTGACAACACAGAATGGTAATATTGTCAACTAACCCCCTGCCCGATAGAATTAAAACCCTTTTTGTCCGTAGTGCCCCGTATCTTAGAATAGTATTATTATTGTGAAGTCTTATAATTACTTACGTCTGAGGTAAATCTATTAGACTGTTTGCTGTGTATGCAGAGAAGGCATCGGTTCAGTTGTAGTAACTTTTCGTAGCACAAGTCGTAGCCCAAGAGTTAGGATTACAGATGATAAGTTTATATTTACCTCCATGGCAAACACTTCAAGCATCCCAGTTGACTATTTAAATTACTTCTGTGCGGTTTTCTTCTCGTTCATAGGTGTTTTGCAATCTCAAGAGTTAAAATCGCTTAAAACGTACGAAAATAGCCTCGTTCAGTTCTACCGTTTGCAGCAAACCGTCGAGCGAGAAGAGTGCAAAGATTTCAAAGAGAAACCAATTTGGCGTTACCCGTCAGATGTCGAATGGCAGTTTAGTTTGTCAAGTATCCAGTTCTGGTTGTCCAAGACAATCA
>Ga0136554_1000775_pt1 | contig 12253 bp, 10 predicted proteins | sample AntRauTorckE5431_FD_104637 | JGI IMG/M metagenome (GOLD analysis project Ga0136554, IMG submission 104637) | Saline lake microbial communities from Rauer Islands, Antarctica - Metagenome Torckler E5 #431 | ecosystem: Environmental > Aquatic > Non-marine Saline and Alkaline > Saline | place...
AGCTGCTGGTGATCGACGAGGCGGATCGCATGCTCGATATGGGCTTCATCCCGGATGTCGAACATATCGTCTCGATGATGCCGCGCACGCGTCAAACGCTGATGTTCTCTGCCACGATGCCGAAGGAAATCCGGCGCTTGGCCGACAAGTTCTTGGATAGCCCCAAGGAAATCACGGTCGCCCCACCGGCCAGCACGGCCGATACGATCGAACAGGCCGCCATTCCCGTCAGCCCGCACGGCAAGCGCAAGAATCTGGTGGAGCTGCTGCGTGTTGCCGATGTCACGAACGCGTTGATTTTCTGTAATCGTAAGCGCGATGTGGCGACGCTGTACCGCTCGCTCGAAGAAGACGGCTTCAATGCCGGCGCGCTGCATGGCGATATGGATCAGTATAAGCGCATGGAATGGCTGGCCAAATTCCGGGCGGGTGAAATCAATGTTCTGGTCTGCTCCGATGTCGCAGCCCGTGGGCTCGATATCCCCTCGGTCAGCCATGTCTTCAATTACGACGTGCCGAACAATTCCGAAGATTACGTGCACCGCGTCGGGCGCACGGGTCGCGCAGGCCGTAAGGGCAAGTCGATCACGCTTGTCACCGAAAATGACGACAAGCAAATCGCGGATATCGAAAAGCTGATCGGTCGCAAGATCAACCTCGCCAAGCCGACGGCGACGGCTGAGATTATGGCCTCACCCGAAACCGCGCCCCTAGCCGATAAGCCGCTGGGCGATGGTGCCGCGCAGGAGGCGAGCGCGCCTAAGGACGATAAATCGGCAGACGAACAGTCATCCGACGATAAGCCGGCCAAAAAGCCCCGCGCGCGCCGGTCTCGCTCGCGCAAGTCTGAGAGCGCGCCGCGCGATGCGGACGCGCCCGAGGGAAAAGCCGAAGCGAAGGCTGAGGATAAGGCTGAAACACGGGCTGAGCCAAAGGCTGACGCCCCTGCCCAACCGCAACCCGCCTCCGAAAAGGCGCAAGAGCCTGCGAAGCGCGGCGGTCGTAAGGGCGGGCGGAAGTCCGATTCCGAAACCGGCCATTCCAGCCGCCATAAGGGCGAACGGGTGCCCCCCGATGTCTCTCCGGATGATCTGAACAAGCCCTTCGGTGAAACGGATCTGGTCCCGGCCTTTTTGCGCCGCTGATCGACTTGTTAAGCCGCTTTGCTTTTAGAAGCTCGGCGGCGTGCAGGCCGACATGATGACGCAATCATCTTCGCCGATATTGCGGAAGCGATGCGGCAGACGGCTGTCGAACAGATAGCCGTCGCCGGGGCGTAGCACGCGCACCTGATCGCCCACGCTCACCTCGATCAGGCCTTCGACGACGATGCCGCCCTCCTCCGCCTCATGCGCCAGCATTTCGGAACCTGTGTCGGCGCCCGGCGGATAGGTTTCATGCAGAATTTGCAGCTGATGGCGCGCCGCGTCGCCCACTTGGCGCAGGCTCACCTTCCGCCGTCCCCGCCCGGCAGAATCTATATCCATTCCCATATCGACGGGCGAAAGCTCGGTAAACTCATCTGCTGCAAAGAAATAGCGCGGCTCAAGATCCGCCCCGGTGGCGGAGAAAAACTCGGACAGCGGCATCGGCAGGCCATCCAGCACCTTTTTCAACGATGAGACCGACGGGCTGCTTTTATTCTGCTCAATCAGCGAGATCGTGCCGTTGGTCACGCCGGAGCGCTGCGCGAGGGCACGCTGCGACAAGCCACGGCCCTCCCGAACCTCTTTCAAGCGGCGCCCAATGTCGATATCCATCCCTTAAATCCTCGTTCTGCAGGCTCTAAGCATGTTTAAAAAAATAGACATAAACTGTTTAAAGCGTAAGTTAAAACTGCATTTATCAGCTATTACAGGGCCTTAATCTTGGCGTCAAATGTTTAACGACCCTGTTTAAAATATGGTAAATCGGCATTGACCCTATATTTTAAACGGCGTACAAGAATTTCGAATGCCGACCCCGGCGCCGGCCCCGGCGTCGCCCCCTGAAAGACGCGAAGGACATCGCAAAAATCATGACCGACATGACCAACAACAGCCCCAAGCCAGAAATCAAAAAGGCGCGTAAGAACGCAGCCACCCGCACCCGCAAGGCGGCCAGTGCCCCCGGCGCCGCCAGTGCTAAAAAGGCCCAGCCCGAAATGCTGGAGCCTCGCGCCTCCATCGCCTCGGAGCCGATGACCACCACGCATCTGGAAGCGCCGGCAAAGACAAACGCCGACCTGCTGGCCCGTCGTCAGGCCGCCGTGCCGCGCGGTGTGGCCTCTGCGGCGCCGGTTTTCGCCGACCGGGCGGAAAATGCCGAAGTTTGGGACGTCGAAGGCAAGCGCTACATCGACTTCGCTGGCGGGATTGCGGTGCTGAACACCGGCCACCGTCACCCGAAGGTGATTGAAGCCGCCAAGGCCCAGGAAGACCGCTTCACCCACACCAGCTTCCAGGTGATGCCTTACGAGCCTTATGTCGCCCTGGCTGAAAAGCTGAACGCCCTGGCACCGGGGGAGCATCCGAAGAAGTCGGTTCTGTTCACCACCGGCGCGGAAGCGGTTGAAAACGCCGTCAAAATCGCCCGCACTGCGACGGGCCGCACCGGTGTTATCGCCTTCACGGGCGGTTATCACGGTCGTACGCTGCTGACGCTGGGCATGACGGGCAAGATCAGCCCCTATAAGAAAAACTTCGGTCCCTTCCCCGCCGATATCTTCCGCGCGCCCTTCCCGAACGAGCGTCACGGCATCACCGTCGACGATTCGATCCAGGCGCTTGAAACCCTGTTCCTGACCGATGCCCAGCCCGACCGCGTGGCGGCCATCATCCTGGAGCCGGTTTTGGGCGAAGGCGGCTATCACCCCGTACCGGCCGAAATGTTCCATGCCTTGCGCCGCATCTGCGACCAGCATGGCATTCTGCTGATTGCGGACGAAGTGCAGTCCGGCTTCGGGCGCACCGGTCGCTGGTTCGCGATTGAACATACGGGCGTCGTGCCCGACCTGATCGCGGTCGCAAAAAGCATGGCCGGCGGCTATCCGATCTCTGGCGTCATCGGTCGCGCCGACATCATGGATACGGTTGAGCCCGGCGGGCTTGGCGGCACCTATGGCGGCAACCCGGTCGCCTGCGCAGCGGCCCTGGCGGCGATTGAAGCGATTGAGACCGAAGGCTTGCTGGCGCGTTCAGAAGCGATTGGCCAATATATGCGCCATCGTTTCGCCGATATTGGCGCACGATCCGCCCCCTACCGCGTGTGGGACATTCGCGGCCTGGGTGCCATGTTGGCGGTGGAACTGGTCACCGACTTCGAAACCGCCACGCCGGACCCCGTGCTGACCAAGGCCGTGGTTTCCAAGGCGCTGGAAAAGGGTCTCGTCCTGCTGCCTTGCGGTATGCACGGCAATGCGATCCGCGTCATGGTGCCCCTGACGGCATCCGATGCGATCATCGAAGAAGGTCTGCATATCTTCGAAACCGCCCTGATCGAAGCCATCAACGAACAGATATTGGCCGCCGCATAAGTCTGCTTGCGGACACCGAGAGCGTAAAAAGATTGAAGGCGCGGGCGCTGCGAGGTGGTCCGCGCCTTCTGCTTTTTAAACCGCATTTCCCTTCGGTGGTTGAGCCGACCGCCCGCAAAGATATATCGTGGGGGCACAGGTCCGCGCCGACCCAAGCCATTTTGGCCAACCGGAAGGAAGCCCCATGAGCGTAGCGCCGCCCAAAACCGTCGATGAGACCGCAACGCTGCTGCGCGACGGCAATTACGTCGCCGACCGGTCGCTGGCGACCGCGCTGCATCTATCGCTTGCGATGGGCCGACCGCTGTTTCTGGAAGGCGAAGCCGGCGTGGGCAAGACCGAAATCGCCAAGGTGCTGGCCCAAACCCTGGATCGCCCCCTGATCCGGCTGCAATGCTATGAGGGGTTGGACATATCCTCTGCCGTTTACGAATGGAATTATCCGCGCCAGATGGTCGAAATCCGCTTGGCGGAGGCATCCGGCGATCGCGGGCGGGAGCAGTTGGAGAGCGACCTATTTTCCGAACGCTTCCTGATCAAGCGCCCGATCCTGAAGGCGCTTGAGGCGACGGGAGGGAAGGCCCCGATCCTGCTGATCGATGAATTGGACCGCACGGACGAGCCGTTCGAGGCCTTCCTGCTGGAAGTTCTATCCGATTTCCAGGTCACCGTGCCGGAGCTTGGCACCATCAAAGCCGAAGAGCCGCCGATCGTCATCCTGACATCCAACCGCACGCGCGAAATCCACGATGCGATCAAGCGGCGCTGCTTTTACTATTGGGTCGATTACCCGAATGCGGAGCGTGAGCTGGAAATCCTGCGGGTGAAGGCCCCGAACGCGCCCGAAGAACTATCGCGCCAGATCGTCGCCTTCGTGCAGAAAATCCGCACGATGGACCTGTTCAAGCTGCCGGGCGTGGCGGAGACCATCGATTGGGCGCAGGCCCTGACCCAGCTAGACCGGCTTGTCCTGGACCCAGAGACGATCAACGACACGCTGGGCGCGCTGCTGAAATATCAAGACGACATCCAAAAGCTTCAGGGCAGTGAGGCCGCGCGCATCCTGGATGAAGCCAAACGGGAGATGTCGGGCAAGGCGGCCTGATCCGCGCCCCGATCCGCACGATGAGCAAGACGCCCAAATCCCCCTCCCCCAATCTGATCGTCGGCGGCGATGATGACGGCGGGCGCTTGGCTGAAAACATCATGCATTTCGCGCGCGTGCTGCGCACCGCCGGTCTGCCGGTGGGGCCTGGCAAGGTGCTGGATGCGATCGATGCGGCGACGACGACGGGGCTGGAGAACCGCCGAGATTTCTATTGGACCCTGCATGCGGTGTTCGTGAACAAGCGCGATCAGCGCGCGGTCTTCGACCAGGCCTTCCATTTCTTTTGGCGCAATCCACAATTGCTGGAACGCATGATGAGCGTGATGTTGCCCACCATGCGCGGCACGGATGAGGATGAGAAAAAGAAAAAGGAAATGTCGGCCCGCGTCGCAGAAGCCCTGACCGGGCGCAATGAGGACGAGCCAGACCCGCGCGAACAAGAAGAAGACGAAATCGAGCTGGACGCCGCCCTGTCCGTTTCCGCCAATGAAATGCTGGCGGAAAAAGATTTTGAGAAGATGAGCAATGCCGAGCTTGAAGCCGCCCGTCGCGCCATCCGCACCATGCGCCTGCCGATCAAGCCGGTGAAGACGCGGCGCTACCGCGCGAACCCGAATGGTGCGCGCGCCGACATGCGCGCCAGCCTGCGCGCCAGCGCCCGCCAAGGCGGCGATATGATCTGGCTGAAGCACCGCAGCCGTCGGGTGGAAAAGCCGCCGCTGGTGGTGCTGTGCGATATCTCCGGCTCGATGGATCGCTATGCGCGGATGCTGCTGCATTTCCTGCATGCGCTGACCAATGACCGCGACCGGGTGCACAGTTTCCTATTCGGTACGCGGCTGACCAACATCACGCGCTATCTGCGCGCCCGCGACCCCGACCAGGCGATTGATAAGGTGGCGGCAGAGGTTGAAGATTGGGCCGGCGGCACGCGCATCGGCGATAGCCTGCATCGCTTCAACGCCGACTGGTCACGCCGGGTTATGAGCCAGGGGCCGGTGGTTTTGCTGATCACCGATGGGCTGGACCGCGAAGGGGCCGCAGGCTTAGCGCCGGAGATGGAGCGTCTGCATAAAAGCTGCCGACGCCTGATCTGGCTAAACCCGCTGCTGCGCTTCGATGGCTATGCGCCGAAAACGGCAGGCGCGCGCGCGATGATGCCGCATGTGGATGAGTTCCGGCCCGTGCATAATCTGGACAGTCTGGCCAAGCTGGCCGACACTCTAAGCCAGAGCGAGGTCGCCGCCCAACGTGACATGATCCGCTGGCGGGAGTTGGCCGCGTGAAATTGAACCGGCTTTGAAAATCAGGACGACATGCCATGAGTAGCGAAACAGACATCCTGCAAAAAGCTGCGCGCTGGGCGGATCAGGGCAAGACCGTGGCGTTGGCCACCGTGGTGCAAACCTGGGGTTCCTCGCCCCGCCCTATCGGCAGCCAGCTTGTGGTCAATGAAGACAGCGATTTCGACGGCTCCGTCTCCGGCGGGTGCATCGAAGGGGCGGTGGTGACGGAGGCGCTGGACGTCATGGAAAGCGGTACCCCGAAGCTTATGGAATTCGGCGTGTCTGACGCCATGGCGTGGGAGGTGGGCTTGGCCTGCGGCGGTGAAGTGAAAGTGTTCGTGGAGAAGCTGGAGCCATGAAACGCGCCGTCCTAGACGCCCTAAACGCGGCCCGCGCGGCCAAGCACCATACCGCCCTGGTCACCAAAATCGATGATGGCAATCAGGCCCTGATCGTCGATGGCGAGGTTGAGGCCGGCGGCCTGATCGCGCCCGCCGACGTGTTGGAGGCGGCCCAAGAGGCGCTATCGCGTGACAAGGGTCGCACGTTGCAAGCCGGTGACGGGCATCTTTATTTCGTCCAAGTCTTCAACCCGCCCTTGCGGCTGATATGTATCGGGGCGGTGCATATCGCCCAGGCCTTGGCGCCCATGGCCGCCCTTGCCGGCTATGAGGTGACGATCGTCGACCCGCGCGGCGCCTGGGGCAGTGCCGAGCGGTTTCCCGACATCACGGTAGACGACCGCTGGCCGGATGAGGCGATGGAGGCCCTATCGCCCGACCGGCGCACCGCGATTTGTGCGCTGACCCATGACCCGAAGCTGGATGATCCGGCGCTGGTTCAAGCCCTGCGCTCTGATGCCTTTTATGTCGGCGCGCTGGGCAGCAAGAAAACCCACGCCGCGCGTGTGGAAAGGCTTGCCGAGGCCGGGTTGAGCGAGGCGGAAAGCGCCCGCATCGCCGCCCCCATCGGCCTGGATATCGGGGCCGTGTCACCGGCAGAAATCGCGATTTCCGTGATGGCGCAAATCACGCTAGCGCTGCGCGGTGCCAAGGGCCGCTGAGCGCAAACAAACAGGACAGCCACCCCATGAAGTTCGGCCCCACCCCGCTTGACGATGCCGAAGGGGCAATTTTAGCCCATAGCCAGGCCGTCGCGGGCACGCGGTTTAAAAAAGGCCGCCGGCTATCCGCCGATGATATCGCTGCGCTGCGCAGCGAAGGGCGCGCGCATGTGATCGCCGCACGTCTGGAGGTGGGCGACGTGCATGAAGATGAGGCCGCCGGCCGCATCGCGCGGGCCGCTTGCGGGGCCAATCTGACCGCTGCCGCCGCCTTCACCGGTCGGGCCAATTTGATCGTGAAGACGCCCGGCGTGCTGGTCTTTGATCGCGCGCGCCTGGACGCCATCAACTTGATCGATGAAGCGGTAACCATCGCCACCCTGCCCGCCTTTGAGCGCGTTCAGGCCAAGCAAATGGCGGCGACCATCAAGATAATCCCCTTCGCCGCCCCAGAAGCAGCGGTGGCTGAAGCTGAGCGTTTGGCAAGCCAAGACGGCCCCTTCATGCGCGTCGCCCCGCTAACCGAAAAGGCAGTCGGCCTGATCCAAACCCACCTGCCGGAAACCAAATCCAGCGTCTTGGACAAGACCGTTGCGGTGATGGAGCGGCGGCTGGCCTCGCTCGGCAGTCGGATGACGGCGCAAGTGCGCTGCGCCCACGAAGTTCAAGCCCTGGCCGACGCGCTGCGACAGGCCGCCAGCCAGAATGATATCGTCATCGCGGTGGGCGCGTCGGCCATCGTTGATCGGGGCGACGTCATCCCCGCGGCGATCATGGCGGCGGGCGGCGATATCACCCATTTCGGCATGCCGGTCGATCCGGGCAATCTTTTGCTGATGGGCCAGATCGCCGGCACCCCTGTAATCGGCGCGCCGGGTTGCGTACGATCCCCCAAGCCGAATGGCTTTGATTGGGTGCTGACCCGGCTGTGTGCGGATTTGGACGTTTCCCGCGAAGACATCATGCGCATGGGCGATGGGGGGCTTTTGAAAGAAATCCCCTCGCGCCCGCAACCCCGCGGGGCGGAGGAGCCTGCCCCCCTGCCCCGGGGTGCCAAACATGCGCCTAAAATCGCTGGCCTGCTGCTGGCCGCCGGACAATCCAGGCGGATGGGTGATATCAATAAGCTTTTGGCAGAAGTTGAGGGAAAGGCGATGGTCGCCCATGCGGGCCACGCTTTACGCGCCTCCGCCATCGATAGCCTGACCGTCGTGCTGGGCCATGAGCCAGAGGCCGTGCGCCGCGCCTTGGGCGATGAAGGCGCGACTTTCATACAAAATCCCGATTACGACAGCGGCCTTAGCGCCAGCTTGAAGCGCGGGATTGCGGCCTTGGCCGACGACGTCGACGGGGTGATCGTGTGCTTGGGCGATATGCCCAAAGTGACAGATTCGGTGATCGACAGCCTGATCGCGGCCTTCGATCCGGCGGAGGGGCGCGCGATCTGCCTGCCCACCTATCGGGGAAAACGCGGCAACCCGGTGCTTTTCGCGCGGCGGTTCTTTGCCGAAATTCAGGATTTGGCCGGCGACGTCGGCGCGCGGCCCCTGATCGGCGCTTACGAGGATCAAGTGGTGGAGGTTGAGATGGCGGATGATGCGGTCTTAAACGATGTCGATACGCCCGATGCGCTGACCCGGCTGCGCGGCGGTTGAGCCGCTATTGGGGGAAGGTTTCCGCCAGGAAATCGCGCAAAAGATCGACCATGCCATGTTCGTACAAATCGCTGTGGGCAGCGTTTTCTAAGATTTCCAGGCGCTTCGGCTCGGCTGCGGCCTGATAAAGAGCGGTGGCGCGCGACGGTGGCACGATGCGGTCGCGCGCGCCGTGGACGATCAGTTTCGCGACCCCTTCGGCGCGGGCCAAATGCGCCGCATTATCGAATTTATCCTTCAAAAGCCATTTCGCGGGCACGAAGGGATAGGCCGCCTGGGCCACATTGGCCGCCGAATCATAGCCCCCATCGATGATGACAGCCGCCGCGCGCCCTTCCCCCGCCAGCGCGGAGACCACGCCGGAGCCCAAGGATTCGCCGTATAGCACCAGGGTATCACGGGTGATCGCCTGCTCTTGGCCCAGCCAATCGACGCTTGCCCGCCCATCGGCGATCAAGGCTTCCTCGCTGGGCGCACCGCCGGCGCCTGCGTTATAGCGATAGGTCAGCATCAAGAGACCGTAGCCTTGATCGATCAAAAACCGCGCACGGCCCGCCCGATCATCCAGATTGCCCGCATTGCCGTGAAAATAAAGCAGCGTCGGCAAGCTCGCCTCACGCGGGGCCTTCCACCAGCCATGCAGTTTCAACCCATCGTGGGCGGGCACTTGAACCGCAGCCATGTCGGCCAAGCCATAGGCCGCGGGCATCGGCGCGCGGTCGTTCGGGTGATACATCAACCCCCGTTGCCCGACATACATGCCCCCAAGCAGGGCCGAATACCCGACAGCCAGCGCGACCAAGACCCACATCATTCGCATGTTCCCATCCTAGACATATGCCCCCCCCACATCAGCTAGTGCTGTTGCATAGGACGGCGCGGATAGGCTCTTATAAGTCTTGAACCGCAAGGGCGCGAGGGGCGAGAGCGATTTTTACACTGTCACACCACGAAATACTGCGACGCGCCGCGCCTGTATTCATCACCAGCCTGATCCTGCTGCTCGGCTGGACGCAGAGCGCGCGGGCTCAAACACTGGACCTGCTATTGGTTCTGGCGATCGATTGTTCCTATAGTGTCGATGCGGGCGAATACGATCTGCAACGCAAAGGAATCGCCTACGCCTTGCAAGATCCGGAAATCCGCGCGGCCGTCGCCTCCGGCCCCAACGGCGGCATCGCGATTTCGGTGGTGCAGTGGTCGTCTGCGCAAAATCAGGTCTTAGCGCTGCCTTGGACGTTATTGAACAGCCCGGGCGCCCTGGATGCGGCTGCCGCGCGGATTGCGAGCCTGCCCCGCGCGACGCAAGACGGGGCGACCTCAATCTCCAGCGCGATCCGATTTTCCATGCAGGTGTTGAATGACAGCCCCTATCGCGCGGTCCGTCGCATCATCGATATCAGCGGTGATGGGCGCAACAATAACGGTCCGCCACTTAATCCCTTGCGTGAGGTCGCCGCCGTGCAAGGCATCACGATCAACGGCTTGGCGATCCTAAATGAACACCCAACTCTTGATTATTACTTTCGCCAAAAGATAATCGCCGGCTTCGGGGCCTTTGTGGAGAAGGCGAATTCCTACCCCGACTATCGCGAGGCAATCCGGCGTAAGATGTTGAAAGAGATACGCTACGTCCCCGTTTCACGCCAAGAAACACCGCCTAGAAAGGCTGGCTAAGCCGATAAGCTGGGCAAAGGCGCGACCAAGGGTTCACCCCCCTTTCAAAACGGCTTCAATTTACGGCGAATTGCCGTATACTGTCGAAACTATTGGCGTTTGCAGCTATTCTTTGGCAACCTTCTTGCATCGCGAATAGACGTTTGGTCGGGTTTCCTTAGCGGATGTTGGAGCCCGGCTTTTCGCGCACCCGACGAGTCGGATGCGCGCGGCATTAAGACCGTCGGCGCCTTGGGCGACGGGCAACCTGGGAACGGATATGACCGACCTATCGCGCGAGGAGTTGCGGGCCCACCTCTCGGCTGTTGAAGCCCAGGTGCGCGCCGCCCTACGCATTGTTGCGGCGGAATCGAAATCCGTGCAACAGGCCCATAGCGCGCTGCGCGCCGATCTGTCGGCAGCGCTTATCCGACTTCAGGCGGAAATGAACGGCGGCTCCGGCAAGCTGGACAATAAGCTGGACCGCGTGCTGTCGGATGTCAGCAATCTGGGCCGGCAGCGCAAAATGACGACGGCCATCCTGACCACGCTTGTGCTGTTATTCGGCATCACGGTTGGGGTTCTAGCGGGCGGTAGTTGGTATTTCCTGCAGCAGAATAACAACAGCGCGTCCGCGAACCTGCCCTTCATTGAAGCCCCGGCGTTATCCGATACCCGCACGCCAAGTGCGGCCCCGCAAGCGCCCGCGCCCCAAGCAGCGCCCGCACAAGAAGTTGCAGCACCGACACCAGCGCCAGCGCGCAGCGTCTCCGCCGCGCCCGCCCCTGCGGCACCAACGGCCCCTGTTACCCCCGCGGCACCGACGAATGAGCCTAGCGTGCGGATACTCTCCGCCCAATAAACCGTCTCTGAAAATTGTGAATAGGCCATGCGATAAGGCGGGCCAATCGGGCGGGTCCCACGGCGCCGCCTTTTTATTTGCCTGGATTTCTCGAAGGAAATGCTAATCACAAGCTGCGCTGACGCCCACCAGCGAATCGCGAACGCGAGCCCAAGGGCGGATCTCGCCGTCTTTATCGGTCGGAATTAGCGCAACTTGATATCAAAGCGTCATCGGTGCGCAGTAGAGTTTGCGGGCCTTCAACGCGGTGCATAGCGCCTTCGCATCCGCCGTGGAGGCCATCGGCCCAGCGAGCAGGCGATAGAACACCCCCTTCCCCGGGATATCGACGCGCCGCACGATGGGTCGCGCGCTGCCCAGCAGATCGGCGTTGGCCGCGCTGAGTTGCTTCCACCCCCGCTCCGCATTGGCGGGATTCTTATAGGAGGCCAGATGCATGGCCGCCGCGCCGTCGGCGACATTGGCGCCCGGCAGATTGCCCGGTGGCAGCGCGGAAGCCGCAGCTGTCTGGGTTGCAGGCGCAGAAGCTGGGGGAGCCGGCGAAGGAGCCGCCTGTGTCCCTTGACCGCTGAGCGATAGGCCGTCCCCACTGAGCCCGGATTGCGGCATCTGGCCATTTTCCAGGATCAACACCGATCCGTTTTGCGAATCGAAGCGCGGGTCGGGGCGGTCCATAGGATTATCGAGACTGGGCATCGGGATTTGCGACACTTGGCCCTGAGAGGAGGCCGCCGCGCCGGAGATCATCGGCGAGACAGGGGGCGGATCAATCCCCTCTTGCGACTCCATCGCCGTGGTCAGGGGGTCGACAAAGGCGATGAAATTGCGGCTTTGGAACCGGGTCAGCTCACGCCTCACCCAATCTTTCTGACCGCCTGCACCGGGGCGGCTGATCATGCGCACATAATGGCCGACGCGCGGCGCATAATAGAAGGTCAGTTCATCCGGGCGCTGCCGGCCACATTGGATAACATAGGTTTCGAAGTTGCCGGCCGGCACCTCCACCATTTCGGTCGCCAGCATTTCACACACCCACGTGAATTCCCACGCGTAAGGGGGCGTGTCCGTGCTGACGGTGGATTTGAAGGTCAATCTTTTGCCGACGCGCA
>Ga0136554_1000777_pt1 | contig 12236 bp, 12 predicted proteins | sample AntRauTorckE5431_FD_104637 | JGI IMG/M metagenome (GOLD analysis project Ga0136554, IMG submission 104637) | Saline lake microbial communities from Rauer Islands, Antarctica - Metagenome Torckler E5 #431 | ecosystem: Environmental > Aquatic > Non-marine Saline and Alkaline > Saline | place...
CGCTTCGTCAGTAATCCTGAACGTGCGCCGAACGAACCTATGGCATCTGTTTGTGAGACGTGTTCTGTACCGATTTTAGCGCGGAGTCATGAGATTCCACAGTATTCCATTGGAGATGATTTTCATTTTAATGATCTTAGAATATTTGGTCTCGAGCCGCCGGATCTTGGTGAACAAGTCCTCATGGCAGCTACGCATTTGTTTCGATCCACCATGAAGCGCAAGTCAGTCACAGGCCATTTCGTTAGTTCTGCACACATTACTCAAACGATTGCTGCACGTTAAGATGTTACACGTGCCTTCGACGAGGCATGCAACTCTTCCTGGTCGCAGCTTCAAAGAAAAACATTGGTACGTGACAACTACATCCTGCAGCACATATACCAAAGCACTATTTTTTCATATTCGCAACTTAGAAGGCCTGAAGAGTAGCACACCGTGTGTGCTTCTAGTTTTACCACGCTGCCCATTTCCTTACTTGAGTCCAATAAGCCGCACTACCTACACTTAAGGAGTGTGTGTTCGAGTTTCTTTTTTAAAAAAAATCAAGAACAGCACCGATATAAATCGCGTATAATCAAAAACAAATCCCCCCGTAGAGGAGCTTACGGGCTTTATTAGAGCAGCACTTTTGGCACATCATAATAATTAGGAGCCGGCAACCTACTCGATGGAAAATGTTGTATAGAGGCAACCCTGGTCCGTATGCACCTGGTCTAAAGGCGAAGTTCGTTCACGTCACGCGACGCCCATCGTGCCCCTAGGTTGATGACCTGCTTTGAATGAAGAATTTCTTTATATTGCGTTGTCAGTTCGTATAGCTAACAAATAAAAATAGCTCAGTGAAGCTCTGTTCTCAATGTACCAAGCCTTGGAATCTCTATTCTATTGCTCGGTCTTTTATTGCTGAGGTGGAGGGGGTTGAGAAAGATTTACGCGTGATGGCAAGCGAAGCAGACGCTATCCCAAAAGGCAGCGACAATACTGACCCGGCAGAGGCTGAGCTAGATGATGCATTAGGAGGCAATGATGATGCCGCCGCTGGTACCACCGGAGCGAAGAGGCCAGAGACCTCTGACGCCGTAAGCGCTTCCGCGCACTTCATCGAAGAGCAGTTGGACTTGCTTCTCGCGGACGAGGCGGATGACGAGTACCGCACCGGCAGCGTCGACGGCGGCGCTGGCGGTAGCCATGGCCCCACGGAAGCGATATCCGCGTTTGCGTCCTTTCTGGGGGAAAGCCACGACGGGCACGAGGCTGTGGAGCTGGCGGCGTGGGCCTTGCCTCCGAAGGTGGCCCACGCGTGGAAGCGCCTGGTGTTGGCAACCGTGCATTTACGGTTCGCCGACTCGGCCGAGCAGCAGGCCGACCCGTTCCACGCCGCGGGGGTGTACCCCATGGCCTCGCACCTGTCGCTGGCGTCGAACGTTACGCAGCACAACCCTTTGAGCAGAACCGAACGCATCGCGGAAGTGTTGCGCCGAAGACGAGACGCTAGCTTCTCCTCTTCCTCTTCCTCGAGCAAGCCGGTCAACAGCAAAGGAAAGAAGAAAGTCTCGGCGGCGCAGTCAATGTTGCCACCAGTAGAAGAATCTCCTGCTAAGAAAAAGAAGGCAGCGCCCGTGGTGTCTCACCCGGGGGACCGCCCTACTCGTCGGGCTTCGCTCTTTGGGTCCTTGGTCGGCGCGTACCGGTGTGGGACTCAAGAGGGGGCGACGACTTTCCAGCGCTGCGTGGGGGACGACTTAGTGGGGGTCAGTCAAGCCCTCCGGGTGCGCAAAAGCCAAGTCATGCATAGGTCCCCTGTCAAGCCGCTCCTGCACTACAATGACTTACCGGGCAGAGAGCACGAACCGCGCTTTCTGCCGCGCACCATCACCGTGCAGGTAATTTTTATTTTCTGGCCGGGTCATGCGAATAGAGGTAACGCATAATTTAAAGAGAGATTTGCATAGCCGTGTCTCATGTATGAGGTTACTTACTAGCACTGAGCCACTTTGCTTTCAGTAATGCTTCGAGATGTACTCTGTTTCGTGCTTTTTTCTGTCTTCTTTGTTTTCTTCACGGTGGGGTGCAAAACTCTGTGATTATGCTATTGTCCGTAGATGGGCGGTCTCCTAGCGGCCCTTCAAACCGCGAAAGCGCAGCGCAGTGCGAAAAATGCCGCATCCGAGGAAGCAGCTGCCTCTTCTTCCTCATCCTCGTCCTCAGTTGAAACGGGTGTAATCGCCGATCCTGCTCATCCGGAAGTGCATGCTCCCTGGGCACCAGAAGAAGCAGCGGCGTCACACTTGCAGCTGGTAAGAAAAAAAGTATCAGTAGGTTTCGAAATCATCTTTTTACTTCTCCTTGCTCAGGCACGAGGTCGCCATCTCCTCATGAGCAAAGGAGGTGGTTTCAAAAACCGCTCATATAATTACTAGTAAGCTAACTACCTACGAGGTGTTTCCAAAATTACATCGAAAAGAGTCATGAAGTCGTTCACGCAGCGTAGCTCATCATTCATACCGATGTCTCTTCTGCCTTTCGTGTTTCACTCCTTCTTTTTGTGTGCGTAGGTGAAAGAGGAGCAGCGGTTGCACAAGTTGAGAGAACGGCTGGACCGTGTTCACGAAACCGCCGAGTTTTATTTGCCGCGGCACCGGAACCTCTTTTCCTTGCTGGTAAAATAGACATGTTTCCAGACTGCTTGTCTTTTTCATGAGATAGATTATTTGGAGTAGAGTAATTGAATGATCATATTGAAGATGTGCAATGCATTATTTTTTCTTCTTCTCTTTTGTCTATGACTTTATTGCCATACCAATTCTTTTACCTACTAGTACTTCATCTCCTACGTTCATTTTTTTAATGGATCTGTTTGCTACTGCTGATGTTGCTGTCGTGTGTGATCAGCGAGAGCACTACGACGCCGACGGAATGGCCCACCCCGCAAATGACTCGTATTTCCCCGCCAACTTGTTGAAAAGAGAAGCCCTGCGGTTCGACCCCAACGTGCAGTTCCTCTTGCGAACCATTTGGAGGTGGGACGACTAATGCCAAGAAGAGAGAAAGGGTCAACATTGATGAAGTTCAACGGAGCTTGTGTGTTGATATTCTGACTATCGTCTCTTCTAATAGTTTAGGTTGTTCTTACTCATTTTGCCGTTCTTCTTTTTCTTGCAACTTTTTATGTCTAAATTCTAGTGCGACTGATGTCAACAACAGTGGAGCAGTTGATCAAGCAGAGTATAATGAAATGGTAACAAGAACTGGAAAGTTCCGTCATGAGCTTGGTTTTTCGTTTGCAATACTTTCTTCAGTTCGTGCTCTTCCGATATCCTCACATTGGCTTGTGTCTGCATGATTCTATTTCTGCGAGAAATGTGTTTTATTCTTGTAAACCTTCTGTGCGCTTGTTGTCTCATTTCCTTTTTGCTCCTTCTTTTCTCTGGCCTCATGTCTGATGACCATCATCGTTATCGCCGCTCTCATCGCCCTTTAGCACCTGCGCATTTTGGCGGCCATTATGGGGCCGGAAAGCCTCAGCGGCGATGGCGACGACGACAGCGAAGAAGGAGACGGCCACGCGCAGCGCTTGGCGATGGCGCAAGAGGACTGGAACTGCGACCGAAAAGGCTTCAAGACGCTGAACCGAGACCGCCTCCAAGACTGCTGGTTTACTCTGGCGGACCGGTAAGATAGAGAAAAGAGATAAATTAATAAGCTGTGCGCGCGCATTCGACAGTCTGTTCTTCAGTTTTCAGTTTGTGATGTTTGTGTTTTTCACGAACGATAGGAGATTCTTTTTTCGAGCGTAACGACTTTTTATCCCACTTTCAATTCCCCTGTTCGTGTTTGTATCTTTGTTTTATTCCTTCTTTGTCCCCAACATTGTACGTTCGATCCCGTAGGTTTACGTCTGGGGTGCACGCGCTGGAGTACACCTTATTTCTGAACCGGCTCGTAGGCCGCATCACCGAGTTCGACGAGGCTACAGGGGAGGTAGATATCATTGAAGCATGAAGGAGCGGGGGATGTTTGTGTGTGTAAAAAAAGGGGGGGGGCTGACGTGAGAAATTTTGGCGACGTGATAGGAGGAAAAAGAATTGGCAGTTTGTTTTTTGTATCTCATCTTGATATTAGTGCCACCGAGCGCTATTCTAACTTCTTTTCTTCCTGATTTGCCTTTCGCCTGTCTTTGATGATTTTAGGTGGGCTTCAAATCCACCAATGAAATTGTGGCCCTCGGCGAAACCGACCCTCTCGTCTCCGAATCCCCCACCGGTGAACCCGTGTTTAACTTTCAGTCCGCTGCCGAGCGCGAAGAGCAATCTACTGCTGTGAACGGTAGCACGGGTGGCGCTCAAAGTGGTGCCACCAGTGCCGGTGCCGGTGGTGCCGATGACACAGCTTCAACGCCAAGCAGCATCAGCAGTGCTCCAAAACGAGTCACGAAACGCGCCAAGTTTATAGCGCTTTACTCGTTGCCACCGGATGAAGTAAGGAAATCGCCTGATGTTAGATTGGCATGGTGAAGCTTTCGTGCAGCCCAGTTCTGTGCCTTCTTGCTGTTTTCTTGGCAGACTCATTGGGCGTCGAGACGCATACTGGTTGTATTTCTGCGTCTTGTTCTCTTCTTCCAACATATGCGCGATGAACTCAATTCACGACATCTACATGTGTGCATGCGTGTGTGTGTGCGTTGGCTGTTTTCAATAGGTGGAGCCCGGCCAACTGTTGATTCACACCGACGATATTTTATTGGCGGAGCCTCCCCCAACCGCCGCTGCCATGAGCATGATGCCCGACCCCGAGGGCTGGACCTGGTGCCGCAATCGGGACAACGAAGCCGGCTGGGTGCCAGACACTTACTTGCTGGTGCTCTCGCCGCCGGAGGTGAAGAAAAGCAAGAAGGAATGAAATAAAACAGTGTATCTCAATACCGTGTATTGCCTTCTGATGTTCAGCTCGCTTTCAGGATGCTTTTTCGTCTTGTCCATTGGCCTCTAAATCTTCAGTATATTACTCTCTCTCTCTCTCTTAATCTTTCACCTTTATTAAATATGCTCCACGTGCAGGTGTATCGTAAGCTGGCCAAGGATAGAAAGCCTTTGTCTGGGGATGGCAACGACAGTTCAAACAACGATGCTGCTGAGGAAGCCCTTGACACAAATGCTAATAACGGTGACGGCCTCTCTGTGGGTGACGGCAGTGATGTGAATGATGGATCCGACGGCCGTGGCGATGCTTCTGACCAAGGGTAACGCACTATTCGTTATAAAAGGACCGTAGATAGAGCACAATCCACGTTGCGACAGGACAAAAACTTAGTCTGCCTTTGTTTATTTTAACATTCTGTACATGCTTATTATCTTTTCAATTGCAAGTCCTTCGTCCACTGCCTATGCCCATGATCATGCATCACTAGTTACTCCTCTTTCTACATGGTCGCTTGCGCAGGTCTCTGTTGGATTCAGAAGGACCTCCCGACATAATCTCGGACCTGTCAGCCTTGAACCAAGGAGGCGAAGACCAGGAGCCCACCACAGCGTCTATGTTGATTGACGTTCCACCTCCCGTGGGCCCTTCTCGAGATGGTGGCCTTTCTTCTTCAGACGGCAACGAAAAGGATGGCAACGCATCATCTTTTGGCATGAACGACGATGACTTGAATGGCCAAACGACAGGAAACGACGAGGCAAGCTTAGGAGATGGCGAAGGGAGCAAAACTTCTGAGAATGACGGCTCATCAGACCTTCAGCAGTTTTCTTTGCCACGAGTCTCCATGCGCACGTCACCAAAATCTAGGAAAGATGGCGATAATGACGGCAACGATGAGGAGCCTCTCGGTCCGCCACCTAATGGAGACAATTTACCGGGGGAAGAAGAAGGGGAAGAAGAAGGAGATTTCCAGCCCGGCATACCTGAAGGATTGTTTAAGCTCGGTCAGCCGTACCGCCCTCCAGCCACTTTTTTCAACACGGGTGGCACCTTGAGAAGCGGCAGCCGAATCAACAGCAGAGTCAGCAGCAGTCGTAGCAACAGGGCCAACCGAATGAACAGCACTAAAAGCAACAGCGGCGGTAGTGAGTATGGCAGCAGCGGCGGCGGCGGTGCGGGTGGTAACAGCAGCAACGGTGGTGGCGGCTATGAAATGGGCACCAGTAAAAGTGGTGGTCGTGGCAATGTTGGCGGTGACGGTATTGGCGGTGCCGGTGTTGATGGTGATAGTGTCGATGGCAGTACTAGCACTTATCATGGTACGCAGCGAAGCGAGAAACGGCAGGTTTATCCGCTGGCAGTCTCAGGTGTAGACTACGCAGGCTATAACTTTGACCCTTCGGTAAGCCTATCACGGAGATATGGCGCCATTCGCCGTGCTCCTTTCTATTGTGTGTGTGTACTCTACGCGAGCGAGCACTTTCTTTGGGTTTTAGTTCATACCTTTTAAGTGTATGTTTTCTCTTGAATTCTCTCTCCTTCACTCTGTCTCAACTCCTCTCGTTCAGGTTATCCTGCGGCAGCGTCACTTAGGCGCCGCCGCGATGGTCATCAATCAGCAAATAGCGCTCCAGCGAGGTCCTAATCCTAGCAGCAACGGGAGCAGCAGCAGTAGGAGCAGCAGCAGCGGCAGCAGTATTCGAAGTTGCACTCCAGGATACGGCGTCATTGATAGCAGTCTCGTAGGCGGCAGCAGCAGCAGTAGTAGTCACGATGGCAGTACTTTGGACAGTTTTCGTCTGCCTTCAAGTACCCCGGCTAACCGATTCAACGCTCTGGCTGCACAATTCGACGAAGCAGTAAGTTTTGAAACCCCTTCCTTTTTCCTCCTCTGTAGTAGAGTGGTTTCTGTTGTTGGGTCAATTCTGCCAAAATAAATCCGCTCCTTCATCTCACGACTTTTGATTCTTCTCCTTCTTTTTTTTTCCCCGCATGAAGGCGGCCCCGGGTTTTGCGGCAAAGCTCTTGGTGCGGAGTCGAGCCGACCGGCGGGTCCACTTACTGGAGCACGAAGTGGCGAGCACCTCGGAAGACGACAACAGCGCATACATTGCCAAAGCCGCCCTCGCCGATACCGAGGTAGGGTGAGAACTTCGATTGATGTGTGAAGAAAAAAGACACCTAATACTTTACTAATGAACGATATTGAATCGTCGAATCACAAAACAAAAATAAGAGGAAAGTGAAATTGGCTCTCTCTCTCCTTCTTTTGGCTCGCGGTGCCTTCGGTGATTGCTCTGACATCTTGCTCCTCCCTTCTTCTCTTCTTCTTTGAAGGTGTCTGTGGGTGGCCACGGCCTCAATTCGTACGTCAGCACCTTCCACCGGCGGCCTCTGGGCGGCAAAAGCCGTTTCTTGGCCATGGCCAGGTCCTATTCCGCGGACCAAGTTTTGGAGTCCCTGGAAGCTGACCTTCCGTTTACCTCAACAACCGGAGTAAACTCCGCCGGAGTTGGCGTTGGCGTGGGTTCTCGTTCATACCAGCCGCATCATCAACATGAGCAGCAACAGCAGCATTATCAGCAGCAAGCAGACTTTTTTAGAGCTGGTGGCACTCCTCTGACAAACGCGCTCGAGCCTCCACCGCCGCGGCACAAGCTGCCGCCGTCGCGAGAAGTGTCCGACTTTTGGGCCGCGCCGCAGTTGCACCACCACCCGTTGTCCAAGCGAAAGACGAGCACCCTGAGGAACCAACCGCCGAGCTGGCAACAGGAATACGCCAATTACAGCAGCAACCCCTCTTCACGTCTTCTTCAGGAGGCATCGCTGCCGCTGCCCGCGTTTTCAGGAGGATTTTCAGCTTTGTATGGTGATGAAGAGCACTCTGGACCGACCGATTTCACTCAATCGTATCCTTCTTCGTCTTTAGCCTCGTCGTCGTCGTCTTCCTTGTCGTCCTCGTCGTCGTCCAGCCATTTGTCCCCACCAGTGCTGAGAGGCCAGCGAAATGCCCTGGCTAGAGTAGCTGCTTGGAGTGAGTCGAATGATCACCTGTCCCCACAAATGGCTGATAACAACAGCGGTAGTGGATCGTTCGACTGTAACACTCGCAGCGTGAGATTCAGCAGTGGCAGCAACAGCAGTGCTAGTAGCAGTAACGGTGGAACACTGCGGCAGCGCAGTGCTTTTACATCGGCTGCCATGTCATCGCTTGCGTCTCCTTAAGAACTTCAGATATTATACTTGCCATCTCGCCCTGTCCCAGTCATATGTCTTCGTTGTTCAATGAAACGTGCACATAAAATTTTGCGATTTTGCGTGTTGTAAATAACTATCAGCATCGTGCTGCATTAACTTTTTTCGAGAAGACGCGAGAGAAGCATATCTCTTCGCAGTGGGTTAATGTAGAATTTGTATTTTACTCGTACTAACTGCCTATATTCTATATTCAACTACCGAATTCGCTAGTGCAACTTACGCTTATACGTGCACGTAGACACAACGGTTGAACCGTCGAAGTGAGAAGTGAGCTGGTATCTGCCATCTCCTATATTTCATGCCTAGCTAGTGACTAGTGGGTTTTTGTATACTGCCATACTGCGACTAATGCAGCTCCAGCTCCATGATGCGCTCCATGATGCATGATCCATGATACCGCCATGGGGACTAGCCAGCAGTTGAGTTGAATTGCCAGAGCAAAGATGAAGGCGGATTCTCGAAAGCTATTCGAGTGGAGGAGGGGGGGAGAAGGGGAATTTTGTTCTATAGGACAAATCAGCAACAGCACAAACGAAACAAACAGATAATCTAGCGGCGCAGCAATCAAATGCAGAATGGCTCTTTATAAAGGAGGATTCCAACCCTCGCCTTACTCCAACGTATTAAAGAGGCCCGTCGAGGGTGGAAAAAGTCGCAAGCGCGTCGGAAAAGCCGGGTTCGGCCATGACTACATGTGCGCCGCGCATCGACGGCGAGCAAATGTAGAAGCGGCCTTCGCCCCAGGTCTTGTGCTCTTCAGGAAGGGCTGCGGCCGCTCCTCGCATGGCGTTGGCGACGCCCACCTAACAACAAGAAGTAGAGAAGAGGAGTCGTGTCAAGACTCACCGCCAAAGACCACGCACATTCTTCCCTCCCTTTCGCACAGTGATACTTAATGTCTGGCATCCCTCCAGTATATTACTCTTTCGCATAGAAAAATTGTCTCTTTTTTTTTTAATTCTTCTTCGTCTCCTTCCGTCTCGCATTTTAACCACCCATGCGCTCGATGTTGCACCTAAGACTGTCAAGTCAATCATACCTCCTGCCGTTCGTTGCTCTTTTGAGCGAACACGTCGCCTGACGCCCCGCTGCAAATGGCAATCACAGTGGGGCCGGCCCCGCTCAAGAAAGCACCGTGGGCGCCCGCGCGAATGGCGGCAGCAATCATGGGATCCAAGTGGGGGAAGGCTTTTTCACCGCGAATGGGCTGAGAACAAGAAGAAGAACAAGAAGAAAAAGAAGAAGAAAATTGACGAAGTTAGAAGAACCAGACGAAGAAAAAATGTAAGAAGAAGATACGAGTGACGGAGGAAAAAAAGAAAGTATAAAATTGAGACTCAATTTAGAATGGAGGTACGTGCACATGCAGACACAAACACACGCATTATCAACCTGATGCAGTTTGTCTTGGGCCGCAGTCACCAGGTAGCTCAAATCCCCTCGATGGAGGGAGTCCACCAGCAGAGCCATGCGCTGAATGTTGAAGACGGCGTCGGCGCGGGAGATGGTAGGCTGCAGGAGCCCTCGCATCGCCTGAAGTGGCAAGAGGAGTGACAGCGAGGTGAGAAGAGATAGGAGAGCTTAGCGAGGAAACGAAGAGAAAGCGAAAAGATGAGAAAGAAAGGGGAACCATGGGGACCGTGGTATGTTGAGAGGTTATCCAAGGACTACTATCTTACACGCTCACGCTTATACACTATCAGGATATAGCATTCAACCTACTTATAAATTGTAAACAACCCTCATGAACCCTTTTACCTTGGTTTTGTCTTCGCCGAGACCGAGGCGAGACGCCGAGCCAGGCACGTACACCTAATTTAAGGGGTTATTGGGGGGAAATAGCAGGGCACCGTGATGATGGGGGTATTTGAGAGTTGGTATCAAATACAGGGACAACGAGGCATGAAGTGGGAACACTGGGCCTTGGGAGCAGCAATCGTTTCGTCTTTCGTATGTACTCTCTTGCTTATTGTCAATATCGTCCATGTCTACGGCGAGCGCGCTTCTTCCTCACCACCAATCGCATCCCGTCGGGGCACGGGATCCGTCGGCTCATCACGATTTGCCGAGGGGCTTCGCCTTCCGGCGCGGACTCCACTTCGTAGCACAGCTGAATGCCGCCGTAAATGGCCTGAATTGGTACAGTCGGATTGCGAGAAAGTGAAGAGAACGTATAGGAAAGAAGAGGAAAGAAGAGGAGGCAGGAACACAAATGATGTGCAGAGGAGTGCATCTTCGCTCTTTGCATCATTGTTACCTCTCGAAATCTACTTTCAAGTACTCTGGCACTCTCACTCCCACAAAAGACCATCCAGCAAAGCTCTCACCGGTGCGACGTTGTCTGGGTGCCCTTCGATTTCATTGGCCAGCTGCAGAAGCTCTTCGTTGACTTCTTTGCCGTCCCACGTTTGCCCCACCGTGAGCTCCGTGCCCGAAAGCACCAGGCCCGCAATCAGGCCCCCGATAATGGTCGCAGACTACAGTACACAGCAGGCCGTATCATGTTCAGGGTAGCAAGGTGCATTTAGGGTAGGACGAGAGGGAGTCAAAGGTAGTGAGAAAGTGAGGGTATGTAATTGATTGACATCATTTAGAACGGAACGTCACAATGAAAATTATAAAAATGACCTACCGAGGATCCGAACCCGGAAGAGATGGGGATGTTGTTACGGCACACGATGGCTACGGGTGGGAGCTTTTTGCCGTCCAATTCGTAGGCCTACCGTTGATTTTTCAAGGGCAAGAGGCAGAGGCAAGGGTAAGGAATATGTTGAGATGCCAGGGCATGCATTTGTGTGGACACGACAACGAAATTATATGTTTGGTCGCAGAGCACGTCAGGCATAGAGTGGTTGAAAGCATTCACTAGGGTTGTTCGCACTGCCCACCTTTCTCAAGGCTTGCATTAAGAGGTGGTTTGTTTCGCCCGTTTTGGGGTCAATTTCGCTAGTGATGTGCTCCGAATCAATGCCAGAAATCTCAATGCTGAAAGCATCTGCTCGTTCCACGGAAATCTAAGATGCAGTAATACACGTAGGGTTAGGGTTTAGTGTACAGATTAGATTCCTACCATTGAACGCCTCGGTACAGCTCCTAATACTTCACCAATCACAATACTTAAGCTCCTCTTTGAAAGCAAAGGATTTAGCAGAGCCGCAATTTAATTTATTATGAACTAGGCAGCTCCTTACTTCATTCCAGATGTCGACAGCCATGCCCAAGCAATCGAAACCAGGGCCTAAGTTCGCCGACGTTCCTGGCACGCGCACTACCACCTGTACTCACATTCCCGCCCAATTTGTATGCAATGTGAGGTGAATAGAATGTGAGAACCTGTCGGGCAACATTTCAGGATCACCACGACGATTCGAGAACTGTATAGGTTGAGGCTCTAGCTAGCGCCTCTGGTTAACTGGTTGAAGTATTGCTCGCCTATTCACCTTGTTCCTCTCGCGCGTTTCATTCGTCAAACTATGATAGGAATCAGCAGAACTGACGCGGTCTGAACGCAAGGGTTTTGAGTCATCATCGCCGCCTTTAGCTCGTTTTGCTTGCGGCTCCTCGGCGCTCATTTTATTTGAATTGGAGAAGATTCTAGTAAGTACCTTATAAACGCGCAAGCTTCGAAAGCTTATCTCAAATTTACTTGCTTACAGCTACGATACCTCGATAAAAATGTGACATTCTTTTAGGAAGAATTCTCGAGATTTGGTCAAAACAAAAAAACTTTCAGTGGTGATGAGTTGTCACACTCGTAGTGTAGATGAGCGCTACAGAACGCTCAATTCGACGTCTTTCCTCCGGAGAAGTCGACTGGATCTGAGTGCCCGTTGTGCGTCACGTACCAGATTCATGAGGCAAATTCTCGGGCGATGGTACTAGGTACTAGTCTAGTCTAGTTAATACTCTCCCAAAAACAAAGAAAGGCAAGTACACAGCAGTCACAGAGGCACATAAAGAATGCACTTGAGCTGCTCCAACTGGCGCCTTTCCTCCGAGCAAGTCGGCGGGACTGGGACTGAGTTCTCGTTCGTGTGTCACGTCTCCAGGTCCAC
>Ga0136554_1000778_pt1 | contig 12232 bp, 10 predicted proteins | sample AntRauTorckE5431_FD_104637 | JGI IMG/M metagenome (GOLD analysis project Ga0136554, IMG submission 104637) | Saline lake microbial communities from Rauer Islands, Antarctica - Metagenome Torckler E5 #431 | ecosystem: Environmental > Aquatic > Non-marine Saline and Alkaline > Saline | place...
ACTCGGTTACTTTGATGTACTGGGGGTCAACATGGCGAATGAAGCACATTTGTTCGGCTTAATTTCAGGCTGCCTAATGGCCTTGGCAACGCATCAATTAGCCGGAAATCGTCGCCCAAGAAACTAGCCACCTTGGCGTAAATACTTGGTGAAGATGATGTTTTCAATGACATTTTCACCGGTCTCGCGTTTCATAATATCTTTGAATTTTTGCAATACCATTCTGCGTATATCCTCGCGCCCAGTTAGAGAGCGTATTTTGTCTTCAGGTTGCGCTCCCAATACTTCTATTGCGGTTGCTCTTAGCAATGGCATATGATGCTCGACATCAACAATTTTTGCTGGATCCGCGACCATCATTTCAATAGTTACTCGTACATAACCAAGCTTTTTTGAGTTGTCGCCAGCGTAGTTGGTGACGATATCCGGCTCCAAGGCTACATAGGCATAGTTTCGCTGTTGTGCATCCACCAGTTCAGGTGTTATTAACAGCCCTATTGCTAGAGTGAGAAGTACCATGCCGTTGCACATTGAACAAAAATATCGGTGCTTTTTAGTCTGCACATGTTGAGTTTTATGTAGTTTACGCCAAATTGTCATGTTAGTGCCTCTGGAAAAGAACAATACGGATGCAGATATAATCTTTGCTGTGTTAGACTCACTGTATCGGATTAAACTCAATTTTCTAAATCACTTGTTGCAAATAAATCAATTTCCCTTGGGTATTCACGCAGCTTGGAAAAATGCGTCGCAATACAATATTACTAATCAGCACTTGACTGACTGGTTACTTCATACCGGCTCTCTGACAGAGCGTTTGCAGGCGCTTTCTGATAAATTTGAGGTTCAGGTATTAGGGCAGGCCACAATAGATGCTGATAAGAGCGAACAAGCCGCATTAGTAGACTACCACAATCATCAATGGCAAATACGAGAAGTTATTCTTTATGGTGATGGCAAGCCATGGGTTTTTGCACGCAGTGTGTTGCCCGAACATTTATGTAAAACAACCTGGGCAACGTTAGGTAATCAACCCCTTGGTCAGCGAATTTTCAACGACAATAAGTTTGTGCGTAGTGAATTTGTAATTGCGCAATTAGATAATAATCCAATTGCGGGTCTCGGTCTTGATCCGCCATCGCCTGCTTCAACCAATGTATTGTGGGCTAGGCGTTCTGCATTCAAGATTGAGGATTGGCATCTATTAGTGGCTGAAGTCTTTTTACCTGACTGTCCCAGTTACATCCGCGATCCGGCTCTTGGCAAAATCTGCAATATGAGCGCTAAATGATGCGACTGCGTTGGCAAAGCAAAGATGCTTACTGGCGTTTAATGCGGGCGGATAAACCGATCGGTATCTATTTATTATTATGGCCAACCGTTTGGGGACTACTGTGGGCCGCAAATGGACTACCGCCATGGCATATTACTGTTATTTTTATTTTAGGCGTCTTCCTTATGCGCTCTGCCGGTTGCGTTATTAATGACTATGCTGACCGCAACGTTGATGGTGCGGTAAAAAGAACACAAGCGAGGCCCATTGTTTCTGGTGAAGTAAAACCCAAAGAAGCGTTGCAACTGTTTTATCTGCTAGTCGTTCTGGCTTTTGCGTTGGTTTTATTTCTCAATACACACACTATTATACTGTCGTTGGGCGCTTTATTTCTCGCCAGTCTTTATCCGTTTATGAAACGCTACACACATTTGCCCCAGGTGGTATTAGGTGCTGCTTTTAGTTGGGCTATTCCGATGGCTTTTATGGCCATTACTGGCGAATTACCCGCATGGCTTTGGCTTATTTATCTAGCTAACTTAACGTGGACGGTCTCCTATGATACAGCGTATGCGATGGTTGATAGGAAAGACGACTTACGCATTGGCGTAAAGTCGAGCGCCATCTTATTTGGCCGTTTTGAAGTCACTATTATTGTATTTTTAAACGCGGTGACATTGATTTTGTTGGCATACGTTGGCTGGATTACTAATCTGCACTTCAGCTTTTATATTTGCTTAGTGTTCGCTGCATTGATGTTTATATATCAGTTTAGGCTAATAAAAACGCGTCAAAGAGACGCGTGTTTTGTTGCCTTTTTACATAACCATTGGGTTGGTTTGGTCATCGCATTTGGCTTATTGCTTGGCCTACTGATATAGCAAACTTACTCAACAATTCTTTTATAAGATATTGTTTATTAGTTTATTCTGCTCCAGATTCTAGCGCTGCAATACGTGCTTCCATTGCTTCCATTTTTTCTCTAGTACGAATGAGCACTTGGTTTTGAACGTCAAATTCTTCACGCGTCACTAAATCAAGCTTTGACAATTGGGCTTGCAGCACTTGCTTTACTTTACCTTCCGCTTCACCTGCCATTGTTTTCACACCGGTGGGTATCGCATTACTGATATTTTTTGCAATTTCTTCTAATTTCTTGGGATCTAGCATTTTTTGTCCTTGGCTTCACGTTCTAGTTGTGATTGTATCCCGAAATGAAAAAGAAAAAAGCGTTATTAACTGCTCATTTGTTATAATTTGTTTCTTTGCTACCTTTTCCCTTTGAGAACTCCACATGCGCTTAAATGATGCTCAACAAGAAGCCGTCGAATATGTATCAGGTCCCTGCTTCGTGCTCGCAGGGGCAGGCAGCGGGAAAACCCGTGTTATCACCAATAAAATTGCTTATTTAGTGCGCGAATGTGGTTATAAAGCAAGACAAATTGCGGCGGTTACCTTTACTAATAAAGCCGCTCGAGAAATGAAGGAGCGTGTTGCACAAACGCTAGGCAAAGCAGAAGCGCGCGGTTTAAAAGTGTCAACTTTCCACACACTTGGACTGAGTATTATTAAGAAGCACGTTTTACAGATAGGCTATAAGGCGGGCTTTTCACTATTTGATAATAAAGACTCAATGAGCTTGCTACGCGACCTCACCGAAGCAGAATATGATGGTGATAAAGACTTACTGTCAGCATTGCAGTCGACAATTTCAAATTGGAAGAACGATCTGATCCTACCTCAGGCAGCATTAAAATTGGCCCGTGCCGAGAGTGAAATTGAGCAAGCAAACTACTACGTGGAATATGCCTCACACCTTAAAGCATATAACGCTTTGGATTTTGATGACCTTATTTTATTACCCACGCTATTGCTGAAAACCAATGAAGCGGTGCGTAAAAAATGGCAGAGTATGCTTAAATACTTGCTGGTGGATGAGTATCAGGATACTAACACTAGTCAGTATGAATTGGTTCGATTACTGGTGGGCCAGCGAGCCAGATTCACGGTGGTAGGCGACGACGACCAATCTATTTATTCGTGGCGCGGTGCAAGGCCGCAAAACTTGGTTTTACTACAAAAGGACTTTCCCAGTCTTCGTCTCATTAAGTTGGAGCGAAACTACCGTTCATCAGGACGGATATTGCACAACGCTAATATTCTGATCCAAAACAACCCGCATGTTTATGAAAAGCGTCTATTTAGCGAATTGCCGTATGGTGAAAAGCTCAAAGTCGTGGTCGCTAAAAATGAAGAACACGAAGCTGAAAGAGTAATTGCAGAATTAATGGCGCATCGCTTTATGAATAATACGGGTTACGGTGACTACGCTATTTTGTACAGAGGAAATCATCAATCTCGCTTGTTTGAAAAAGTATTAATGACAAACCGGATCCCATACAAAATCAGTGGTGGAACGTCATTTTTCGGGCGCACCGAAGTTAAAGATGTTATGGCCTACTTACGTTTACTGGTTAATCAAGACGATGACAATGCATTGCTTAGAGTTATCAATACACCTTCTCGAGGTATCGGACGTGCAACCCTAGAAAAACTGGGCCACTTTTCCAACGCCAATAAAACGGGCTTATTTGAGGCTTGTTGTCACAATGGTCTGAATAGCATATTGGCTTCAAAAGCTTACCAATCCGTTGACCAGTTTTCACGCTGGGTAGTGCAAGCAGCGGATAACGCACAGCGCGGCGATACAGTTGCGGTATTGCGCGACTTCATCAAAGCCATGGGTTATGAAGAATGGTTGTATGAGCAAAGTACAAGCCCTAAAGCGGCGGAAATGGGAATGGCAAATGTCAGTACATTGTTTGCTTGGGTTGATAACATGCTTAAGGGCGATGATTTAGAGCCACCGATGACCCTACCAGAAATTGTAAATCGATTAATTTTGCGGGACATGATGGAGCGAGGTGAAGATGACGTTGAAGCCGATCAGGTGCAACTGATGACACTGCATGCATCCAAGGGGCTGGAATTCCCTTATGTCTTCATGGTGGGAATGGAAGAGGGAATGTTGCCACATAAAAGTAGTATTGAAGAGGATAATATTGATGAAGAGCGTCGCTTAGCATATGTGGGCATTACGCGTGCTCAAAAAGAGCTTGTGTTTAGCATCGCTAGAGAGCGTCGTCAATTTGGTGAAGTTATTCAGCCAGAACCGTCTCGTTTCCTCTATGAATTGCCGCAGGACGATGTTGAATGGGAGTTTCAAAAGAAAAAAGCAAGCCCTGAAGAGAGAAAAGAAAAAGGCGCTAAAGGGATAGCCAACTTACGAGACCTGCTATAAGCCTAATGCGGGTTAGCTATCATCATCGACAAAGTCGAGTAATATGGTACTGCCCAATATATCGCCTTGGCCGTATTCGCAGCCCAAGCCTTTTAAGCTCTCTAACTTACTCTTACTTGAAATGCCTTCGGCAATAACCATTAGCCCAACTTTTTCCGCGACTAAAATAACCGATTCAATGAAGCGTAAGTTCTTCTCGGAACGAGTGAAAGATTGAATAAACCGCTCATCAATTTTGATAAAATCAAATGGGTACGAAAACAAATAATTTAATGACGCGGTGCCGCTGCCAAAGTTGTCTAAAATTAAACCGAAACCGTTGCGCTTTAACTTTTTGATAGACGGCAATATATATTGTGAACGATTGCTCAGAGTACTTTCTGAAAACTCAAGTAGCAATTTTTCAGCCTCAAATTCGCTATCCTTTACATGTGCAATCAGCTCGTCCACGAGGTCTTTTTTCATTAGGTGCTCAACTGATAAACTCACACCAATGCGTTGATCCGAATGTTCAGCATCATTATGCCATTGGCCTAGTAAACCAATAGCGCCATCCAACAATAATTGATTTAATTCTAGTGTCAAACAGCATTGTTCAGCAATTTGCCAAAACAGCTCGCGGTTTATTTTGCCAAACGACTTATTGTGCCATTGCAGTGTGCATTCAAAGTACAATACTGATTCATCTTCAAGCTTAAGAACGGGCTGCAATACGCAATCGAAGCCTTTGTCTTTTAACGTTCTACGAAATTCTGACTCTAACTGGATATCTCCAAGTAGCTTTTCACGCATGCTTTTATCAAAAGTTACATAGCGTCCCCGACCCAGACTTTTAGCATGATACATAGCTGCGTCAGCGTCTCGTAAAACTTCATCGGCTGACATATAGTTACTATCAAGATGCGCAATACCTAAGCTCGCACCGCTGAACATTTCTTTACCGTCCAACATAAATGGTATGGACACAGAATCGATAACACGAGAGGCCACTTCCTCAACTGCTTTAATATCTTCGAAGTTGTCTAATAGAATAACGAATTCGTCACCGCCTAAGCGGGCTAATAAATCGTGGCCACGTTTACATAATGAAATACGCTGGCTAACTTCGACTAAGAACTCATCTCCTGCGTGATGGCCTAATGTGTCGTTAATCACTTTGAATCGGTCTAAGTCGATAAACAACACCGCGAATTGATTTTCGGGGTGGCGCTTTTTGTTTGCAATTGCGAGCTCAAGGCGGCTATTAAACATAACACGATTAGGCAAATCGGTAAGTGAGTCATGATGTGCGTCATGAATCAGTTTTAACTCAATTTCTTTACGCTGTTCTATCTGTTTTTTCAGAAACTCGTTAGTTTGGTTAAGCTCTTCCGTGCGTTCCTGCACCTTATTTGTCAATTGCAGATTATATTCTTTGAGTGCTTCAGCGCTTCTTCTGCGTTCCATCGCTACTGCGATATGGTGAGATACGAAACGTAAAATCTCTAAATCTTTTTGTGTATAGTTTTCAAGCTTACCGTAGGTTTGCACTGCAATAACGCCTTGCACTTCAGCGTCTATGACTAATGGTGAACCCAACCAAGAGTTATTATGTTCCATCATATTTTGCGCTATGGTAACGTCAACTTCACCTTCTTCGACCAAGGATAAAATCTTTGAGCTGTCGATCAGTGAAGCTTCGCCGCGACGAATAATATATTCGGTTAAACCTAAACCTAATGGACGCTCATCAATAGAGTCGTGCAATTCATCACTAAGATATGGAAACGTAAGTTTGTCTTTGTCTTTATTTAAAACGGCAACAAAACAGTTTGGCGCGCTGATTAAGCGAGCTAGGATTTCATGCAATTTTAAATAAAAACGAGGAATATCTTCATCCAGAGAAACTGACAATTCTGATATTTCAAACAACGCGGTTTGTAGTGACTCAATCTTTTGGCGCTCAAGAATTTCTTCTTGTAAATCATCATTGATACTACGTAACTGCTTAGTGCGATCACGAATGGTTCGTTCAGTCACTTCACGGCTTTTAACTCGGTCAACGGTTGTTACAATGTGTTGTGAAATAAATGAGAGAACTTCGAAATCGTCTTGACTATAACGCACATCGTCATTATAGCTTTGCACTACCATAGCGCCAATGACCTCAGTACTGCGCTTTAAAGGCACACCAATAAGATCGACAGGAGGCGTTCCCAACATCTGAATACCGGTTTTTTCTAAAATAGATTGGGTATTTTCTTTAGTCATTACCAAGCTTTTCCCATTTTTGAGAATATAACCAGTAATGCCATCCATAATACGTTCATATGGAACTAAAGAAATGACTTCTTCATCTAGTTCATCCACGAAGTAAACAAAATCAACGTTTTTATCGCTGGGGTCAAAAAAGGCGACGTAGAAGTTGTCGGCGTTCATAAAATCACTAACGATGTCATGAACTGCTTTATAAAGACGATCAAGATTACTCACTGAACTAGCTAATTCACTGATCTCAAAAAGTGCCTTTTGAATTTTTTCAGCGCACTTATACTTGTCAGTGAGATTCTGCAGTTGTGCAATTAGCTCGCGCAATTCTTGTTCAGAAAGCTCACCTATAAAGGTATCATCTCTATTCATTTAAACAAAAAACCCTATACTGCAGCTTTATTAGGGAATCGCTTTGCATGCAATTTACAAAGAATTAAATCCCTTCGATCATATAATTTACAGCTGTTTTAATATCGTCTTCAGTACAATCACCACAAGCCCCCATTGCTGGCATTGCGTTAATACCCATAACCGCATTTTTCCAAACTTGGTCAAAGCCCTTCTCGTCTAGCCGTGGCTGCCATTCAGCCGCAACTTGTGACTTAGGAGCACCTAAAACGCCTGCTGCATGGCATGCAACACACGCGGCATCATATATTTGCTTGCCGGTGCGGGGACCCGCTGCTACAGCTGGTGCTGCGCCCGCAATATGAATATTACCGCTAGGCTTAATACGTTGGGCAATATCATCATCTGTCATTTCTTGTGCGTTTGCGCTGACGAAAAATAACGCGGATACGAAAAGACTTACTAATACTCTGAATTTCACTACCTTCTCCTGCAATTTGTGTTGGTTCACAATAACTTAGCCTGATTATAAACATTAGTCAGGGGTAAACAACTATTAGTTGGATTATCCCTATGCGTATTTGTCGTAAAAAAGCTGTTTGCTTTGTACTTATCGGTTAACAAATTGTTTTTGTTAATATTTTGAATTACAAGCCAAATTGACCCTGCAACAATGCAATAAATTTTCGTTTTTGCTTAAAATCAAAAATCAATTCACTGATTAAGAAGTCAAAGGATTGATGCTGCTTTTTACTCTTCAATGCAGACTTTAGTTCCTTTAATAAAGTAATCGCAGTTTCATAACCTTGTGTATGGGTATTTTTTGGATACGTCCTGATAAGCCTGCGATACAACACAAAACCTAAGTCCGGTTGCATTTCTATGCCTAACTTCGAAATTTTATGCAGCAATGGATTCGACAAAATTACGTCTTGGGCTTGAGCTATCGCGATATCTTTCTTACCGCATGCTAGATATAGTTCGAATAGAGTATCTTGATTGTCGGTATCCTCTAAGCGCCCAATCAATAGTGCCTGGGCTTTTTCAAACCAATGTTGAATATCGGTTTCACTCTTATTGTCTGAGGCCTCGAGCAAACTAAGGACAGCATGAAAATCGCTTACCTCTAATGAGCGTTCATATGCTGACCAATGCAAGTCCAGCGAAGCGTCAATGTTTTCTAACTGCTCTTGCGTGTTAGCGCTCAGCGTAAGCAGTTTACTTTCTTGCCTATAATTGAGTGTATGACTTTCGATCTCTGCAATGTATTTTCTAGCTATGTCCTTGCGTCGTAATGAAACGCATAACTCAGCTAGTTCGATATACTCAGTCAGATTAGTAGCCAACTTATGTTTACACTCAATCAGCTTAAGTTTGTTTTTACTTGAGACTTGTGGACAGTTGTCTGCATAGTATAAAGCAAGATCATTCAGTACTAGTACATGCGTGTCATCTACAATTTTGTCGATTTGGACCGAGCTAGTATCTGTTTGTTCAAATTGGCATTCGAGATTAACTAGTTTCTCAATGAACAATTCGATTAATTCAGGGTATTTTTGTACGAATCTCTTGTAGATTGAAGGCAAAGCAAAATTAGAAAATGGTTGGTGATAGAGTGACATTAAGAAGCTCACTTTACGCTGAGGCGTCCAATTCAATTCACTGGTGAACGTTGCAAAAGCCTGAACCAAGGTCACTTCAACTTTGAGTCGATAGCCTTTGTCATCTTTAATTTTGCCAAGCGCTTTATTATATCTCAGTAAGGCTGTTTGCGTTAGCTCAAACGCGGGGTCAGTTGGTAATTTATGTAATATTGAAATTAGCCGGTTAAACTTTTCTATTGCTGTTTCAAAGTAAGTTTTTACCCTGTTTTGACGCCACACTTCTCGTAAAGGGAGCGCTTTATTAATAATATCTATTAACGCTTTTTTATTTATTTTTCCATTGCGAACGTCAGCAAATAGTACCCATTGTTCAGTTTTATCAATGTCGCTAGTAATTTGGTTTAATAGGGTTTCTTTTGCTTCCGCTTCGGACATGCTCTCGATATACCCAGTGATCCGCTGAATTTCATCACCTTCTTGCAATACTTCTAGTTCTGCTTCACGCGAAATGTCGGTGAGTGCGACAGCGACACAATGTTTGCAAAAATCGAACCCTTCAGAATCAGAACAATTGCAACTTCCTTCGTACTGGCCCTCAACGATAGAAAGTTTCACAGTAAACTCCTGAATTTCTTGAACGATAGCTGTCACTATTAAATGATTCTTAGTGAAGCGATGGACTGCTTCTTGAAAATACAGCATTTCTCCTTTGTCGAAAGTACGTCTTCCGGCAAGTTTTTGTAACTGTAAAATTGGATTACTATCTGGCATAGAGTATTTTGTTTACGCTCAAAGGTTAAACTACGGTTTAATAAGGTAGCGAAAAAATAGCTAAAGTGCTAACCACGCTCGTTGTTTACTCATACTCATTATATAGACCCCGTGGCTTATATAATGAAATCTAAAAGTTTTTAAAACTCGAAAGCGCGGATCAAGTAAAAAGCACGAGCAACTAAATATTATATAACAGTTTGCACACAATGAACATGGATCTGCAGCAGATGCATGAAAAGTAGAGACATGATTCGCTCGCAAGCCTCTATTTAATGCCCATTTGTATTAAGCGAGATATTTTTTGAAAAAAGTCATAGTCCGCTGCCAAGATGAGCCAGCGTATAACGACTTTTTGAATCATTAAGTTGCAGGGTTCATATTTTATACAATAGGGTGCCCTTGCATCCTATCTAGCTTTAATATTGCTGACGACTAAGACGACATGTTAAATCAAAATAGGGACCTCAAAACGCCATTTAAACAGTCTTAACAGTTTATGCTCAGGATTATTTCAATCTCGCACAAATCTGTCACACAGCCGTCACAGCGGTTTTCACCCGCTTTTGTGCCAATAAAGATAACGCCCATGTAAGTTCGCGGTGAAATTGACTATTACATTCTGGGAGCAGATAAAAACAATAAAACCAGCAACCCCTCCCACAATAACAGCCAAAACATATACACCATTTAGCCAGCGGTGCATGGAAGTATATTGAGTTCGTAATTATGAATTTAGTTGAATTGCCCCAAGAATCACAGCAATACAATCACCAAAAAGGTGCGTCGAAATAGTCGAAGGAGAAGGCATAAATATATTCAGCACGAATGAATTTCGAAAAGTAGCCATTTTTTTTGATATTTCACTTAATTCTTAGACAATGTTAAAACCAATATTATGCTCAGAAATATAATCCATTGCGGCATGACCATGACAGAACCCAGCATGGTGAATCCATAGAATATGAAGAGTGGACTAAAGGCAATATACTGGATGGCAACTAGCACAGTAACAGTGGTTTGTTGTTTAGGCGTTTTTGCCGCCCATATCGAGGTCAATTCATTGATTAAATAAATCGGGTGTTACCAATATAAATATTGGCCCCAAAAAAACATACGGTAGCGTATAGTTGTAAATAATATAACACTCCCTTGATAAGTACAATACGTTGCCGTATGGTATATTAATGAAAAAGAAAACCCAACTAACTAAATTGGCTTGGATGCAGGCTGGATTCAGGGCATTAACCCAAGAAGGCTTGTCAGGTGTGAAAGTCGAGATCTTGGCCCGAGAACTAAAGGTTAGTAAAGGGTCTTTCTATTGGCACTTCAAAAATATTGATGCCTTAAAAGTGACTATGTTGGAACACTGGCAAGCAGCTGCAACCCAAGACATTATGCAACAGGTTCTCAACACAGATATAGAGCCACAGCGGCAACTAGAGAATTTGCTTAAATTGGCCACCGACTCGGCTGATAGTAGCGCTTACGGTGGAGTTGGCGTTGAGGCAGCAATTCGCGAATGGGCGCGGACCTCGACACAAGTACAAACCTTAGTAATAAAAGTAGACGTTATCAGACTGGACTTTGTTAAACGTTTATTAACGGCCACTGGTCAGTCGAGCTCTACCGCTAATAGAAATTCTAATTTAATCTACAGCGCTCTTATCGGTTTACAATATTTAGGCCATCAGGATTCGGTTAAGCCACAACAGGACTTATTACATTTACTGTCCCTTGTATTGGCGTCAACCTCATAAAACGCGAGGAGAGAGCAAAGCGATTAATTAATTAATATTTATTTAGGCAAAAGCTGGATACAATAATCAGGATAATAGAGAGGCTGATGCTTTAGTTCTTGATGGTGCTGTTAGTACAATTCCACAGTTAGTCGATAATCCAGTACCAATATAGTCTGAGCTATTTTATTCAATTAATTTTTCTCCAAAACTATCACAGATTAACAATGTTGAATTAATTAAAAAGTACAATCAGCCATTATTTTTATTGATTGGAGAAAATGATTCAACTACGCCGGTTGAAAAATTCAAAAGCGCTTTTAGACATATCACCAAGCGAAGTTAAGGTATTAGCTATTATTCTAAAAACTGAGCATGGAGAAACAATGAAAAAAGATAAAGGCATTAGGGTGTACCAAGATTTTATTAATAACTTCGTGTGTTGTACAAGTGAATAATAAGCTTTAATTGCACTCGCTATACTTCAAGAAAAACGAGATGGTTTTGTTATTGACCGTTTTTACAACTCAATTTTTTACAGAATCAATTAAGGAATATTCACATGCAACTATCTAGAGAAAGTAAAATTGTCTGCGGTATCTTGCTCATCGCAGTTCCTGGCATCATGTATGGCGGAGTTACGTTACTCGGCATCCTCACTGAGGGTGTCGCCGGAATGAAGCCCGGAAACTTGACTCTGGATGATAAACAGTGGTCTTTGTTCCGCGCTGGGCACGCCCATGCAGGCGTTTATGTCATCTTGGCGCTTATCCTCCAGCCATTGGTAGATCATACTGCTTTCTCAAATCCAGTTAAGTGGGTAGCTCGCCTTGGTGCCCCAATTGCTTCTGTAGTTGTGCCTATTGGATTTTTCGGCTTAGCTTTTGTTGCTGATTTTCGCTCGGTCATGTATATCGGCATTTTCTGCCTTGCGGTTTCAATGTTA
>Ga0136554_1000780_pt1 | contig 12223 bp, 15 predicted proteins | sample AntRauTorckE5431_FD_104637 | JGI IMG/M metagenome (GOLD analysis project Ga0136554, IMG submission 104637) | Saline lake microbial communities from Rauer Islands, Antarctica - Metagenome Torckler E5 #431 | ecosystem: Environmental > Aquatic > Non-marine Saline and Alkaline > Saline | place...
AGTTTAAGGTTGCTAGAAGGTTTCAAAGTAAGTATGGTTTCTAACCTTCGGCAAGAAGTGTTTGAGAAGACTATGTATCTGCATTTGGGCTACTTCAGTAACGAACGCAAAGGAAGCCTCATCTCTCATATCATAACGGATGTGCAGGAAGTAGAAAACTCCATTGCTAATACTTTCTCAGCGGCTATAAAAGAATTATTTCTGCTGATTGGTTACATCATTGCGTTGTTTAGTATTTCTGTACAACTCACACTTTTTGCGTTAATTGTTATACCTATTACAGGAATATTTTTGGGCGTTACCCAAAAACGGTTGCGCCGCGATGCTGGCGACAGTCAAACCCGACTAAGTAATCTAATGAGTATTATGGACGAGGCTTTTGGCGGAATGCGGGTAGTGAAAGCTTTTTTTGCGGAGACATTTATCGGGGACAAATTCAAGCTAGAAAATGACGCTTACAAGAAATCCAGCTTCTCTTATGCTGTGCGTCGTGAATTATCAAGTCCATTTTCTGAAGTAGTCGGTGTCACTATGGTTGCCTCGCTACTTCTTTTCGGCGGAAGCCTAATTTTATCCGAAAATAGCGATTTGTCCGCTTCTTTGTTCATCGCTTATATTGCGTTATTTTCACAAGTAGTTCGTCCGGCAAAAACCATCGCTCAGTCAGTAAGTACTTCACAGCGTGGTATCGCTTCCGGCGAACGCGTTTTGAAGATAATTGAGATGCAACCTAGTATTCAAGATAAAAAAGACGCCGTACAAATTAAAGAATTCTCAAAAAATCTTACTTTTAAAAACGTCTCGTTTGCTTATAATGATGATACGTCAGTTCTAAGAAGTGTGAATTTTGAAATTGCGAAAGGTAAAACCGTAGCTCTCGTTGGGCCTTCGGGTGGAGGAAAGTCTACCATTGCGGATTTGATACCTCGCTTTTACGACCCGACAAACGGGCAAATCTTACTCGACGGAATTGATATAAAAACTATTTCACAGGAATCTTTACGTAAACAAATGGGCGTCGTTACGCAAGAAGCTATTCTGTTCAATGATACGATTTTAAATAATATTGCTTTCGGAAGCGAAGTAACAAAAGAAGAAATTATTGCAGCGGCAAAAATTGCCAACGCACACGAATTTATCATACAGCAGCCTAACGGCTACGAAACTTCTATCGGAGACCGTGGCGGGAAACTTTCGGGCGGTCAGCGGCAACGCATTTCAATTGCCCGGGCAATTCTAAAAAACCCTCCGATATTGTTATTAGACGAAGCTACTTCAGCGTTAGATACCGAATCCGAAAAACTGGTGCAGGATGCACTGTTCAAATTAATGAAAAACAGAACATCGTTAGTAATTGCCCACCGATTAAGCACCATTCAAAATGCCGACGAAATACTGGTTATTAAAAACGGTGAAATTGCCGAACGCGGAACACATCAGAGTCTTTACGAGGTAGAAAGTGGTATTTATCGAAATTTAGTGCAGTTACAAGAAGTGTAAGTTAGGCAGTTAATGGAGTTTAATTTTGCGATTGTTACTGTCTGCCTGAGTTTATCAAAGACCACTGGGTAGAACAGTTGTGACGCAAGAACGGGATGCCCTTCGACAGGCCCAAGCAGACATGTTTATCGCCTTTCGATTAACAACAGCAACACAATAACTTTCACGTCCTCGCTCCGAAGATGGAAGTTCCTACTCGAATTAGTGTACTTCCTTCTTCAATTGCCATTTGCCAATCGCCGCTCATTCCCATAGACAAAACATTCCATTCGGGATGCGAGCTTTTTCCTTCGTCGTACAATTTTCTTAAGTGACGAAACTCGCGAATCACAACTTCTTTGTTATCAGTAAACGTGCTAATTCCCATCAGTCCCACAACTTTGACATTTGGCAAATCCGAAAGGGCAGCAAAGGCTTCTGGCAGTTCATTTTCATCCATACCCGTTTTAGAATCTTCTTCGGCAATAAATACTTGCAGCAAGCAATTAATTACCCGCTCGTTTTTAGCCGCTTGCTTATTGATTTCCCGCAATAGCTTTAAACTATCAACTGAGTGAATCAAATTTACAAACGGAGCGATGTATTTTACCTTGTTTCGCTGTAGGTGACCCAGTAATTGCCACTCAATATCTTTGGGCATTTGCTCGTACTTCTCCGTAAGTTCCTGCACATAATTTTCACCAAAGATTCGTCCACCGATTTCATAAATCTGCATCAAATCTTCCACTGGCTTCTTTTTTGAAACCGGTACAAGCGTTACACTCTTATCTACGAGTTGGCTGGCTATCGCTTGGTATTTTTCCTGAATCTCCGTCATTTTTCAATAATTGTCTTTAAATTAGCTGGTGAGTAATTGATACTTTTCAACGTTTTACGATCGGCGGTACGGAATACTAAAAACTTACCTCCGTCCCTTTCGTATTCACACGGAAACCCCTTGGCTTCATAATGCTTAACGGTAGCTTGTGCCTCTTCCTCCGTATTGCACGCCTTGCTCATATTAGAGCGTTGAACTTCATCAAATAATTCCCGAAATTTATCACCCAAACCAAATTCTAAAATAGCTCCAGCTAATACGTATTGAATATCGCAGAGTGCATCGGCTACTTCTACAATATCTTTGGCTTCAATTGCCTCTTCAAGTTCCTTGAGTTCTTCGACAATTAACGCAACTCTGAGCGAAGCCCTACTCTCTAACGGAATTTGAGGATTTTTTAAGATTGGATGGTGAAAAGTTCGATGAAATTCGGCAACTTGCGAAAGGGCGTCTATTGTTTGCATTACATTCTAATCAAATACGGTCTAACATTATTTCAACCGTTAAATAAATAATAGCGGTTCTGTGTTTGCAAAGTTGTCAAATAATAAATAATATTGCTAATAATCTCATAGTCATAATAATTTATCTCATTCAAACTTCTGAAAATTATGAATAAAGCGTTTAAACTTCTACCTGCGTTTCTTTTATCTGCGGCGGTTTCTTTAACATCATGTGAAGGTCCAGTTGGACCTCAAGGTGATCAAGGATCTCAGGGAGCACAAGGACCACAAGGTGGACAAGGATCTACTGGTACTGTCGGTGCTCAAGGTACTGCTGGTGCTCAAGGTACTGCTGGTACTAACGGAAGCGATGGTAACGCTAACGTAACCAGTAAAGAAGTATCAGTTAGCCCTGCTGACTGGCAGCAAGTACAAATTGCAGGTATTGGCACAAACACATCAAGTACTTGGGGTGGTGTCTTAGTTTCAGATGCCAACATTGCAGCAGATAAAACTGTTCAGGCATTTGTAAAGTTAGGCTCAAAGTGGCAGGCTCTTCCAATCGAATTCGTCAAAGATGGAGACGGTTCAAAAGAATATATGAGTTTCGGCTACCAAACCGGTTCGGTACAATTTAATTACCGTCAGGTGGCTCTTGATGGAACCCGTACTTTCGCTCCAATAAATTCAGTTGACGTTAAATATATCACTATCCAACAAACGTTCGGACAAGCGATGCAAAACGCTGGAGTAAACATGAGAAACTACAACGAGGTAGTTGATTATATCAACACACACGGTGGTCAGTTGTAATAAATAATTGAAATTATCTTTTGCAAAAATAGCCCTCCCAACAGAGGGCTATTTTTTATTTAACGATGCGAATATTTTTTGCCTGCTTTCTTATCTTCTCGCTGATTAATTCGACCATATCAGCTCAATTACTTACGGACGAACCAACTCGTGACAAGATTGTGGCTGGTTTAGATGCACTATATAATTTAGATTTTGCAGCGGCAGAGAGTAACTTTAACAAAATACCTGCTGCATACAACAATCACCCCGTAAAAGACCTACTGAAAGCGTTTACGCTACAATGGAGACACTTACCCATTGAACAAAACTCAAGCGTTTTAAACCAGTATATAAAACATTTGGAATCCTGTCAACGTAAGGCTGAAGAACTCGCCAAACAACCAAAGTATAAAGCAGAAGCTACTTTCTTTTTACTAGCTGCACACGGGTACATTGCCTTATCTTACAACTATCGTAAAGAATATACGAAAGCAGTAATGGATGCCGGACACGCCTACGGTTATTTAAAAGATGGTTTCGGTTTTTTGAATGAGAATATTGAGTTTAATTTCACCACGGGGGTTTACAATTATTACCGCATTCAGTACCCCGAAACTCATCCAATCATTAAACCATTCATCGTTTTCTTCCAATCTGGTAATAAAGCAAAAGGAGTAAGTCAGTTAAAAAAAGCAGCCGATAGTGCCATCTTTTCCCGCATTGAAGCCACAACTTATTTAACTAATATTTATCTAAAGTACGAAGCTGATTTCCCAAAAGCACTTACTTACGCTCAACGGTTGGGTAAGCGTTACCCCAGAAATTATATATTTGGGCTGAAGTACACCGAAGCACTTTTACTAAACGGACGTTTCGAACAGGCCAACCAACAGATTAAAAATTTATCAAGAAGAAACGATAATATTACATCGTTAGCAGTCAGTTTTTTTGAAGGTTATTACGCTGAAAACTACTTAGAAAATGACGATTGGGCGGCTCAAAACTACGCGGCAGCACTTTCTTCTGCACCCAATAGCAGGTACACGCAAGAATATTACGCCATGGCTTGTCTGGGAATGGGAAGGATAATGAAACGTGCAGGAAATGGACCTAAGGCAAATTACTTTTTAAAGAAATGCCTAGATAATGCTGAGTATAGTTGGGTAATCTCCGAAGCTAAATCGACTCTTAAATAGCAGGATATACCCTCATCAGAAGTACCATTTTTCGCTCATAATAACTAACGCTGCTCCAGCGGCTAAACCTGAGAGCCAAGTACTCCAAAATTGGTGCTTGACTTTTGCCACTTCAGTAACTGTGAACGTGATAGTAAGCAGTACAGCAACTATAATTAACTGGCCAATTTCTAGCCCCATATTAAAAGCCAACAACTGCGTGATTATATCACTGCCCTTCCCCAAAAGGCTGCGCAAATAATTGGAAAAACCCATCCCGTGAATCAATCCAAATACGGCAGCTAACCAATAAGTGAGCATTCCGAAACTACGTTGGCTTTTTACAGGTTTACGTAAATTTAAGAGAGCGGTTATCACGATAGTCACGGGAATCAAAAACTCGACTAACTCGCTCGGAACCTGAATTATATTTAAAACTGCTAACGCTAATGTAAGCGAATGCCCTAATGTAAAAGCGGTCACTAATATCAATAACTTCCTCCATTCGGTTAGTCTGTAAACTGCACATAAGGCTACAATAAACAGAATATGATCGTAACCATTTAGGTCGGTAATATGATCGAATCCTAATGTAGCATATAACTGAAAGTCTTCCATTGGTCAAAAGTATTATTTCAAGCAAAAATAAGGTTTAATTTGTAGATTTGAAGGACAAAGTAGTTTCCCTTTTCTATTCGCCTCAACAAAGCCCTTATGTCGATTTTAAAGAAAATAGGATTTTTGGGTGCTTACTCAATGCCTCTGGTAATATTATTAAGTTATTACCTAAGCGATAACTCCTGAACATTCACGGCGGTCTTCTACGCTTACGTTTTTATCCCTTTAGTGGATGAGTTAGTTGGGAAAGATGCTCAGAATATTCAGAAAGAAGCTTTTCAGGAAATAATTGATGATTGGTATTTTGACGTTTTAGTGTATTCACATATCTGGATTCAATACGGGCTCATCGGTTGGGTAAGCTACGTTTTAGTATTTGATAGCCTATTGATTTGGCAACAAGCAGGACTAATTATGAGCTTGGGCGTTTACGCATCTACCATCATAAACGTATCGCATGAGTTGGGACACCGCCACAATTTGATTGCTCAGTGGCACGCAAAAGCGGGGCTCATTTCGGTTATGTATTTCCACTTTATTGTTGAGGATAACCGTGGACATCACGTACACGTAGCTACGCCATTCGACCCAGCAACTTCAAAGAAAAATCAAACTGTTTTTGGCTTTTGGTGGCAATCATTAACTGGTAGCTTCCGCAGTGCGTGGAGCATTCAAGAAAAGTTGCTGAATAAGAGGAAACAGCCTATTTGGAGTTTAAAAAACGAAATGGTCTGGGGTTCTATCGCTCCCTTTATATTAGCTGGTATATTATTTATAACTTTTAGTTTCTTGACAAAAACACCGCAATGGATTGTCCTCATCGCTTTTTTTGCTCAGGCAAGTATTGCTATTTTATCCCTAGAGTGTGTAAATTATATTGAGCATTACGGGATTGTACGGCGAGAGGTATCTCCCGGACATTATGAACGGGTGAATCCGCTTCACTCGTGGAACGCAAATCATTTTTACAGCAACCTACTACTTTTTCATTTACAACGTCACTCAGACCACCACGCTTACGCTTCCCGTCCGTATCAAGTTTTGCGACATTTTGACGAAAGTCCGCAATTACCTTTTGGTTATCCCGTAATGATATTAATGTCATTAGCTCCGCCACTTTTTTTCAAAGTGATGAATAATCGCCTCGCACGTTGGCAAGAATTATCTTACGATTCCGTAACATATTAAAAAGGTAATTAAGCAGTTTGTATAAACAAAACTATTAACTCCAGCGAAGCATTTTAATCGCTGTGATTGCGGCTTCGTCTCCCTTGTTTCCGTGAATTCCACCAGCTCGGTCAAGGGCTTGTTGGTGTGTATTGGGGGTGAGAACTCCGAAGACAACAGGTTTATCATATTTCAGGCTAACGTTTGTGAGCCCCTGAGCAACAGCATGGTTAATATAATCGTTGTGCTTCGTTTCTCCCTGAATCACACAGCCAATGGCAATCACTGCGTCAATATCATCCCGTCGGGCAAAAACCTGAGAACCGTAGCTCAGCTCGTAACTTCCCGGAACGTACGTTTTGAGAATATTCTCTTCTTTCACTCCGTACTTTACTAATGTATCGTAAACTCCTTGAGCGAGGGCTTCCGTCACTTCTTCATTCCACTCCGCAACAACTAATGCGAAGCGTTTTTCCGAAACATCGGGAATATCTTTTGTATTATAAACGCTAAGATTCTTGTGGACTGATGACATTGTTAGGTGTTTATTATTAGGTGAAATTACTACAATTCACTAAAAGAAAAAAGCCGCCCATTTGCATGAACGGCTTTCCATAGATTATTTCAAATAAAATATATTACTTAGCAGGTATTTCTTCTAACATCGCTCTGTACTTCTTGGCGTTGATAGTTTCTGTAGCCGCTGGATAGTCTTGAATTAATGCATCGTAAGTTTTAACGGCGGCACCTGTGTCTCCGGTAGTTTCCTGAGCCAAAGCTAATTTCATTAGGTAACCAGGAGTTAAAAACTTGTTTGACTGATAGCTTGCCGCTTTTTTGTAGAAACCTGCCGCTTCGCCAGCAGCATCTTTTTCCATGTAAGCATCACCAATGAGTATATAGGCTTTCCCTTGTAGTACTAAATCTTTTGATGAGAAGTCTGACAAGTGCTCAATGGCTTCGTCAAACTTACCTTGCTTCATAAGTGCCGTTCCGGCGTAGAAGTTGGCAAGGTTCCCAGCTTTTGTTGAGCCAAAGTCTTCCGCAATAATTAGCATACCATCACCCCCACCAACACCATTAAGTGACTGACTTAGTGAATCAGCTTCATAGGCAAACGTGGCATCAACCATGGCAACCTGAGCTTCCTGATTTTGAGTATCCATCCAATAGTTATAAACGAAGAAACCAAGAACTGCGACAATAATCGCACCTCCGATAGCTGCTAATATTTTTTGGTTGGTTTTTAAAAAACCTTCCGCTTTACTGATTTCCACCTGAAGTGCCTCGGCACTTTCAATGATCTCTAGACTAGAGTTATCTTTACTTGCTGTTTTCTTTGCCATGTTTCAGAACACTAATAATTTTTGGAGTGCAAAGTTATAAAATTGATCAACAACTTCTTACATAGTCAAATAAAAATTGTGCTAGAAAGTCTCTTTATACCAATATTCCCAGAATCGCATCGACCAAAAAGGGTTATTTTGCATTGCCGTACCGTTTTTATGTGTTCCTGAATAAGTGATTGGTAGGTGTCGATGTTTATTTCCTTACCTTTCATTTTACGAGGAAGTTTTGGTTCTTCCGCCACGTTTCAAATCTCGGTTTTATCAGCTTCAAGAAATACATCACCGCCATTAATTTCCACGCCTAATATTGCTCCAGAAAGTCCATATAGACGCTCGGGACCTACTAGAACGGAAATATTAGCTGCAAACCACACTGCAATAACCTACTTTTTTACAGTATCTTCGGTGATAGTTTTCATGCACAAATGTCCTTGAACTTCTTTCAACTCATTCATTACTCGCCATTTGTACGGGTTAAGATTATCTTCTATCAGGTAGATTTTCCCAAACATCTCCTGCAACTCCTTGATTTTATTTTCTTCAAAGTTCCGGTAAATTAAATAATCCCCTTTTCTCCGCAAATAAGACGACTCGCCCTCCGTTTCATCGGCGTAAGCGTAAATACTTTCAACGGGACTGAAAAAAAGGTTCACTTTTATTAGCATAATCCTCTTCTCTGTTCTAGATCAGTTTTATTCAATCCTTTTCCGATTGACTGAGAAAGTCAACTTTTGCGTAAATCTCGTCGTAAAATATGGTGTATTTGTAAATAACCTTCCCTTCTGTAGCCTGCGAAAAGTTTAAAATAGGTAACGCCAAAAGAGTGGCTAGGAGTAAAATGTGTGATATCCTTTTCATTTATCTTTTGCTTTATTGAATTTTCTTGAACGATTGAAAGTGAACGCCGCTTCTAACCAACTAAAATTTTTTAGAAATAACGCTTTCTGATGTATCCATCCACGCCCCGCATATTATAGGTAAAACTAAGCATGAAATATTGAGCCAAGGTTTGTACTTAACGGGTAGAAACATAGTTTTGCGAAACCCCCTTTTTTTGCTTCTTCTTTCAGCTCAAGATTCATTGATTTTTCACGTTTCCTGTCATCAATTCCTGTTAATTTCGCCTGCTCAGATTTACCACTATAAGTCTGCACTTTCTTAAAGGCATCGGCCCCCAATTTTTTAGTTGCCATTTATGGGTCACCACCAAAAGAGCGTTTTCCGTCAACGGTTACTTGCCTTACTTCCTCGTCTTGAGCTCGTACAATTCCGTCTTGCATAACCTCAACCTCTGGTAGCTTGCGTAGTAAACTTCAACGGTGGAGCCCGGAGGCACTTTGAACTTACTGGTATCGTGTTCTATGGTATCGCCCTTTATACTGATGGAGGCTTGGCCGTACAGATTACTACTTCATAGAGCTCTCTGATCAAAGGATTGGGTGCAATATCCCCTAAATTCAAAATGGGTTCAAATGTGGGAGTAATTAACTATTGGTAAGTTAATTAGCTTATAAATATAGCCTTTAAGAGGTACGGTTAACGCTGAACGTTTTTAAAAGAAAAAGCACCTTTATCGTCGGCTAAAGTGTAAGTTACCAAAGCTGAGTCTTCAGGCATCAGTTTCATTTTACACACCAATACGATTTATAAATTACCTTACTCTGATGGTTACATTACCCGATTGGTCAAATACGAAAATAGGCGTCAAGAAAAAGAAAGATAAAAGGAATAGCTTTTTCATGTTGCCATTATTTTCAGTTATTCTAACACTTACAAAAGTTACTTTTCTGTGCAAATAGTAGCAATCATTCATGTTCTTTAACAAAAATAACTAACTAATTAGTTGACTAAGTACTTAGCACATAAGTTTTCAGGGAACAGGCAACATAAATTAAAAGACGTTGACAAATAGTTCGGCGGTTTAGATATTTCGCGTGAGGTAAGTATAGAGTTGTTCTCCGGTGAAAACGTTGTAGTATTAGGACAATCAGAAATGGGTAAATCCGTTTTAATAAAAATAATCTCAGGTTTATTGTGCCTAGATAACAGGATTATAAACGTATCGGGGCGTTCAAACCAAAAGGAGGTTAGTAATTCGATGGCAAAGGTATCAGAGTCTGTTGGACTGATACAAACCATGAACCCACTACCTTCTGAACGTTCAGGTGGACAACGCAAACGAATTGGTATTACCCGCATACTTATAATGAACTTCTCGAGTCAAGCATATGAGGAATATCGTTTGGGTTCGGTAGCCAATTATACTTGTGATTTAGTATTTAACAGCAATGCTAAAATATAAGACAACGAATTAGGTAAACTTGGTACTTCAATGAGCGAGGTTATTGAAAGAGAGTGGGACGGAAGACCTTTTAGTTCGCCAATCATTGCTCCTCCGTATACTACGTTGATTTTCGCAACTGAGTAATTCATTCAAATTTTACATAGAAAAGCAGCATACTTTTCTTGAATATGCTGCTTTTCTATGTAATCGAGAACATAAATACTGCGATTTGCCACTACTTTACTGCACGTCTGAAAATAGCCCGTCAGGAAACGATACACCGCATCAGCTATGTCTAGTTTTTGGAAACGCTTATCAAATGTGGCCCCGCTAGGAATCGAACCTAGATCGAACGTTTAGGAAACGCTTATTCTATCCATTGAACTACGGGGCCAAAAAAGTAACTACCAAAGATTTACGAAGCCGATAGTACCAGATGAAATAACGTGGTTCGCCATCAGGCAATACGCTTATCAGGTGGCACTCTACCTTTCAAGCGATATATGCATCGACAAAAATAATAAATTTTGGTCAAATTATTGAGTTACACCCTGCCATTCGTACAGTGGGTTTTGGGTCGCGTCCCAATTTGGATAAATTTCAAAATGTTTCTCCGTCACTAAATTTAACAGAATCACCCTTAATTCGTTAAGATTCTCCTTCTTAGTAGCTGATATGAAAACTACGTTTTCAGTATTTTTCCCTAAGTAACTTTGCTTCAAACGCTCTAAATTCGCTTTTAAGTCTTCTTCAGTAGCCATGTGGTCATCCAACCCTTCTTCAGATTCAGGCTTGAATTTATCCAATTTATTGAATACAATAACAGTCGGCTTGTCAGAAGCACCTATCTCAGCAAGTGTGGTATTAACTACTTCTATCTGCTCTTCGAAGACGTTGTGCGAAATATCTACAACGTGTAACAATATATCAGCTTCACGAATTTCATCTAAAGTAGATTTAAACGACTCTACCAACATAGTAGGAAGTTTACGGATGAAACCAACTGTGTCGGTTAGGAGAAAAGGAATGTTTCCTAAAACTACTTTGCGTACCGTTGAATCAATAGTTGCAAAAAGTTTATTCTCTGCAAAAACATCGGTCTTCGCCAAACGCTGCATTAAGGTTGATTTTCCAACATTGGTATAGCCTACCAAAGCAACTCGCACTAATCTATCTCTTTCCTTGCGTCTCGTTGCAGACTGTTTATCAATCTTTTCTAATTTCGTTTTTAGAAAAGCGATTCTGTCTTGCACAATACGCTTATCCGTCTCAAGCTCTTTCTCTCCAGGTCCGCGCATACCGATACCACCCTTCTGACGGCTCAAGTGAGTCCACATACGAGTCAATCGTGGAAAAAGGTACTGGTACTGAGCGAGTTCCACTTGCTTCTTCGACTGATCTGTTTGGGCACGTTGAGAAAATATATTCAGAATGAGCAAGCTCCTATCAAGCACTTTGGTCTCTTTAAATGCTGCTTCCAAATTCCGCACCTGAGAGGGAGATAAATCATCGTCGAAGATTACTGAATCAACTGGATTATCTAACACGTACGTAGTTATTTCTTCAAGTTTACCTTTGCCTACAAACGTTTTTTGGTCAGAACGCTGTACTCGCTGAGTGAACCGCTTCAACACAGTTATTCCCGATGTGGCTGCTAAAAATTCTAATTCATCAAGGTACTCTTTAGTTTGCTCGACGTTTTGATTAGGAGTTATGAGACCTACCATGATTGCATTCTCTGCTCCTTTGCTGGACGATATGGGTCGTGTGTTTAACAAATGGTGTCTGTTTAAGATTTGATGTATTTATGTGTAAGCCTAACTATCAAAGAAGTATTTCTTTAACCTGCGATATATGTAACGGAACACTTAATCTGTAGCTGTCCTTTTAAACACTCAAATGCCTAAGTAAATTCATCTTATGCTTCGAGGAGCTTATTGCACTTCTGTAACGAGCACTTCTACCCCGTTGGGAAATGAAGTATCGCGGCGTTTAAGCACCCAATTTTCGTACTTTTCAACCGATTTATTATTGACTTTTGTCTTATTTTAGGGCTATTCTTAACGTAAAAAGCC
>Ga0136554_1000781_pt1 | contig 12219 bp, 10 predicted proteins | sample AntRauTorckE5431_FD_104637 | JGI IMG/M metagenome (GOLD analysis project Ga0136554, IMG submission 104637) | Saline lake microbial communities from Rauer Islands, Antarctica - Metagenome Torckler E5 #431 | ecosystem: Environmental > Aquatic > Non-marine Saline and Alkaline > Saline | place...
CCCCCTTCACCGCATCCCAGCGCGCGTCCATTTCCTCCAGGCTGGGGTCGGGCAGGGGGCGGCCTTCGCTTGCAAAGCTTGCCTCCATCGCCTTGAACCGCTTGGTGAATTTGTCGTTGGTGCGGCGCAGGGCAGCCTCCGGGTCGATGCCCAGCAGGCGGCCCAGATTGGCGATGGTGAACAGCACGTCGCCCAGCTCGTCCTCCAGCCGGTCGCGCGGCGCGTCGGCTTTAATCTCGGCGCGTAGCTCCTCCAGCTCTTCTTCGATATCGCCGAAAACCGTGTCCGCATCGGGCCAGGTGAAGCCGACGCGCGCGGCGCGCTTCGACAGCTTCTCCGCCCGCATCAGCGCGGGCAGGGCGAGGGCGACGCCGGAAAGAGCGCTATCGCCTTCACCCTTGGCGGCGCGTTCGGCGGCCTTTGTCGCCTCCCAGCTTTGTTTCACCGCCTCTGGCGTATCGGCGCCGTCTTGGGCGAAGACATGGGGGTGGCGGCGGATCATCTTGTCCGCGATTGCGTGCGCGACTGCGTTGAAATCGAAGCTTTTTTCTTCCTCCGCCATTTGCGCATGGAAGACGACTTGCAGCAGCAAATCGCCCAATTCATCGCGGATGTCGTCCCGCTCGCCGCGCGCGATTGCGTCGGCGACCTCGTAGGCCTCCTCAATCGTATAGGGGGCGATGGTGCTGAAATCCTGCTGTAAATCCCACGGGCAGCCGCCGTCGGGGTCGCGCAACGCGGCCATCACGGCCAACAGCCGGTCGATCCCGGATAATGTGGGGGAAGGGGCCTCTTTCGCCATGCTTACAAATACCACTCATATTCTTGCGGGCTGATCGTGGCCATGAAGTCGTCGAATTCGGCCGTCTTCACCGCATGATAGGCTTTCAGATAGTCCGGCGTGATATAACGCGGCAGGATTTTCGCCGCCTTTAGCGCATCCAGCGCCCGCCAGAGCGTCAACGGCAGGTCTTCTGCGACCGTCGCCCCCGCGTTGCCGGTCGCGGGCGGGCCGGGGTCAATCTCGCCCTCAAGCCCATGGCGCACGCCGGCCAGGACGGCGGCCAGTACCAGATAGGGGTTGGCCTCCGCCCCGCTGATGCGATGTTCGATCCGTCGGGCCTTGCCCCCCGCAGCAGGCACCCGAAAGGCGGTCGATCGGTTGTCATAAGACCAATCACGCGTCACGGGCACGAACTGATCCGGCGCAAACCGGCGGTAGGCGTTGATCGTGGGCGCAAACAGGGCCATGGCCTCCGCCATCGTGGCCTGCAGCCCGCCGATGGCGTGGCGCAGGCGCGCGTCTCCGCCCGATCGGCCCTCGTCGAAGAAATTGGCGCCTGCGCCATCTTGCAGGCTGAGGTGGATATGCAGGCCGCTGCCGCTTTCCTGGGCGTAAGGCTTGGACATGAAAGTCGCATCACAGCCCTTTGATCGCGCAACGTTTTTAACAATCCGCCGCAGCAGGCAGGCATGGTCTGCCGCTAAAACCGGATCGGCCACATGGCGCAGATTTACCTCAAACTGCCCCGGCGCATATTCAGCCGACGCGGCGCCGGCGGGCACGCCTTGTTGGGCGCAGGCGTTTTGAATCGCGGCCAAGACGCCGTCGAACTCGCTCAGGCGATCAATCGAATAAACCTGTTTGGCGGTGCTGGCAGCGCCGGTGACGGGCGATTGCGGCGGGCAGGGCGCGCCGCTTGGGGCCCGCGCGGGGTCGATCAGGAAGAACTCAAGCTCCACCGCAACGACGGGGGTTAGGCCAAGATCCGCCTGAAACGCTGTTGCGACCTGGTGCAGTATCCGGCGGGGCTCAAACCAAACCGGCGTGCGGGCCGCATCGGGGCGTAAAAGCTGCACCATCACCTGGGCGGTCGGTATGGGCGCCCAGGGGACAGGCACCAGCGTGCCGGGGATCGCCACCGCATCCGCATCCGGATCGCCGTCGGAAAAGCCATAGCCCAGCGGATCGGCACTATTGCCCGTCGCATCCAGCAGGCAAGCGGCGGCGCATAGCTGCATGCCGTCGGTGTAAAGCTTGTCCAACTCATCCAGGCAAAAGCGTTTGCCCATCGCCTGGCCGCACAGATCGAACAGAAAGGCGTCCACGGCCTGCGTTTCCGGGAAACGCGCCAAATAGGCTTGGATTTCCTGGTTGGGTTTAAGGGCGTCTATCGGGACCGTCGGGTCATCAGGCATTGCGCGCGCCCTTGTTGCCTTCTATTGAAAGGCGGTGACAGGGTGGAAGGCGGTAAAAGGGCGCATAGCGTCGCCTTTAAGAACGGGCCGCGTCAATCGCTGATCCGGCCCAGATAGCGCTTTAGAAGTGTCAGATTGCGCCGGTTGGCCTTGAACCCGACATCGAATAGATCGCCCAGCACGGGCACGGAGCCGACCGCCCAATCCAACACCAGATTACCGACCATCGCGGCTTGCAAGCCCACGGGCAATCGGTGCGTGCGCGCCACCAGGATCATATAAAGCGTCAGCAGCGCCGTCGCCGTGTCACCGATGCCGGGGATTAACCCCAAGACCGGGTCCAGCCCAAAGCGCACGTTGGTGCCGGGCAGCGTGAAGCGATCGTCTAGCCAACTGGTCATCGTCTCCAGTCGCGCTAAGGTGCGCTCGATATCGGGGGTATCGCTCATAGTTGGCCTTTGGCTCATGGGTGGGCCTTTGATTGAAGGGTCGGCACGCCAATCAGACAGATGGCGCGGCGAATAGGGCGCTTCAAGCATGTCTTATCAACACCCCACCGCTATCATGACAGCCTTCCATAAAAAGCCGATAATGTATATTATGGAAAATATTAATATACAGGAAAGCCTTTTAAAATCAATTGGTTGGTGACTGCTTCTCTAAGGCTCATGATCGCCTGCGCTCTCTTGAACCGCAGCCCCACCCTTTATCGTCGCTTAAAATTTAGAATCTGCGCACACTATACATCCGTTGAGCCGTTTCAAGGATCCCGCCCATCATGCCGCAGCAATGGATTGCCACCGCGCGTCTGGTTTCGGGGCTAACGCTTTTTGCCTTCGTGCTTAGCCATTTTATGAACCATTCCGTCGGTCTAATCTCGCTGAATGCGATGCAGGCGGCCAATCCGGCCTTCATGTGGATTTGGTTCAATCCGATGGGCAATGGCCTATTGGGGCTCGCCTTCGTCGTCCATTTCACGATTGGGCTGCACGCGATTTATAAGCGGCGCACCTTGAAGATGGCGCCGTGGGAATGGGCGCAGATTGTGGCGGGTTTGGCGATTGTGCCGCTTCTCTTCGCCCATGTCTTATCGACGCGCGGCGCCTATCTGGCGGACGCGGTGCAGCCGACCTATCCGCTAACGATTTCAGCCCTTTGGGTGGCCTTACCATTCGAAGGCGTGAAGCAGGCCGTGGCCCTGATCGTGGTGTGGACGCACGGCTGTATCGGGCTGCATTTCTGGCTGCGGATGAAGCCCTGGTACATGCGCTGGCGGCGCGTTTTTGCCACGGTGGCGCTGGTTATTCCAACCTTGGCGCTTGCCGGCTATGTGTCTGCCGGGTTTGAGCTTTTGGCGGAACTGGATCGCGATCATATGCTGGATCAAGTGGCCGCGAACGCCAAATTAAAGCCGGAAGAATTCAGGGCCCTGATGGCCTGGCAATCGGTCGGCTACGCCATTATCGCAGGCCTGATCGCCCTTCCCTTCGCCGCCCGCGCCGTGCGTGACGGGCTGGCCCGGTTGCAGCCGCAGGTGCGCGTGCGGGTGCCGGATGGACGCATGGTGCGCATTCCCCCGGGCGCTAGCGTGCTGGAAGGTCTGCGCGCCAATGGCATCGCGCATGCGTCCGTGTGCGGCGGGCGCGGGCGGTGTACCACCTGCCGCGTTCGGGTGATGGCGGGGGCTGAACTGCTCGATCCGCCGAATGAGGTGGAGGCCAAGGCATTGGAGCGGATTAGCGCGCAAGACGGCGTTCGGCTGGCCTGTCAGGTGCGCCCTGCCCAAGATTTGGCGATATCCCCCCTGCTTCCCCCCACCGCCAGCGCGCGCGATGGCCGCCGCCCCGGCGGGTTGGAGGGGGAAGAGCGGGAGGTGACATCGCTTTTCGTCGATATCCGCGGCTCCACCAAACTGGGGGAAGCCAAGCTGCCCTTCGATGTCCTCTTCATCCTGAACCAGTTTTTCGCGGAGATGAGCCAGGCCATCCAGGATAGCGGCGGCCATTACGCCCAATTCAACGGCGATGGCCTGATGGCGCTATATGGGCTTGAGGCGCGCGATGACCCGAGCTGTGGCGCCCGCGCCGCGATTGACGGGGCGAGAGCGATGCTGGCGCGCGTGACGGCCTTGAACGAGGCGCTGAGCAGCGAACTGCCCTTCCCGCTGCGCGTCGGAATCGGCATCCACACCGGCGAGGCCATCGTTGGCAGCATGGGCCCGCCACGCGCCCAGATCACCACCGCAATCGGCGACACCATCAACATCGCCGCGCGGTTAGAGGGGCTGACAAAGGAGTATGGCGTGCCCCTGATCGTCTCCGCCCACGCGGCGGAGCGGGCCGCCCTGCCCTGCGACGGGTTGCGATCAGACAGCGTGCAGTTGCGCGGGCGCGTGCAGCCCTTCGCATTTTATCTGCTGGACGGCGAAATCTTAGAAAAATCAGAGGCCTAAAGGCTGATGCGCTTTAAACGCGGATCTGCATCGTATCGAAGGCGGGCTCAACGCCCTGCGGCAGCTCTTTTTTCAAGGTTTGGTAATCCAGATCAATATGCATGTTGGTCAGGATGGCACGCTTTGGCGCCAGACGCGTGATCCAGGAGAGCGCGTCATCCAGGCTGAAATGACTGGGATGCGGGCTTGGCCGTAACGCATCGATGATCAGCACATCCAGCCCTTCAAAACGCGGAATGCTGGCCGCCGGGATATCATTGGCGTCCGGGATATAGCCGGCGCTGCGGTTGCCGTGCTCGATCCGATAGCCGGCTGTGCCCGGCATGGCGCCATGCTCCACCGGCACGGCCTCCAGCACCAGTGCGCCGATTGCTTGCGGGCCGGTCAGCTCGTCCAAGTCCATGATCGACGGATACCCCATTGTATTTTCGAAACAATAGCCGAACCGATCGCGCAGCGACTGCGCCGTTTCCGGCAGGGCGAAAACCGTCATCTTTTCGCGATGCTTAATCACATAGGCGCGCAGGTCATCGATGCCGTGGGCCTGATCGGCGTGGGTGTGGGTGAAGCAGACGGCGTCGATCCGCTCTGGCGGGCCGATGGCCAGTATTTGGTCGCGGAAATCAGGCGCGGTGTCTATCAAGACGGTGGTCCCCGCCGCTTCTGCCAATAACGAACAGCGCCGCCGCCGGTTTTTCGGCTCGCTCGGGTCGCAGTTGCCCCAATCGCCGGTTGCCCGCGGCACGCCGCCCGACGATCCGCAGCCCAGCACGGTAAGGGTGAAGCTGTCCGTTCGCCCGTCTGCTGTCATGAGGCTTTGGCAAAAATCTGGTGGAAATTGCGCGTCGTAACCTCTGCCAGCTCGGCGCTTGTGACCCCCATCATGTCGGCCAGCGCGTCGGCGGTGTGGACGACGAAGGCGGGCTCGTTCTGCTTACCGCGCTTAGGCACCGGGGCCAGATAGGGCGAATCCGTTTCAACCAATAGCCGCTCAATCGGCAAGGCCTTGACCGCATCGCGCAGATCTTGCGCCGATTTGAAGGTCACGATGCCGGAGATTGAGATGTAGAAGCCAAGCTTCACCGCCTCCTCTCCCAGCCATTTTGACGAGCTGAAGCAGTGGATGATGCCCGGAAAGGGGCCATCCGCTTCATGTTCTTCACGCAAGATGGCGATCGTGTCTTCGTCCGCGTCGCGGGTGTGGACGATCAGCGGCAGGCCGGTTTCGCGGGCCGCGCGGATATGGGCGCGGAAGGCTTTTTGCTGCGCCTCGCGCGGGCTGTGCTCATAAAAATAGTCCAGCCCCGTCTCCCCGATGCCGACCACCTTGGGATGCTGGGCCCAGGCGACCAGCTGCTCGGTCGTGGTCTCCGGCTCCGTCCCGGCTTCATGGGGGTGAATGCCGACGGTGCAGGTGACGTTCTCAAAGCGCTCGGCAATTGTGCGCACGCGCTCGAACTCAGTGACCTTCGTGCAGATCGTGACCAACTGCTCCACGCCGGCGCGCGCGGCCGCAGCCACGACCTCGTCCAGGTCGCGCCCGTCGCGTTCCAGATAGTCCAGATGACAATGGCTGTCGATCAGCATGCGATAGGGGTCCGATCCGTTTGTAGGTCCGTCCTGACTTAGGGCGTTGGGGCCGCGTTGTCCAGCCATCGCCCCCTAATTTGGGGCGGCCTCAAGCCTCGCGGGTAAGGCGCTGAATTTCTGTGAAAAGGGCGGTTATTAGCTGGCGGCGGTCCAGGTTCGCCGGCGGCTGTGCTTGTCCCAGCAGCGCCACCGCCCGGTCGCGGATCGCCATCACCCGCTCGACATCGCCAATCCTGCGAAAGGCTGCTAAGGCGGCGGCATCCGCATCGGTGATGGGGGCCGGTCCTTGATCTGTCGCCAGCCCGCGGATCAGCCGCTTAAACCACCAATCCAATAGATCGCACAGCGCATCATAGGCAGCCTCCCGGCCCTTCATCGCCACGCGGTCGGAAAGTTTGGTGACGCGGCCCATATCCGGATTGCCGGGATGGGCCAAAAGCGCCGTCATGTCGGAGAAAAGCTCCAGCCCGCCGGCGGCCTGATAGGATAAGGCCCGCCCGATGCTGCCTTCGGCTAAACGGCCCAGCGTTTGCGCCTCATTTGACGCGGTATCTGAGCGATAGCGTTGCACCAGGTCGCTTACCGTCCCCTCCTCCAGGCTGCGCAGCTGCAGCTTGCGGCAGCGCGATCGGATGGTGGGCAGCAATCCGCCGGGCGAATGGCTGATCAGCAGGAAAACCGCGCGCGATGGCGGCTCTTCCAGCGCTTTCAATATCGCGTTGGCGGAGCTTGTGTTGAAATCGTCCGCCGGGTCGACGATCACCACACGCCACGGGCTGATGGCAGAGGTTTGGTAGGTGAAATCAACCACACGCCGGGTTTGATAGACATTGATGCGCGTCAGTGTCGGCTTGCCGCTCGCATCCACCATCCCGCGCGTCAGCACCCGCAAATCCGGATGCCCGCCGGAGGATACCAGATGCGCCGTCTGCCCCTCTTGCGAGATTCCAAGACCGTTGACCGCCAGCTCTTCCCCGAACAGGCCAGAGCCGCCTTGCCCCCCCTCCTGGCCCCCATCCGATAGGATGAAGCGCGCCAAGCGATAGGCGAAGGTGGCCTTGCCGATGCCCTGGGGCCCGCAAATCAGCCACGCATGGGGAAAGCGCCCGCTGTTCCAGGCGTCCAGCACCAAATTTTCGGCCGCGTCATGGCCTTCCAAATGCGGATTGCGGCGGGGATCAAAAGGATCCGCCTCCTCAAACTCGTCATCTTTTTTGCGGGCGGCTTTAGCCATGGTGCACCGTCAATCCGCTGATACCCAGCCTTTCGCCCACGACCGCCTGGATGTCTGTCGCGATCGCCGCTTGGGGCCGATCGGCCTTGATGACGGCGCAGCGATCGGGCTCTTCGGCTGCGATTTCAAGAAAGGCGGCGCGCAGACGGGCGTGGAAATCGCGATCCATCCGCTCGAAACGATCGTCGCCGCCTCGGCTTTTTGCGCGGGCCAACCCCGCCTCGACCGGGATATCTAGGATGAGGGTCAGATCGGGGGCAAAATCGCCCAGAACTTGTTTGGTCAGGCGCGCCACCCAATCGCGGCCCAACCCATGGCCCGCGCCCTGATAGGCCGCCGTAGAATCGGTGAAGCGATCGCACAACACCCAGGTGTCGTCGGCCAAGGCGGGCTTTATCGTGCGCTCCACATGATCGCGCCGGGCGGCGAGGACCAGCAGCGCTTCCGATACCGCATCCCAGCGATCCACCGCACCGGCAACCAGAAGCTCTCTGATCGCCTCGGCGCCGACTGATCCGCCCGGCTCCCGCGTTGTCATAACCACTTGTCCAGACGCTTTAAGGACACCCACCAACTCTTTGATTTGTGTGGATTTTCCGGCACCTTCCCCGCCTTCGAACGTGATCAGGCGACCGGTCATGGGAGGGGGTTACTCGCTCTCGCCGAAGACAAGATATTGAAGCGCTGCTTCCACCCGACCGAAGGGCCCCAGCTTTTCGACCGACTGGCTTGCCTTCACGGGCACGGTGAAGGTTTCAAGACCCGGCGCCGCAATGCGCACTTCGCCGACGGTTTGGCCCGCCTCAATCGGGGCCTCCAGCGGCCGTATGCTGACAAGGGTAACCGTCATTTCGTCGCGCACCCGGCGGCGCAGGGTGACGGCCACGTCTTCTTCGATGATGGCGGGAATCGATCCCTGTTCGCCCAGCCAAACCGGCACGTCATCGACGATTTCACCCGCTTCGAACAGCGCGTAGGTGCCGAATTCGCGGAAGCCCCAATTGATCAGACGCTCCGCCTCCTGGGCGCGGTCGCGGCCTGAATCTAGCCCGTTAATCACCATCACAAGCCGGCGACCGTCGCGTTCTGCAGATGCGGTCAGGCCATAGCCAGAATCTTCAGTGTAGCCGGTTTTCAAGCCGTCCGCGCCGACATTGCGATAAAGCAGCGGGTTGCGGTTCTGCTGGGTGATGTCGGCGTAGGTGAATTCGCTTTGCGAATAGAAGTGATAATATTCCGGGAAGCTTTCAATCAGCGCTTCGGCCAGCGTCGCCAAATCGCGGGCGGTAGTGAAATGCTCATCATCCGGCCAGCCGCTTGCGTTGCGGAATTGCGTGTTCTGCATGCCCAATTCACGGGCCTTTGCGGTCATTTCGCGCGCGAAGGCATCTTCGGTCCCGGCGATTCCTTCGGCGACCACAATGGTCGCATCATTGCCCGACTGGATAATGACGCCTTGCAGCAAATCTTCGATCTTCACCCGATCGCCGACCTCAACGAACATTTTCGAGCCGCCCTTGCGCCACGCCTTTTCGCTAACCGGGAAGGTATCGCCCAGCGATAGGGTGCCATTTTGCAGGCGTTCAAACACTAAATAGGCCGTCATCAATTTGGTCATCGATGCCGGATACATCCGGGTATCCGCATTGACGCTCAACAGGACGGTGTCGGTTTCCAGGTCAAGCATGATCGCTTGTCGCGCCGTTGTTTCCGGCGTCTGGGCCTGTGCCCCGCCGGACACCATCAGGGACACCACCAAGGATGCCAGCAGCAAGGCTAGGGCACTGATAAGACTGCGAGCGGAAAGGATGACAAAAGACGGCATGATAAATCCCAAATGGTCGCTAAAGGTGAACACCTATTTGAAGGCTGGCTAGGGTCGCATGCGGGCCCGGTTTCGTCCAGCCGGGCTGGCCTATTTCTGGCCACGGTGTGATTAGGCTTTAATCTGTGAATTCGGCACCATTAGGGCAAAGCCGGCTCAGCTATTCCAAGGTGGCCACTCCAAGCCAGCCACTCCAAGCCAAGACGGGGATCCCAGATCAGCGATTAACAACGATATGCGCGTCGGTGAACCCGGCGCCTTGAATGGATGCCAGCAAGCCATCGGCGCGATTGACGTCCCGAATGGGCCCTAGGCGCACGCGGAACAAGGGGGTTTGGCTTTTGTTGATCTGTTGAATTTCCACCGGCCCGAGGGAGCGCAGCAGCGCCTGCGCCTGCACCGCGTTCACATGCTGGGCAAAGGCGCCGGCCTGGATGAAGATATCCGGGGTTGCCGGGATCGGCCCAACCTTCAGGGAGGCCTCGCCGACGGGCTCTAAATCGTCTGCATCGCGCGTAATCTGGTCTTGGCTGGTGGGCTTGCCGCGCATATCGACCTGGAAGGCGTCATCGGTGGCGGTCGCAACCTCGACACCGGGCGGCGGGGCTAAGTCCTCGCTATCGACATCGGGCGTGGGGGCTGCCTCCGGCGGCGGGGCTTCCGGCGCGGGCTTGGTGGGCACAGGCTGTTGGCCCAGGGCCGCAATGCGTGGGCGCGGCCCCTCGCCTTGCATATAAGCCGCCAGCTTGCGGCTTTCATCGGCCAGCAATTCGACCCGGACCAGCGCGGTACCTTGTGTCTCGAAGCCTAGAAGCTGGGCGCCGCGCCGCGACATATCAATGATCCGGTTATGGGCGAAAGGCCCCCGGTCGTTGACCTTAACCTTTAATGAGCGCCCGTTTTCCAGATTGGTGACCCGCACGATGGAGGGCATCGGCAAAGTGCGATGGGCGGCGGACACCTTCCACTGGTCGAAGACCGCGCCATTGGCCGTCGGCTTGCCATCGAAATTCGGTCCATACCAGGAGGCGATGCCTTCTTCGACATAGTCGGCATCTTCCTTCGGATAATACCAAATATCGCGGATCTGATAGGCGTTGCCGACCTTGTAATATTTGCCGTTACCCGCCGCATCAGGGTCGGCGGGACCCCGGGCGGTCCGTCCGTCAAACTCCTTCGCCGCCTGAGAGATGAATTGCACCTCCGCACAGCCGGCCAGGGCGACCACGGCTACCAGGGGAAAAAGCAGACCCCGTGCCCATCGCCTGATGGGGGCGCCGTGCGACAGGCTGTTGCGGGCAATCACTGGCTTGCTTCCCCCCTATTAGGGTTAGTTATCGGCTTAGTTATAGCCTTAGTTATAGGTTTAGTTATTCTGGGACGGCGCACTGCCACCATAAAGCGATTCCAACAGGGCGGGCGTCGGATATCCGTCGGCGGGAAGATCAGCCGCCTTTTGATAGCCCTTCACGGCAGCGCGTGTGGCCGGTCCGACCATGCCGTCGGGCTTGCCCGCGTCAAAGCCAAGGGCATTCAGGCGGCGCTGCATTTCCAGCACCTCATCCCGGCTCATCGCCCGGTCATTTGCCGGCGGCTTGGCCCGGAACGGCGGCAAGCCGATCAGGCGATCAGCCAAATGACCGACCGCGATCGCGTAATAGGCCGAGCGATTCCAAACCAGGATATTGCGGTAATTCTCATAGACCAGGAACGCCGGGCCCTGCCAGCCGGCGGGCAGCAGGATAGCCCCCTCCATCCCCGCCACGATCGGCAAATTGGCGCCATTGGCGCGGCGCACACCCAACGCCTGCCATTCGGCCAGGCCTTTCTTGACCGACGGCGTTGCCAGATCCAGGTCGAAACCCTCCGGCAACGTCACTTCGCGACCCCAGGTCTGCTCGCCTTGCCAGCCCACCTGGTTCAGGTAATTGGCCGCCGATCCGAAGACATCCGGCAGGCTGCCCCAAATATCCTTGCGATTGTCCCCGTCCGCATCGATGGCATAGGCCGCGAAGGTCGAGGGCATGAATTGCAATTGGCCCATCGCGCCCGCCCAACTGCCCTTCATCTGGGCCTTTGCGATATGGCCTTCGTCCAGGATCGAGAGGGCATGCATCAATTCTGCGCGGAAAAAGTCTGCCCGCCGCCGGTCATGGGCCAGCGTCGCCACCGCATCGACGACCGGGAAGCCGCCAGTGTAGTCGCCGAAATTGGTCTCCAGCCCCCAAAAGGCCACGAGAAAACGCGCCTGAACACCGTATTTTGCGGCCATTTGGCCCAGCAGCGCATCATGCTTTTGCAGCAGCTTGCGACCGCGATTGATGCGCGTCTCGTCGATGGCGCGGCTGATATATTGCCAAAAGGTGCGCGTGAACTCCGGCTGGCTGCGGTCATATTCCAAGACCTTCTCAACCGGCGTCACATCGGCGAAGGCAGACTCAAGCGTTGATTGCGAAATGCCGCGCCGCATCGCTTCTGCCTTAACCTCGGCCAACCATTCCGCAAAAGGCGGCGGCGGGGGCACATCGTCGCGCGCGGCCTTGGCCGGCAAGCTGGCCAGCGTCAGCAGGGCTGCGGCGATTAACAGGATGCGCGATAGGCTGGGATGCAGTGCGGGGCGGTCCATGGGACGATCATCTCCAAATTAACGGCGGACCGGAATAATCATGCCGGAAGTCCTGATCTGATAGCGCGGCGTTTAGAGGACCGCAAGAGCGCATGAAAGTCATTCTATAACAATATGTTAGGCGGCATAGCTTGCGCGAGAAAGGGCGTATTAACGCCACCCGATTCGCGTTTTCCTTCCCATCCTTGCCGCCCCGCCCCGCAGAAACGCCCTATCCAGCCGCCATCCAGGATTGTAACTTTCGCCCTATCGGGTAAGACAGGGCGGGTAAGACAGGGCGGGTAAGACAGGGC